>Ga0208879_1000231_pt1 | contig 59758 bp, 47 predicted proteins | sample Knorr_S15_td_Bot_FD_185605 | JGI IMG/M metagenome (GOLD analysis project Ga0208879, IMG submission 185605) | Marine microbial communities from Southern Atlantic Ocean transect - Knorr_S15_td_Bottom_ad_5009_LV_A (SPAdes) (version 2) | ecosystem: Environmental > Aquatic > Marine > Oceanic | place... | reverse complement strand
CCGTGGTCGGGCGACGATCCCGATGGATTCGTACAGGGATACGAGGTACGGTTTTATGACCAGGGCGACTCTGGGGACAATGTTGCCTGGCTGTTCACTCAGAGAACGGATTCGCTCTTCCTTCTGCCTATTCGTCCCGGTCTAAAGGTATCTGACGTCGTGTTTGAGGCGCGTGCGGTGGATAACGAAGGCGCGGTTGATCCAACTCCGGCAAGCACCATCTTTCCGGTAAAGAACAGTCCACCGGAGTTGAAATTTGGCCTTTTTGATCTACCTCCGGATACTACATTCAATGTGATTTCAGTGGGGTGGGTCGCTTCCGATCCTGATGGCGATGCGAACCTCTCACACATTGATATAAGTTTTAACGATTCCACATCTTTCGTCGCGCTCCCTGCGGACGTTGATTTTGCGACATTTGTAACTGATACCTTCGATCCGGGGTTTTCCGGAGAGGTTGAAGCCAGCGTTTTTCTTGGGAGAGGATTTGAATCGAGTTCGATCCGGGTACCTGGATTGAAAATAAACGACACGAACGTGCTGTATATGAGATCTGTCGATCTCACTGATACCACCAGTACTAGAATTGAACTATCGTGGTTTGTAAAAGCTAAAACTGCTGAAGTTCTCTATGTAAATGACTACAGAAGGCCAACCAATCCCCAACTAACCGCATTCCATCTTACGCTGTTAAAGGATTTTCTTCCTGCTGGAATGCCTGTCGATACCTGGGATATAACCACTCCGTTGGCAACCGGAAGTACGGGAAATACTCCACGATCGACTCTCCTTCCCCCGAATGCACAACCCACGCTGCAGAGATTTCTTGCCGGCTATCAATACATCTACTGGGTGGCTTCAAACAGCACCAACCGGATCCAGGGTAACAATCTTCCATTTGCGTCTCAGGTGATGGATTTGTTTTTCGCTAACGGTGGGAAGCTGATGGTTCACTCTCCAATCGGCATTCCCCCGGATCCGGATCAGATATTCGAAAACGCCGCCGCCCTGGTGATGCCGCTCACCACAATGATTTCCTTCCCGGACAGCTTGAGACAGACCCTGCGAATGGCCACCGGAGCGCTCATATCGTCCGGCGGACTGATGTTGCCCTCAACATCCGAGGTCCTCCCCGAACTGAAATCGAATGCTTTTTTAGTCAATACGCTACCCTATGTGGCGACCGGGGCGAATATCATCCCCATTTACGAGGCGGAGTATCGATACGTCACCCGCCAGGGAAGTAGGCAAGGCCCCTGGTTCGGGTCGGCCGTGGTTGCGTCTATATCTAGAGATCAACGCGTTGGCCTCTTCACACTTCCCTTGATAAATGATCAGAGCAGTGCACCCCTTCTGGTTGGGGCCGATGACAGCGCAGAAACGCCGATTAGGGCATTGAGGCTCATCTTGGAAAGCCTCGGATTCCCACAACGATGAGACGATTTACCTGCAAATATTGCCTGTTTTTGGTCCTCCTCATGATGGGGGTCACGAACCTGAGCGTCGCTCAGGGGTCGCTTTCGGGAAAAATCACAGATGCCCAGACGGGCGAGACCCTTATCGGCGTGAACGTCTTGATTATTGGAACGACGCTTGGGGCATCGACCGACCTGGAAGGCAATTATAGCGTCCTCTCGATTCGAGCGGGCGAATATTCCATCCGCACCTCATACATCGGATTCGAAACAAAATTGTTCACCGGTATCGTCATCAGGGATGGCGAAACCACTACGCTGAATGTGGATCTAGCGGAAGCAGTGCTTTCTGCGGAGGGCGAAATTGTAATCGTGGGCGAGCGCCCCCTTGTCGATGTAGAAAGTTCGTCGTCTACGCAAACGATTTCCAGCGAAGATATCGAGGTCGCCCCCTTGAGAGATATACAGCAAATAGTGGCCACTCAGGTAGGAGTCATCAGAGACCCAACCGGCCTCTATATACGCGGAGGCAGGGCAGACGAGACGGGCTTTATCGTCGATGGTGTCTCAGCCAAAGATCCTCTTGCTGGAACAGGATTTGGACTGGATATAGGTTCAAACGCCTTCAGCGAAATCGAAGTCACTACCGGCGGGGTGGGCGCAGAGTTCGGTGACGTTACATCCGGTGTAATCTCCGTGACAATCCAGGATGGCAGCGATGATTTTCGAGGCTTTGTCTCCCACAAGCGGGACAATCTTGGCTTCAATTCAAACGCCGACTCGAACTTCATGGAGGACATATGGGAGCTCAATTTCAGTGGTCCCATCATCAAGCGAAAACTTCGGTTCTTCATGTCTGGACAGGTGCAAGTCTCGGACGGGTTCACCAGAAAGATTACTCGGCCAGAGCAGGTTGAATCTTCCCTCGTCAACGGCACTTTTTTTATGCCGCGCACCGGAAACCGGTGGAGTGGAATCTCGAAAGTGACGTACGAGGTGAAGCCGGGAATGAAAGTGCAGAGCTCCTACCAGCGGAGCCTGACTGTGAATCAGAACACTCGAATGCTTCAGGTCACTGGAAACGAAGCCATCGTCTCTCCGGGATTCCAATACTCCTTCATTCTGCAGCCAGATAACGCCAACACATACGCACACGACAACATCATTTCGTATGTCAAATGGTCGCACGTCTTGAACAATCAGTCATTTTATGACGTCCAGTTCAGTCGGCTATTCACCAAGCTTCGCGCCGATGCAAACGGACGCGAGTGGCGTCCCCAGAATGTTAGCACAGAACTCGATCCCTTCAGCGTCACCACTTATCCAGCGACTGTGTTTGTAGATGAAAACGGCAATCCTACCGATCCCAATGCTCTGTTCATCCTGCCTGGACCTGGATTGGTCAATAATGGGGGTATTGCGACCCGCTTTCACGACCACTTTGCTGAAGAATACACGCTGAGAGGAACCTACACCCGGTTTTCTGAAGACCTGAACAATCGCACTACCCTCGGTTTCGAAGCTAAATTCAACGATTATCAATGGATTGACGTCGTTCGTCCCTGGGTTGGAGCACCCATTGGTTCCGACGACGGGACCAGCACCAACCGGCTAGGCGAGAGTTCCGATATCTGGCGCGTGAAGCCCCGAAGAGGCGGCATATTTGGAACGCACCAGATTCGTTATCGCGGTCTGATTGCCAACCTCGGCGCCAGGCTCGAATACTGGTCTCCCGGAAAATATGTGGATGACCTGATCGATAACGCGCAGGCACCCATTCTGGAAGGTGTCCGCAAAAATTATAAGGACGACACCATAAAAATATTTGGACTTCGGACCAAGTTCCGGCTGCTTCCAAAGATCAGGGTCTCCTTTCCCATCACTGAAAACCGGGTGATGTTTTTCAATTACGGGCACTCGACCAAGCTACCGCATCCAACATTCGTGTATACTGGGCTGGACCCGTTTTTTCAGGATCGCTCATTCTTCTCAGATCTTGGAAATCCAAACCTCGACCCCGAGGTGGACATCTCTTACGAACTGGGTCTGCGCACGCAGTTCTCCAGCAACGACGTACTGAGTGTGACTGCATTCTGGCGTGATAAATTCGATTTCATCACTGTGGAAAATGTGGTTGTGCCCGATCCCACTGGACGTGAAGTATCGCGCGCGTTTCGCATCAATGGAGATTTCGCCCGTATTCGGGGCATTGAAGCCAGTTATCTAAAGCGCGTAGGCGACTGGTTTTCGGGCCGCATATCGGCATCGTTTTCGAAAGCAACTGGCCTATCATCCACGAACAACGATGCACTGGCAGATTTCCTCGCTAACGGCGACATCGACAACACGTTCGAGACACCTCTTGCTTGGGACCGCCCGTTTGACCTGAAAACGAGTGTGACATTGAAGCGCGATCGACCCAGTCCGCTCTTCGGTATCCCTGGACTGAACCATTTATCCCTCTTCCTCTCCTCCACCATCCGGAGCGGCCAACGCTACACGCCCGCTGAGTTCAGAGGCAATCAGGTCAATCCGTTCAGTGGTGAGCAGGATTGGCGGCCAGTCTACGAAACAGTCTCCAACCCAGCGAAACGTTTTTCTGAGATCGGCGCGACATGGTGGTGGTTTGATATGAGTCTTCAGAAAAACATTGCGGTCTCCTCTACCAGCGTAAAACTGACGCTTGAGATCACCAATCTGTTCAATCAGAAGAACAGCGTTATCATTAATCCTGTAACAGGAAGGGGATATCCGGACGTGGATCCGTCCAAAACCGACTTTACGACACTGCGGGGCAATTCGGAGTATGATGTTGTCTCGGGTACGCGAGATCCTCGCTTCGACGATCCCAATTCTTCCGGTCTGCCACCCTTCAATCCTGCCCGCTTCCTTCCGGGAAGGCACATCATTTTTGGGGCGTCATTCAGATTTTGATTTTTAGGCGCTCCTCCATACTACCCATTCTCGCTATAGTGGCACTGTCTTTCGCCACCGGAGAGGCCAGTGCGCAACTTCTTCCTTCGCTTGGCGGAGAAAGGGCGGGTACATCTGGATTTCAGTTCTTGAAGATTCCCGTAGATGCCCGCTCAGCAGCTCTCGGGGAGTCGGTCGTTGCGTCAGCTTTTGATGTCTCCTCCCTGTTCTGGAATCCTGCTCTGGCTTCACATTTACCCGGACTTCAGGTAGGATTTTATCATACGGCGTATTTCGTGGATGTAAACCTCGAATTCGCAGGTGTCACCTATCACCTACCCGGGACTAACATCACCATCGGCGCCAGTCTACAGACACTGAACTCGGGTGAAATGAACGTCACAACGGAGTTTCAGCCGTTTGGAACAGGTGAAACGTTCCGATTGATCGATACCGCAGCAGGACTGACCATCTCCCAGCAACTCTCCGATCTCTTCAGCTATGGAATCACCACCAAGTACATCCGGGAAAGTGTCGCTGGGATTTCGACGTCAACTCTAGCCTTCGACATGGGCATTTTTTATGCGATTGGTACTACGGGGGCTCGGATGGGGGTAGCGGTTCGCAATTTCGGACTCGATGGGACACCAGAAGGAGAAATAGAACGGACCGTGATTGATGACAATCCTATTCGAATTGAGTCAGATTTCGAGTCGATGACACCACCGACAACCTTCCACATGGCGTTCGCCTACGAAATGTTGAAGTCCTCCGACACGAATTCAGTTACTCTGAATTCTCAGCTGAACAATCCAAACGATAATGCCGAAAACTGGAGCTTTGGAGTCGAATACGACTGGCAAAACACTTTATTTCTCAGAACGGGATACCGCTTCGGCATTGAGGAGTCTACCATCCCCAGTTTTGGTGTCGGACTGAACCTGCCGCTTTCGGGAGCCGGTTTTAAGTTTGATTACGCCTTCAACAGATTGGATCGCCTTGGATCAGTCCACAGAATTGGACTCAGTATAGGCCTGTGATAAACACTCGATCATACCTTTTTCTAGCTCTCATCGTCCTCTCGGCGAGCATGTTGAGCTGCGATACGCTGATGGGGTCGAAAGACGACCAGACGACGAGCGAAATCTTCGATGCTGGCCGCAGTGATCCGCAACTGATCAACGAGGTCGAGTATGTCCCTCTGTTCCCCTTCTTCTCGCAGGGCGGCGACAACATCGAGTTTGACCAGCCGAAGGATGTTTATGTCGGATATGATGAACTGATTTACGTGGTCGATAACCGTGGCTTGCACATTTTGGATGCCGCGGGCCGTGGAGCACTACTCATTCCAATCGAAGGCGGTGGCACTTCGGTCATTCAAGATCGAAAACTGGACGTTTACGTGACCGCACGCCGCGATACGCTCCTGGATGGACGCGTCTGGAATCTTCCGGTGATTCTGCGCTACACAGATTTGACCACCGGTGCTCCGCGTATAGCGAACATTATCTGGCATCCGTTCGATGACGACTCGCGCAGATTCAATCGTCCCGATCCCATCGATACCGATGAAGAAGTATCCTTTACAGGTGTGGGAGTGCTATATGACAACCACATTTACGTGTCGAGGCGCGGACCGATCAATCCTCGTGCAACCGTGATATCGCCACACAATACCATTATGGAGTTCAACGAAGATGGTATTAATCTGCAATCTATTGTCACATTACACCCCTCCCGTGCGAGCCTACGAAGCTCTCTCTTTCCTACCGATGTCCTGACGTTTGTCCACCCGCCCCAACAGGCCTTTTTTGAGCAGAGTCGCCACTTCGTGCTGACACAGTCTTCGGCTCGGGAAGATGTGGTGACGGGCGATCTTCCACCACTTTCGCCCCTTCGCTTTTCCACTCTGTCGATCAGGGTGGTCTTCACGAGTGACGGAATCGAGTATCAGCCGGACACCCAACTCCTTCAGGCTACCGGAAATCCTGATAACGGAGACGGGTTTTTATATGACGAATTCAAGTTTACCAATCCGACAGGCCTGGCAGTAGCCTCAGATGGGTCTAATTTCCTGTTTGTGATCGATGGAGGTAGTGACAGCCTGTTTGTATTTACCGGCCGCGGAGTGGAAGGCGTAACGCCACCTCCTGGGTCGACATCTTCGAAACCTGTTGTCGTCTCTTTTGGGGGATCCGGAGACGGTGCCACCCAGTTCAATCGTCCTCAGGGTGTCGCGTACTATCGAAAGATAGTATATGTGGCAGACACCGGAAATAATCGCATCTCCCGGTATCGCCTGAATACGGATTTCGAATAGACCATTTTCAGGCATCGCGAGTGCTACGTCATGTCCTCATTCCATGAGCTGGTCGCATTACGGTTCGACCGCTACAACAGACTGTTCTTAAGCCTTCCGTTCGAAACCGTTCGTAGCACGGGGGAACTGGTGCCTCTGCTGTCACGCGTCTGCGATGCCGGTTATAAAAAGGGCCTGTCACCTCAACAAATCCTCGACCGATTCCGCGAAGAAAGTGCCAGCAACCTGAACGAGGAGACCTTTACAAGTTTACTTTTTCGCATTGTCCAGTACGTTGAGCGTCAGGTGGTTTTGTTCGATGCCGTCGAAGACGCTGCATTCGAATCAATCCATGAATTGGAAGGTGCTGGCTCCGTTGAGCGTCTTGTCGAGCAGAAAGGATGGCGGGGGGACGAAAATTTGTTTCTAGAGCGGTTAAAGTCTTTTCAACTACGGATAGTCCTGACCGCTCATCCGACTCAATTTTATCCTGATGCAGTTCTGGGAATCCTCACGGATCTCGAAAAAGCGATTCGCTCAGACGATCTACAGATCATAAGCGAACTGCTCATGCAGCTCGGTCGAACACCCTTCATGCGCCGCAGGCCACCAACCCCGTATGATGAGGCAGAGAGCCTGGTCTGGTATCTGCGCAACGTATTCTACAACGCCATTCCCGATGTAGTTCGAAGCGTAGCAAAGACTTTCGCCATTGATCAGCCTGATACCGTACTCACACACCTCATAAAACTCGGTTTTTGGCCCGGAGGAGATCGAGATGGAAACCCGAATGTTACGGTTGAGATAACACGAGCCGTTGCATCACTACTGCGCACGACCATTCTTGAGGCATATCAAACAGATGTCCGAGTACTCCAGCGCCGCCTTACTTTTCGTGGTGTCTCAGATCACATAGGCGCAATCGCAAATCGCCTGACGGAAACAATCCTCGCTGCGGAAAACGGATACCCGAAGGCTTCCTTCTTCATCGAGGATCTAGAGCAATTGCGTTCTGAACTGGATCGGGATCACGCCCATCTTTTCTCGGATAGGGTAACAGATCTACTCATTCGAGTTCGTTGCTTCGGCTTTCATTTTGCCTCTCTCGACATCCGTCAGGATAGCAGTGTCGTGCTTTCAGCTTCTGCGGGTAAGAGAGACGAAAGAGAACAGGACCTGATCGATACACTTGTACTGGTGAAAGAGCTGCAGGAAGAATTTGACGAGCAAGTCGTCCACCGCGTGATCATCTCAAATACACGATCTGAAAAAGAAGTCCTGGCGGTGTATGAGATGGCCAGAGAGGCTGGATGGGAGGAGCCGTTCAACCTGGACATAATACCGCTGTTCGAAACAATTCCGGATCTCCAGGGGGCGGCCGACATCATGTGCCGTCTGCTCACCGATCAAACTTACCGATCGCACGTGCAAGCGAGGGGAAATCGCCAAACCATCATGGTCGGCTTTTCTGATGGAACAAAAGACGGAGGATTTCTTGCCGCCAACTGGTACATATACAAGGCGAAAGAAGAGATTTCGGCCGCCGTCGAAAAAATGGGGCTCTCGGTGGTGTTTTTCGACGGAAGGGGAGGTCCTCCAGCTCGTGGAGGTGGCAAGACGCACGCATATTATGCATCTCTCGGACCCCGTGTTGCAAATGATGAGATTCAGGTCACCATCCAGGGCCAAACCATTACCTCAAATTTTGGCACCGTTCAGACCGCATCGTATAACATCGAACAGCTTCTGACGGCAGGCCTGGGATCGCATACTCCCGATATGGGTGATGGCGATCGGAACACCTTGAACACTCTGGCGGAGTGGTCTCTTGATAAATATCGCTCTCTCAAGGATGATCCGCGTTTTATCGGATATCTCGAACAGCTCGGTCCACTTGACTATTATGGGGCAACAAATATCGGTAGTCGACCAACGAGGAGAGGTCCTGCTGGCAATTCTGATCTAAGCAGTCTTCGCGCCATCCCCTTCGTAGGCACCTGGTATCAGATGAAGCAGAACGTCCCGGGCTACTATGGATTCGGTACCGCACTGCAAAAATGTGCTCAGGAGATGGGAGATGAAGCGCTTCAAAAACTATATCAGAGATCTCCCCTGCTACAAGCTCTCGTTGCCAACAGTATGATGGCGCTCACTAAATGCTTCTTCCCGCTCACATCGTGCCTCGAAACTCACGCCATATATGGTTCGATGTGGAGCGACATCCATGATGAATACAATCGTTCGATTAAGTGGTTGCTGCGCATCTCGGCGCAATCAGATCTAATGTCAAAAGATGAGGCAGGAAAAGCATCGATCGAGCTACGCGAGCAAATAATCCTGCCTCTTCTGACCATTCAGCAATACGCACTCCTGAGGGTGAATGAAAACGCCCCAGGTCTGGATACCTGGAAGAAACTTGTGGTTCGATCGATGTATGGAATTATCAATGCAGGTAGAAATGTAGCATGACCAATGTAGGATGACCGAGGCACTCGATATTGATATCCAATCGCACAAGCGGGCTCCACTTCAAAGAAACCCGTTGTCGTCTCTTTCGCGGGATCCGGAGACGGTGTATTCAAGTTAAATCCCGTTCGGGTGCAGCTTGTTTTCGGCGCATCGTCGATGTGGCAGACAATCAAATAGAACCCGGCATCGCCCTTTCTAATGTGCTAACAGGCCCTAAATGAATAAATTTTTTCTCATCGTGGCGTTCGCGTTCACTACTGCTTCGAGCCCCTACACGGCTTTCGCTCAGATTGAACAGGTCGGCCGTGATGTAACGTTCGATGTCGCCACCTGGAATATTGAATGGTTTGGAAGCCCCAGCAACGGCCCCTCCGATGATGATCGTCAGGTCCAAAACGTGCGGGATATTATGCTGGGCTCGGGTATCGAATTGTGGGCGGTACAGGAAATCGCCAACGCTGGTCGATTTCAGGAGCTGCTGACGGATCTTGGCACGGACTGGACGGGTGAACTGGCAACGATCTCTGGATCCCAAAGAGTCGGATATGTGTGGGACACGCGGGTGGTGCGCAAGAGAAGCATCGGTCACATCCTCGTTTCGTTCGACTTTGCCGGGCGTCCACCCCTGAAAGCCGAGTTCGAGATCACCCTTCCCGACACGACAATGATTGTGACACTGATCAATGTTCACATGAAGGCCTTTGGTGACGCGTCGTCCTGGGCAAGAAGAGTGAGTGCATCGAACCGCGTCAAAAATCATATCGATTTTTCCACCCTGGCCTCAGCAAGCGTGATCTTCCTTGGTGACTACAATGACGAACTGCTGCAATCGACCTACGCCAACGAGACATCGCCTTACGAAAATTTCCTGAACGATCCTGCCAACTACCTTGTGACCACTCTTCCTCTCGAGATAAACAATCAGTTCACCTGGATCGGCTCCTCCAATGGATCGAATTTCGATCATATCACGATTTCCTCCGAGCTCCTGAGTTCGTATATCCCCGGCTCGGCAAATATCATGGGGGGGCTGAATTCGCTCATCGGATTTACAGCCCAGACGTCGGATCATCTTCCGGTCTTCGCATCCTTCGGCTCGAGCGTTGTTTTGGATGTTGACGAGCCGGACATTCCCGTTGCCTTTCGGATTGACGGACTTTATCCCAACCCTGCACGACGCGAAACGAACATTTCTCTATCGATTCCCGGCAGATCGGATGTTGTGGTGGAGATAATTGATGTCTTGGGGAGGTCCCGAAAACAACATTTGTTTTCATTCTCGGCGGGTGCCCACGTGCTGTCTGTCGAACTGGATAACCTTCCTTCCGGTACCTATTTCGCTCGTGTAACCGGTGAACACGGCAGCGCTGCCATCCCCTTTCTGATCATGCGTTAGTCGCCGGGTACTGAGCGCATGCCGTGGAGGTCATCTTCGTATATATAATTGAACCGACAGTAAATGTCGAGAAACCCCGCTATCAGTAGACTCAAACTCAAATCCGCTCTTCTGAAATCTGGATATGTGATCCTGGTATGTGCCGCCATGCTGGCCATGCTGGAGTTCACTGCGCGACGGCTGGGTCTCGGTAATCCGATCATTTACTACAACAGCGTCTGGGGCGGACTGCGACCGCTTCCGAATCAGCAGGTCACCCGGTTGAAAGGATCGTCTGTGACAATCGATGCCAATGGGTTCCGATCCCTGGGACCCGATTCCGAAAACGCTTTCAGAGTTCTATACCTCGGCGATTCTGTCACCTGGGGAGGGAGTTCTCTCGATGACTCGGAGCTTTTTTCAGAAATCGCAGCGGATGTTCTTCGCCGGGAGGGAGTAGAGGTATATGCCATGAACGCTGGTGTGAACGGTACCAGCCTGATGAACCAGGCGGAAGTTTTTGAGCAATGGCAAGATTCTGTCGACGCCGTCGTGTGGCTTTTCCCATGGAATGATGTACACCGAGCCTACGCGACAGCCGGATTTCTCTGGCCTCCAACCAAGCGTCCGTCGTTCGCACTCGTCGAAGCAGTAGATCACATCATCCGTACCAGGTGGCTTTCCGCGTTCCGTCAGAACGCTCCGACGAAGGGCGCCGAATATATGCTGCCTGAGACTCCAGCTGGATATAGGCAGCTTTTCGACAGCCTTCTGCAAGAACGTTCACAAAAAAATATTCAGGCGCTCAGAACCACCGTCGAAAGTGCCATTCGGAACGGTATTCCCCTGATTGTCGGCATCACGCCGCGCCGGGAGGATAGTCAGCTTCTTCCCTCTCCTGCCCAGGCAGTCTTGACCATGAGCATGCTCGAGAACCTCGATGTCAGCCTGATGGACGTCAATGCCGCTCTTTTGACTGACGACGACCTCGACGAAGTGTTCATTGACCAAGTCCACTTCACCGTGATGGGCCACGCTCTGATTGGAGAAGCGCTCGGGACTCAACTACTGGGCGTCTACAGAGACGCGGCTGTGGATGGGCTGTCCGCGCAACAGCCAAGACCGGCAAAATAAAAAGTGGGGCGGGCCTTCGGCCCGCCCCACTTGAGAACTCACTGTTTTAGTACGGAATGTCGCGTCTAGTTGTCGGTTGTAAACTGACCGTGTTCAAACCAGATCAGCATACCGTCCATCGTCTTCCCAAAAGGGTATCCGGCTCTGCGGTAGTCATCCAATGCTGTCCGACAAAAACCTGAGACAATTTTGCGCATGGATGCCGTATTGGCTCGACGTGTAGTTGACTTCCGTTTAAAATTGAGATCCTTCATGAAGCTATCAGGTGGTCAAGTGTGTCAGATTCCGTTGTACCCGTTATCGTCTCAAACCTTTTTTTCTAAAGAAATATCAATGGGGCACATCGGATTCAAAGCTATCAGTCTTCCAGCCCGAAAGTCTCCTTGACGACGCTCCAGTTTGTGAGATCAATTGACTTCTTACCGAAGAAGAATCCCTCGATAATGACGGCCTTCATCTCACGATCTGGTAGTCCCGCGAGGTCGACGGCCTCGGTGGAAGCTTCGTAAAACACTTCCAGGAAGCCCAGTTCAAATCCGAATCCCAGGGAAATGATGTAGTCTACTGCGGGAAGATCTTGTGACTCGACACCAAATGTGTAAGGCATCGCTGTCCAAGTACCCTGGTCCCTAAAGAACATCAGGACTGCTCCGTCTTCAACCACGTCGAACGTGATGTCCGAGACATCATATTGGACAGAAGCAACAGCGCCATTGAATGACGCATCAGCCATTAGAAAGTCGAAGTTCAGGGAAAAGACATTTGCGTTTCCTGGAGGTCCTTGAGGACCCTCTGGTCCAACGCTCTCTTCTATGATGCAGCCTGTACTCCCAATGGCCAACAGTGAAAACATCAGTATTGTAAATCTTTTTTGCATGTTCGAACCTCCACACCGCTCAGGTGCTTATTAATGTGAGTTCATCCACATCTATCCAAACCCCGCGCCGAACATCCAATTACCTTCCAATGTGCCTATTCGTTGTCTGTGAGGCATTTTCGACTCGTTACACTGTATACTTATCTATACACTTTAGCTTCCTTGTGTAGATTGGTGACTGCTTCGAAGATCTTGTGCACGATCCGAATCGGGAAACTCTGGCTTCAGTTTCGGGTAGATTTTTGAGGGGCCCTGAACAGATCCCATATTGTTCACGGCCTTCGGGATTTTCCTTCTGGAACACACGTCGAATAAATGATTCACGCCGTAATAATGGCAGGCGGCATCGGCAGCCGCTTCTGGCCTATGAGTCGCAGAGAGCGGCCCAAGCAATTTCTATCCGTCGTCAGCAAGGACACGCTGATTCAAAACACGGTGGCGCGCCTGATAGGAGTCATCCCAATTGAGAATTGCCACGTGGTGACCCATACTCGTTACGTCGAGCAGACGCTAGAGCAACTTCCCGCCCTTCCACCCGAAAACATTTTCGCGGAGCCCATCAGCCGCAATACAGCTCCCTGCATCGCCTACGCTGCGTTCAAAATTCAGCAGAAGGATCCTGATGCTATCATGGTTGTGCTGCCGGCGGACCACGTGATTCGCAACGTGAAGAAATTTCAGGAAGCGCTGAAAGTAGGAATTGAAGCTGCCAAGGAAGAACGAGCGTTGGTAACGATCGGTATTGAACCCACTCATGCTGCGACCGGCTACGGGTACGTTCAGTTCGACCCGGAAGACTCAGAGTCAGATAACGAGCTCAAGGCGCTCTTCGTCAAAACCTTTGCAGAAAAACCGAACCTGGAGACCGCAGAACGCTTCCTCGATTCGGGCGATTTCCTCTGGAACAGCGGAATGTTTATGTGGCGAACTGACTCGATTCTTCAGTCGATTGAGCACCATCTGCCCGACGTATACGATGCATTCAAAGAATTTGAAGGTGAAGTCCCGCCAGAAAAAGAGGCAGACGTCGTCCAAGCCGCCTTTCGAAATTGCCCCTCCATTTCAATCGACTACGGTGTAATGGAAAGGGCGGACAAGGTATACGTGGTCCCCGGCTCATTCGATTGGAGTGATGTCGGCGACTGGAATGCGGTGTTTGATCTATCTGAAAAGGGCAGCGCCGGAAATGTCGTTGAAGGAAATGTCATCATCCATGATGCAAGCAGGTGCCTCGTCCAGTCGGATGACCGCCTCGTTGCTCTGGTCGGAGTGAACGACCTGATCGTCGTAGACACCAAAGACGCTCTTCTCGTCTGCCACCGCGATTCATCGCAACGCGTAAAGAATGTAGTCGACTATCTGTACACCCATCAGTTGGACGACTACGTATAGATCCAGTAAGCAGAGAGCCAGAGACTTACTCATTTCTTAATAAAGTTCGGCGCATCATTCTTCCATCTTTGACGTTTCGGTCGTCAAGTGACCCACCAGTCATGTTCTGAACGGCTGGTCACATCATCTTTCCGACTAAGTCAAAGAAATAAATGGAACAAGTAGTCAGCGCCCTGTCAAGAAGGGACCGCGAGCGCCTCACACGAAGAAGTGAGATGCTTTCCGCAGCACAAGAGGTCATCGCAGAAAAGGGATATGGCGAGGCCACCCTCGAGGAAATCGCCTCAAGAGCAGAATACGGGAAGGGCACACTGTACAACTATTTTCCCGGCGGTAAGCAGGAAATACTCCTTTCCATTTTTGAATTGTTCTACGATCAGCTCTGTGCCCTGATTGCAGAAACGTTTTCTCCGGATTCGAAGACACCCTTCAGAGACCAGCTGAACACGTTTTTCGAGCAGACTTTTTCCTTTTTCTTCAAGCGTACTGAACTGTTTGTGACCCTTCTTCGCGAGGCACACCGCATCGGCTTCAGCGATGAATCCGGATCCAGAAAGTTCTTTATGGGACAGAAAAATAGGGCCCTGGAGGCGTTGGCGACTCCTCTGGGTCTGGCAATGGACCGCGGCGAGCTTCGGCGGACGTCTCCCCGATTTTTAGCTCACCTGATTCTAGTAAACATCAACGGCTGTCAGATGAAGTCATGCATGGGACCCGCTGCATTCGAAGAGGATACGCCCGCTTCAGCTTCCGAGATGGCTGACTTCCTCACCAACATGGTGTACGACGGCATCAAGAGCTCTCAGGTGGTGTCACAATGACGAACCTCTTCAACTACTCCAATCATCTTTCATTTAATCAATCACCAGTGAAAGCATATCGAAGGATCAGTGTGAGATCGTTGTCACTTTTTATGGTGGTAATATTTCTCGCGACTCTTAGCTCGCAACCTGGCCTCGCTCAATCCCAGGATGGACCGGTCGTGTTGACCCTGGATGAGGCAATTCAGATTGCTCTAGTTCAGAATCTGGCTCTCCAGAATACGAAGCTGGATCTGAGATTTGCCGAAGCACAGGTCAAGGAAGGATGGGCAGAGCTGTTTCCACTCATCGAGTTGAACTCATCGTACACGCGTAACGTCCGCTCTGCGAACCCCTTCGCAGGCTCTCAAGCCGGGGGACTGTTCGAAACACTTGGATTTCTTGATTGGCTGTCGTTCAACGAGCAGGCCAGAACCGATTCTGATGGAGATACCAGTCCTATTTCCATTCAGGAGTTCTTTTTTCGGCAGGCCCAGGGTTATGATCGTGCAGGTGTAGTTCTCGACACGGGAGATAATCCTTTCAGCGTACCCAACGTGTATCTGACTGGATTGTCAATCGAGCAAAAATTGTTTGATGGTCGGATAATTCTTGGGGCAGTAGGTGCTTCCAAGTGGCTGGGACCCTTCAATGCCCTCTCGATTACTCGTGAGGAGCAGGTTTTGGTCGAAGACGTAAAGTCCGCTTGGTATGGCGCTCTTCTGGCGGAAGAACAAGAGCGAGTTGTGGAATTGAGTGTAGCCAGGTCAAAACGCACCTTGCAGGAAGTGTCCAGACAGGTTGCTCAGGGGACGACACCAAAATTTCAGCGACTTTCGGCAGAGGTCGAAGTTTCCAATTTGGAGACGCAGCTGGTTCAGGCGACCGTACAATCAGCCGCGTCCCGTGACGTTATTACCCTGTTACTCGGAATACCCGCTGATCGTGTCCTTGATCTCCGGGGTAATCTCGATTCTGACCTGCAGGAAGAACTACTTCTGGTCTCTCCAGGCGAAGCGACGCGCACCGCACTCGAAAAACGACCGGATCTTGAACAGGCCATCATCGGCATCGAGTTGGAAAAAATCCAACTGCAGGTTGCCAAAGCAGACTACCTTCCTAACCTGAGCGCCTTCGCAAATTTCAACTGGTTGGGTAACGTCCCGGATAATCGCCAGAACGTCTCCGCGCTCGATGGGAATCCATTCTCGTTTACCACATCACAAAACGGTTATTTCGATACGTCCTACTGGGACCGCAGTGTGAGCGTAGGTTTCCGACTCTCCTGGAACATCTTTAATGGGCTGGCTACTCATCGACGCATACAGCAGCGAAAAATCTCAGTTCTGCAAGCTGAAAACAATGTTGAATTTCTTCATCAATCCATCCGCCTGGAAGTAGGGCAATCTCTGAGAAGCGTCCGCGCCGCGCGGACGCGCATGGTTGGCCAGCGCCGAAACGTCGCACGGGCCGAGCTGAATTTTGAATACGCGGAAGCACGCCTGAAGGAGGGCGTCGCAACGCCTCTCGAAGTGCGAGAAGCATCCGATCAGCTGGATCAGACCCGACTCAATTATCTACAGGCTGTCCACGACTATCTGGTCGCCTTCAGCAAATACGAAACCTCTGTTGGAGGGTCCGCACAGAACGGGTCCTAATCCAGTACTCAGACCAATTAATTTCGAAGCTCCCTGGTGAGTAAATTCATGTACCGCAATAGAAAATACGTCCTCTCTTTAGCTTCAGTAGCTGTTTTAGCTGTCATCCTCGCTGCGTGCGGTGGCACCGAAGCCACCGACGATTCTGCCCAGCAAAGCGTCGTCTCGACAATTCGAACGGTAAAGGTAAACACGCGCTTCGTCGAGATGACCTCGTTTGAGGAAATCATCCCCATAACAGGCACGGTATCCGCGCCAAGTGACGCTTCCCTTTCTGCCCAGACCGCTGGAACCGTGGTGGAGCTTCTTGAACTGGGCTCGCACGTAGAAAAGGGTGGAGTGGTTGCGCGCCTTGATGATCGCTTGATTCGGGCGATCCTGGATCAATCAAGGGCCAATCTTGCGTCTGTCGAAGCGCGCGCGAATCTGGCCGAGGACACATTCATAAGGCAGCAGCCTCTGTTTCAGGATTCCATCATTTCAGCGCTCGAATTTGAGAACGTAAGGAGTCAGATGAACGAAGCCAAGGCGGCCTTGGCTCAGGCGAATGCCGCTGTCGCACAAGCCGAGCAGCAGTTTGAATACACGTTTGTAAGGGCCCCCTTCGGCGGAACTATTGAAGAGCGGTTCGCGGAAAAAGGTGAGCAGGTTGTTCCCGGGAGTCCGGTCGCGCGCGTGGTCGATATCTCTCATTTGAAAGTGAGCGCAGGTGTTCCGGAGCGATATTCTGCAGACATTCGACGGGGGAATTCCGTCGAGATCTCTTTTAAGTCGTACGGTGGACTTGCCATGACCTCCTCAATCTCCTTTGTTGGAAGCGTCATCGATCCACAGAACCGGACGTTTACTATTGAAGTAGAGATCACGAATCCGGACCGGACGCTCAAGCCTGAAATGATCGCTGATGTTTTCGTCACCAGACGTGTACTGACCGATAAGCTGGTCCTTCCTCAGACGTCGATCCTTCGAGATGAAACAGGATCGAGCGTCTACGTCGTCAGGTTTGATGGGACAAACACACCTTCTGCAGAGCGGCGTTCAATCGTCCTCGGGGCCTCTTACGGAGGCCTGACAGTGATTGAATCGGGTCTGAGCGATGGCGACCAGGTCATCACGACCGGACAGACTTTAGTCGCAGATGGTGACCTCCTGGATATCGTCAACGACGCATCCTGATCACTCCGTACCCATCTCCATATTTCAACATTTCCATACCTGAGACGCAATGATTATCACGGATACCGCCATCAAATACAGAACGACCATTCTCGTTCTTACGATGGTCTTGACTCTTGGTGGTATTTACAGCTACGTCACGATTCCCAAGGAAGCGAATCCTTCGATTGAAATTCCAAATATCGTGATCACCACGATCTATCCAGGAGCTGCTCCCGACGATGTGGAATCACTCATCACACAGCATATCGAGAGTGAGATCCAAGGCATCAACGGAATTAAGGCGATTCGCTCCACCTCGACTGAGGGTGTCTCAAACATCGTCGTCGAATTTGAGCCTGATATATCCATCGACGACGCTTTCGCGAAGGTCAGAGACAAGGTCGATGTAGCCAAAGCAGACCTGCCGGCGGATGTGGACGAGCCAATGGTCAATGAGATCGATTTCTCCGAATTTCCGATTCTGAGTATAAACTTGTCTGCGCCCTATCCCCTCACCCGGCTTAAACGGATTGCTGAAGATCTCGAAGGTCTGCTTGAAGCCATTCCAAGCGTATTGGCTGTCGATGTAATCGGTGGTCTGGATCGAGAAGTGCAGATTAACGTGGATCTGGCGCTTCTTCAGGGGTACAATTTGACCTTTTCGGATCTCGTGACGGCCGTATTTGACGAGAACATCAATCTCCCGGGAGGCTCCATCGACGTAGACCATTTCAACTTTCTCGTCCGCGTTGACGGCGAGATCCAGGATCCCCAGGAGCTTGGCGATATCGTGATCAAGAGCCCGGGTGGAATTCCCGTATACATACGAGACGTAGCTGAAGTGGATTTCGGGTTCAAGGAGCGCGTTTCGTATTCCCGCCTGGCCATTTACAAGGAAACCGATGAGAACGATGATCTCTACGATTTGCCCGAGGACCAGCAGGCTATCAATCAGGTTATCAGCCTGAATGTAAAAAAGCGCAGCGGTGACAATATTCTGGAGACGGTGGATCAAGTGGGCGCAGTTCTGGACGCCTACGCCTTCCCTTCAGGCACCCAAATGATTATTACGGGCGATCAATCGGTGTTCGTCGAGGACCTCATCACAGACCTCGAAAACAACATTATCAGTGGTCTGATCTTTGTAATCGCCGTTCTACTCTTTTTTCTCGGCGCCCGAAACGCGGTGCTGGTAGGAATTGCGATTCCACTGTCCATGCTCATCTCGTTCTCAGTGTTTCAGGCGATGGGCTACACGCTCAATTTTATCATCCTCTTTTCGATGATCATCGCCCTGGGGATGTTGGTTGACAACGCGATAGTAATCGTCGAAAACATCTATCGATTCAGGGAAGAGGGTCATTCCAGATTTGAAGCTGCCAAGCTGGGAACGGCGGAGGTGGCAGGCGCCGTCATTGCATCGACACTGACCACCGTTGCGGTGTTTGCTCCCATGTTGTTCTGGCCAGGGATAATAGGCGAGTTCATGAGTTGGATGCCCCTCACACTCATTATTACCCTGTTGTGCTCGCTATTTGTGGCCATCATCATCAATCCTGTGATCACAGGAATCTTCGTTCGGTTGGATGGTGAAGAGGTGAAAGAGCGTCCGGTATTTGCGCGACGGTTCTTCACCGGTTTGATAGCGGTTCTAGCGCTGACACTGGGTATTGCGAACTGGAAGACACTCCTGGTACTGGTAATAGCCGTTCCGATGGTGATACTCCTGCACCGCCACGTGTTCAAGCCAATTGGAGATCAATTCAATCAGACGAGCCTGCCTCGGTTTATCTCACGGTATCGAGTAGTGCTGAACTGGATGCTGGAGCGCGATTACTCCGCACCAAGAGCTCTCCTCCGGAATTCATTTGCGCTGGGCAGTTTTACCATCGGCCTCGTCCTGGCAATAATCAGTATGGTGATCTCAAGCGCCCTCGGAGATACTGCGAGTCAGGTTTTCTTCATTCCTGCCCAGATTTTAATGGGCGTGGGCCTGATCTCGATCCTCATTCACACTTTTGAGGCGGTTCTCCTGGGAAAAATGGGGAGCGTGCGGGTAGGAATCATCTTCGCAATCATTTCGGCAGCATTTCTTGGCGCGATGCGACTGCTTGAAAAAGATGTCGACGCAGCGACAGCGATGAACCTTGGACTGTTTCCCCTACTGATCATCGTTGGAGGCTTCATAGGAAGGATGTTTGTGAAGCGGGATCATCTGATTCTCACCGATAATCGATCGATCCTGCTCAACGGCTCTGTTGGATCCCTCATCTTGATCATCTTCATGTTCATCCTGGCTCCGACCGGGGTCGAGTTTTTTCCGACCACCTCCCCGCGTCAGGTGATGGTAACGGTGGAAGGTCCACTTGGGTTGAATCTCGATGCGAGCAATGCCATTGCCGAAGAGGCTCGACGTCGACTTGAAGCCCTGTTGCAGGGCAATGATGAGTCGAGGGAGAACATTAAAAATATCATGGTGAACGTCGGTGTTGGTTCAGACTCCGGTTTTGGAAGCACCGCTGCGAGTCCCGAGCGATCTCGTATAACCATGAATCTGGTCGACTACGCTGACCGCTCGGAGGACAGTTTCATAACTATGGAGCGAATCCGGGAAGAACTCCAGGGAATTCCAGGAGCCGAAATAAAGATTGACAAAGATCAGGACGGTCCACCTACCGGCGCTCCGGTAAATATCGAAATTACGGGTGCTGAATTCGCGGTCATCTCCAAAATCGCGTCGGATATTAAAAGTATTCTGGTCGACGCCTCTGAGACCCAGTCGGTCCCTGGTCTTGTGGATATCCAGGACAATCTTGATGCAGGTCGTCCGGAGTTAAAGATTCACATCAATCGAGAGCGCGCAGCCCGATTTAACATGTCGACGAGGCAAATCGCCACGACCGTGCGATCTGCAATAAATGGTGTTGAGGCTGGAAAGTATCGAGACGGTGATGAAGAGTACGACATCATTGTCCGCCTGCGCGAAGAAGATCGAGCCTCACTCGAGAGCCTCCGAAACTTGACGGTCCTGGAAGAAGGAACTCAAGTTCCACTGACCGCAATGGCATCCCTCGAAATAGGAGGTGGACTGGGTAGCGTGACCAGACTCGATTTGCAGCGGGTGGCAGTTATCACAGGTCAGGTTGCTCCCGGGTACAACAATGCGGAGGTATTGGCCCAGGTTCAGGCACTCCTTGCACCATATGAAGAAGATATACCCGCCGGATACACGGCCGCATACACGGGTGAGAATGAAGAGCAGGCGGAGAGTTTCGCCTTTCTGAGTGTGGTTATGCTGGTGGGCGTGTCCTTGATCTTTATGATCATGATTGCACAATTCAACCACGTCTCCTCTCCGTTCATCATCATGGTGGCTGTTGGATTCAGCTTGATTGGAGTCATTTTGGGACTGATTCTGACGAGGACTCCCTTTGGACTCATGACGTTTATTGGCGTCATTTCTCTTGCGGGGATCGTCGTGAACAATAACATTGTGCTGATTGACTATACCATGAAGCTCCGCGACCGAGGCTTTGACAAGCACGAGGCCATAGTTGAAGCCGGTGCGACAAGACTTCGGCCCGTAATACTCACAGCTCTGACTACGATTATTGGTCTGATTCCGCTTACTTTTGGTTTCAATATCGACTTTGTGGGATTGTTGACCGATCTGAGGCCAGACGTGCAGTTCGGATCGGAAAACACTCAGTTCTGGGGCCCAATGGGAACAGCTATCATTTCGGGGCTGACGTTCGCGACATTTCTGACGCTTGTGATCGTTCCGGTAATGTATTCCGTGTTTGACTCACTGGCCACGCGGCTGCAAACAGTGTTTGGTGGCGGAACCGGATCTGAGTCCGGCTTCCGCACGGCACCTTCCGGCGAATAGGCATGATTCAGACTTTTAGACATTGATGCGCTCTCTCTCAGATTTTCCGGACGCACACCTCCGAATATTTGGCAGACCGGATGTACCTCCTGCCAGGGACATCTCCTCTGTCTATTTGATTGGTATCTGCGGTACCGGAATGGGATCTCTCGCCGGACTGTTTCATGAGTCCGGATACTCAGTTTCTGGTTCCGATTCGGCGACGTGGCCGCCAATGAGCGATCGCTTGGCTGCAATGCAAATACCGATTTTGGAAGGATATGGAGCTGATAATCTTCAGCCCCCCGCAGACCTGACCATCGTCGGAAACGCCTGTACTCCTTCACACGTTGAGGCGGCTTTCGCTCGGGATCACAGCCTCGTTCAGCAGTCTCTTCCTGAAGCGGTCGCTCACTTCTTTATTCGGGATCGGCGCTCCCTGGTGGTTACCGGTACACACGGAAAAACGACTACGACCAGCCTCTTGACGCATGTTTTCAGGGAAGCCGGGCGCGACCCGGGATTCCTGGTCGGCGGCATCATGAACAATGGAAACGTCAGTTATGCCGTTGGATCCGGCGAACACTTCATCATCGAAGGAGATGAGTACGACACCGCGTATTTCGACAAACGGCCGAAATTCATGCACTATCGCCCCACCTCGGCGATAGTTACCTCTGTAGAATTTGATCATGCAGACATTTACTCGTCGATGTCTGACTATAGAGAGGCTTTCAATGCTTTTGCCGCCTCTGTTCCAGATTCGGGCCTTCTGGTGCTGTGCGGAGATGATCCCGAAGTGAGGCGTCTCGAACAATCTGCAACGTGTCGAATACTGACTTATGGACTTGGTGCGTCCGATCTAGATGTAAGAGCTGTCCGTATCGAAACCGGATCAGATGGACAACGCTTTGATCTACTGGTTCAGGGCACTCTTCTCGGCCGACTCTGGTTACCACTGAGCGGCAAGCATAACCTTCAGAACGCTCTGGCGGTAGCTGCAGTGGCGATTGACGAAGGCCTGAGCATCTCTGATCTTAAGGAGGGGTTTGGTTCGTTCCTGGGTATTCAGCGCCGGCAGCAAATCCGTGGCGATGTCGCTGGCGTGATCGTACTCGATGACTTCGCCCATCATCCAACAGCTGTACGGGCAACGGTTGAGTCCACGCGTGAGCGATGGCCAGATCGACGCATCGTGGCCATATTTGAGCCTCGTTCCAATTCAAGTCGCCGAAAAGTCTTCGAAGATGGCTACGCAACGTCATTTTCAGACGTGGGAGCAGTTTTCATGAGCAGACCTCCATTCAGACACAATGACCGGCCAGAGGATTTCATGGACATCGACCGGGTGCTTGATCGGATTCACGAAACCGGAATTGTAACTGGGTGTGCGGAGGGAGCAGAAAACCTGCTGCCGCTGGTCCTCGAAGAGCTGAGGCCGGGTGATATCGCCCTGGTAATGAGCAACGGTGGATTTGGTGGGATCCACGAATCGCTTATTGCGCGATTGAAAGAGCGATAGCATTGCCATTCGGAGGCTCCCTTTCGATATTTCTTCCATGCTCCGTGCGCCTCACCTTCCATGCTCCGTGCGCCTCACCTTCCATGCTCCGTGCGCCTCACTTTTCATGCTCCGTGCGCCTCACTTTCCATGCTCCGTGCGCCTCACTTTCCGTGCTCCGTGTGCCTCACTTGTTGGATACGTCAAAACGGGAATTGTCTGGCAAATTTTCGCCGATGCACGATCCGGTATCTCTCGATAAGAAGCCAGATCAGAAGTGGAGTCCGTCCTCTGCGGGTAGTATGTTTCAGACCCCACCCAGCGTAGGCGAATGGAGACCTCAGACATCACCGGTATTGTAGAAGCGGTTCTGGCATCGATCGGATCCAGTCCTTCCTCTGATGAGGTTGAGGCCGCAGCTGTGCGGGTCATCGAGACCTCTCTCGAAACCGGAATCCGGGATTTGGGAATCCACAAAGTTAAATACTCCGTCTCTGTAGCGGGATGCACGAGTAGGCGCAGCGCCACACAACGGGCCCGAGTCTACGATCGAATTCGATTGACTATGGATTCCCTCAATCTCGTTCTGGAAGAGACCGCCCGGGAATTATCTGTCGCGGTTCCACCCGTCGAAATGGTGGTTCGGGATTCGTCTTCGCTGTTTATCGGGCACCCTACTGCTGAAATACTCTCAATCGCCGAGGTAATGGCCCAGGCAGCGGAGGATACCGGCGTCTTCAGATTACGAGGCCCATTTCTTGATCTGGCGTATTCTGAGAATGCGGAGCATCTGACAATCCTCCCCGAACTACTCTCGCTGAGCGCTAAGCTGAGTCCAAGACTTCAGCTCGGAACGCGTGAAAACGGATCAGATCCCGGCATCTTCGAAGGTATAGCGTACGCGCTGGGAATCCACCAGGCTGCTCTTCATCGTACAGGAACTGGATCAAGGCAGGTTACCATTCTTGTCAACGGCTGTGATCGCCGGGCATTCGATGAAAGGTTACATCCAGACGAATTGGTTCTGTATCCGGTCATCGGCGACATCGAAGCACTCTCCGGAGCAACTACGCTTGCAGATTCTCTGGAGCGTCTTTCAACCTCCCGCGGAACTCCTTTACGCACCTCGGCAATCGAAATGAGCCAGACCCTCGTGGACGGAGCCTTCGAAGCGAGCGAACCTGTTCTGATCAAGCCTGATCGCAAGCTCTACCGCACACTCGACGGGCTCCCCGTCATTGGCCCATTCAGGAATCGAATATCCGTTCCTGCAGGCTACAGCCCCGCAGATCTGTCTGCGTTCTTGATGGATCGGCTCGTTCCGTCCTGCCACTCTGGAATTCAAGCTGGACTGCACGTTGATTTTCCAAAAGCCTGACAGGACATGAGCGTTCAGGTAAAGCAACTGCGGTTGGAACTCAAACACACCTTCCGAATCGCACACGGATCGAGCACCGAAAGAACCAATGCACTCGTCCGGATAGGATCTGGCGTTGGCGAGGCCGCGCTCCCACCCTACTATCCCACCACAGTGCCCGATGTCGCAGACTACGTGGATAGTATTTCGGAAATGCTCGAAGATGCGCTGATTCGGCGTGAGCTACCTATAGTATCCATTATTGATGCTCTTCCCGAGGGTCCTCCTACGGCCATCGCCGCTGTTGACATGGCCCTACATGATGTCTGGGGGCAGCGTCTGGGCGCTCCACTTTACGAGTTGTTCGGCCTGGATCCACAGGTCATACCGAAAAGCAGCTATGCGATACCCATCCCCGAAGACCTCGATGATCTTGCCGAACAGTTGGACACCGTGGACACTTTCCCCTTTCTGAAGCTGAAATTGGGCTCGGGGAACCCGGATTTTGACGAGGCTATCGTAAGGAAAACCAGAGAGCAATACGGTGGCCTGCTGTGTGTGGACGTTAATTCAGGGTGGTCTGTAGACGTAGCGGCGAAAATGATTCGGAAGCTGACAGACTGCAATCTTGTGTTCATCGAACAGCCCATTTCTGCTGATCATATAGATGACTGGCACTTATTACGGCGAATTCTACCCTCTGATGTTCCTCCATTGATCGCCGACGAAAGTGTTCACAGTCCCGAAAATGTGATCGAACTTGCGGGAGCGGCCACCGGCATCAACATCAAACTGGCGAAGTGTGGCGGTATTCACATGGCAAGAAAAATGATTCATCTTGCCCGCGCACTAGACCTGAGCGTCATGCTCGGCTGTATGATCGAAAGTTCGGTCGCACTGACCGCCGCCGCCCATCTGAGCCCACTCGTGGATTATCTCGACCTTGATGGCCAGATGCATCTCGCTTCCGATCCATTCACCGGCCTCACTTTCAATCAAGGCGAAATCAGTCTTCCGACTGGTCCAGGACTGGGCGTGTCGCCGGCTTGAAAGAACGAGGGAGGGCCTGAAGGAATCTGGAGTCCAAAACCAGTCGTCCTGAAGGGTTGTAGAGTGATGTGCCCTCCTCCCTCAAGGCTTGATGTCAAACAAAACCACCGCCGGATTTAGATCCTCGGGCACCAGGGTGCGCTCAATGAAATGAATGCTCCTGGTCGATGACACTTTCACCAACGTCGAACATCGTGTGCCGTACTCGGGAGAGACGATACATCGAGCAGAAAGAATCCGCTCCAGTTCCATTCCGACTCCAGTTTCGGGAAGAGCCTCGTCTGGGGCCTGCTCTGTGTCGGCAAGAATCTCCAGAAGCGAATGATCCAAGGGACGTGACTCCTGCAGCCGCTTATTGAGGGCCGCCTTACCGGCCACAACCTTGGACCAGGGAGTATCCAAAAGATGATTGCTCAGACCATAAGTCCCACTGCTTAGTGAAACGGGACCTTGCTCCGATCGATTGGAATAATATCCGAGGCCATCGGAATCATATACAATCAGATTGAACCCGCTGTATTGGTCCCCGGCCTGCTGCACAGCCAGCAGATACTCCTTGGACGTAAAGCCGCCTGAAAGAAAATTCACGGTCAACTCGCCCCGGGAGCGCGCATCGGGGACAATTTCAGACGGATCCCGGTAATTCGTCACCGCGGCAAAGCGTCCATTTCGATGCACACCCATCCATGTTCCGCCGGCCACATTATCACGCCCGGCCAATATGTCTGGATAGTCGTCCCAAAACCCAGCCTGTTGGGTGTCGCGAGCATAAAATTCGTCACGGTTGGCCAGAACAACGAGTGGCGTATCCGTTTCGGGAGCAAAAGAAAAAAGGATCAGACACATCAGGATCGGCGGTGAAAAATCAATACGTACGGATGAGTCGAGGACTGATTGATCCATTGGTATCGAGCAACCGAGAAACGTTTCGGATCCAGGTTGGAAACTAGGAGGTCCACCTCCTGGGCTTCTTCCGATCCTCCAGCGTGACCTGGGTAAAGCGTCACGAATACAGCTCCGTCCACATCGATCAGATCCAGGGCTTGCCCTATCGCGGATGTCGTTGATTCGGGCTGAGTTACGATTCCCTTGTCTTCCCCAGGCAGATAGCCCAGATTGAAAACGATGACGCGAATTGATCTCGCTCCCCCAACGATTTGGGTCAGATTGTCATGAGAATCGTGGTTCAATTCCACAGTCGGCAACCCGGAAGAGGAGGCCAGTTTCTCTCTGGTCGCTTCGATGGCACTCATTTGGCTGTCGATGGCAATGACACGGCCCGATGAGCCCGCCAGAGTGGCCAGAATCAATGTGTCGTTCCCATTTCCGCACGTCGCATCAACGACGGTATCACCGGCCGAAACGATGTCTTCGAGCAGCGTCTTGACGATATCGGTGGGTCGACGAATCATTCTTTAATCAATGAGAAACGGCCTCCCGCGATGCCTATCTTTCCTCAAATAGTATAAACATCAATCTACCACTTCGTTCAACCGGCATGCTCCTGCAGGACATCGAACAACCCATTCGGATCGAACTCTCTCAGGATCGAAGTTATGACGTCGTCTTTTCCGCCTTCGACAAGCTTCCCGAAGGCCTCCGAAACGCCAATCTCAGACCCGGAAAATGCCTGGTCATTACAGACACCAATGTTGCGGGACACTACAGGTCCCGAATCGATAGTGTTCTCAAAGATGATGGATGGGATCCACTCATTCTTACTCTCCCGGCCGGTGAGACCACCAAGTCACCGAAGCACCTCCAGGCTATCTACGATGCAGCTCTTGCCTGGAAAATAGATCGACAGACTCCCGTACTTGCCCTTGGAGGCGGCGTTATTGGCGACTTGACTGGATTTGCGGCGGCTACTCTGCTCCGAGGTGTCCCCTTCGTACAGATTCCGACTTCTCTCATCGCGCAGGTGGACAGCGCAATTGGTGGAAAGACTGGGATTAATCATGAAGAAGGGAAAAACCTGGTCGGAGTGTTCTATCAGCCCAAACTGGTTTTTACGGACACTACCCTATTGTACACCTTGCCGCGTCGGGAGTGGCTCAGTGGGTTAGCAGAGGCGATAAAGCATGCTCTCATCCTGGATGAGGCATTTTTTGCGTGGATTGAATCCGAAATGTCTCGAATACTGGCCCGAGATCCTGAGGTGGTTCCGGATCTCGTGTACAGGGCCGCCGCAATCAAAGCGAAAATTGTATCGGAAGATGAGTTGGAACGTGGCAGACGAGTACTTCTGAATTTCGGCCACACATTTGGACATGCCCTCGAACGAGCCCTCGGTTACGGTACTTACACGCACGGGGAAGCGGTGGCACTCGGCATGAAGGCTGCGCTGCACATGTCAAGAAGGTTCAATAGGCATCTGAAGCAATCGCGTGCGGAAAAAGTTCTGGAACGTATTACGATGCCTCCCATACCGTCATCACTGGGCATTCCGGCGGTGAGAGAGGCCATGTCGAGCGACAAAAAGCGTGAGTCAGATCGACTCTATTTTGTACTCCTGAGCAAGCTCGGAGACGCCTACGTCACAGACGACGTTACGCCTTCCGATATCGATGCTGCACTGGCCCACGCGCTGGGAAGACCATGATCCTTTCATCAGGGCACCAACACAGCTCTCTTTCGTTCATTTAGTCTTTTTAGCGCCCGTTTTTCATTTAGGCACGTGCCCGTGTTCGGCAAATTTATTAGACAGATTCCCCGACGTACGCTGCACACGGTTTCTGCCGTAGTGTTTGTACTCATCGTTGCCTTCTTCGCAGCGACCCGCACAGAAGTCGGTCGGGAAGAACTGAGCCGTTACGTCCAAAATCAATTTGCGCAATCCTACAGCGGTTCGCTCTCCATCGGACGTCTCGACGGCAACATTTTCAACTCGCTTTACGCATCAGACGTGGCCGTGATAACGGACAGCGGCGAGGTCGTGCTCCGTGTCGACTCACTCGTAATACGGCCCAAGTGGAGTTCGATCTTCAGTCGGTCATTCTCAATCAGCGAGCTAACGCTGTATCAGCCAGAGTTACATCTGACACTTGATAGTGCCGGGATTTCTACGCTGGAGCACATGATGGCACCAAAGATTGAAACTGAAGCGGACTCAGCAAGTGCGTGGAGCTTCAAAGGTGCGTTTATTAACATTCGCGATGCCACTATACGCACGACGTATTCAACTGGAGTCGCGTCTCCTGATCTTCCGGATCGTGAAAAGGTATCCACTATCGAGCATTTGTCACTGACTGCCCAGATCGACTGGCAGGAAGGCGAGAGACAAATTGATCTCCTACAGATTTCGGGGCATCTGGTGGATCCCGACCTGACCCTACAAAATGGGGCGAGTCAGATTGTGTTTCAAGATGGCCGCATAATGATCACTCAAGCCCGAATACAGACAAGTGGCTCGATATTCAATTTTCGGGGCTATGTCGAACCAGGCGATAGCAACCTTGCCTGGTTTAACGCTCCATTCCAGCTCGATTTGGACCGTTCCAGGGTTAGTTTTGACGAGATTTCGCTGCTGATCCCAGAACTTCCGCTCCGAGGAGAAGCCGTCGTCAGAACACATATCGAAGGCCCGCTCTCGAACCTGACCGTTGCATGGTTCGATCTGGAAAAAGGCGGCTCCTCCTTTCAACTATCCGGAACAGTCGCGGGATATCCCGACTCTCTGGGCTACGATGTCTCAGCTGCGAAAACTCGAATCATCGCATCCGACGTCCGAAGTCTGTTGCCGACCAACAACCGGTGGATGCGGGATATTCGAGTCGACACCACCGATTTCGAAATGCAATCACGCGGCGTGATCAGGATGTCCGAGTCTGGCGAGTTGTCTGTTAACCTGGCCGGCTCTGTCAGTCTTACTGCGGACGACGCGGGTTTGGAGGGGTCGTTCTCCTTCCAAGGATCTCCAGTCGACACGTTGAGACACGATGTGTCGATTCTAATCAGAAATCTGGATCTCTATCAGTGGACCAATCGAGCCAGACTGCGCACCTCAATTACAGGGACCATCGAAACCAATGGCTTTTCGGTCGGCCGCGATTCTGTGTATTCGGCGGTGAAAGCTGCCCTTAGAGATGTATCCTGGAGATCCAGACGGGTCCAAGCTGTTGATCTGGCGCTCACACTCGATCCTGAATCGATATCAGGTGATATTACAGTACGGGAAGGATCCGGGACGATCGTCACGAATGGGAGCCTCAGCCTCTCCGAGCGCCCTTTTCTTGTGGCTACCATCGCTCTTGAACGTGCTGATGTTGGACCACTCCTGGGATTTTCGAGCCTTCGTTCAACCATCAATGCAGAACTCACAGCGCGGGCATCCCTGAACTGGAATCGCGCCCTCGAGGCTGAAATCAGAATTGATGTACGTGAATCCCTTCTGACGGTGAACGACAGTACCGCTAGCGTTCCCGCCCACCGGATGGCCGTTCGGGTAAATACTCCTGGTTCGGGGCTGCCCGTGCTCGACTTCCAATCCGACATGTTCGACATGAGTGTCGAAAGCGAAGCATCGATTCCAACGCTGACTTCACTCGCAACGGCCTGGATCGCTGGATTTCGCACAGCGATAGATCTTGAACTGGACAAATCGCTCTACGCGTCGCCGGCGACCGACGATGAAGCTGTTCAGCTGGCTCTGAGGGAATTGCTTGCCTTCGACGCGGCTGCTGAACGCATGCCAGCGGGCTCCCCTGGAATACACACCTCGGTCGAGGTCGTTGTACACGACGCTTCGCTTATCTCCAACCTCTCTCCCACCTTTCCGAGTCTGCAGGGCCAAGCATCGATCAACGCCGAAATTGATTGGTCCCCAGATTCCCTTCGCTTTGAGATTTATTCAGAGAGTTCTAATCTGTCTATTCCTGGAATAACTCTGAACAGAGCATCCGGGCGGGTTGGCATCCAGGCGGATCGAAGTTCATCTATCTCGAGCTCACTGAAGCTCAACGGTAATTTTCACGCCGATACGCTTCAGGTCGGCGCATTCCGTCTCTCAAATCAGGACGTAATCGTTGATTTCGCGTCAAATATGGGCTCAATAAGCATGGCCAGCTCAGGCACGACGAGTGTGGACAGCCTTACATTCCAGGCAAATATCGCCCTTACGGATCTATCGAATAACGTGTCGTTCACCGCCCTTGAACTCGATGCGCGTTCTGGCAATTGGCGCCTGGAGGGTCCGGCCAAGTTCGCGTTTTACCAGGATGCAACAGAGCTCGAAGAGCTCAACATTCGTTTTTACGAAAACGAGCTTCCTACTGGACAGGCTATAAGTGCGTCGGGGGTGCTTTCTGGATCTCCAACAGACAGCCTCTCGCTCACGATGGAAAATTTACTTTTACGTCCGTTTTCTGAATTTCTGGGCTTCAGAAGAACTATTGGGGGCCTGATGAACGCTGAGATGGTGTTTTCTGGGGGGCGTTCCAGTCCTCGAGTCGCCGGTCTGGCAGATGTGACTGCCTTTTCTCTGGATGAGAAGCTTCTGGGAGATGTGTCGCTTTCCAGCAGCTTCGTGGCGGGCGTTCCAGACGTGGCCATTGACTTGAAACTTACCCCTGCAGAACAGACCCAGCCGCCGGTTCTTTTTGGAACTGACATTCCCGCCACGTGGATTCAGAACGAACTCAACCTCGGCGGTACGATTCGACTTCCCGGTAATGCCTCAGCCGACAGGGGCGCACTCGATCTCTTCTTGAACATAGACCGAGCCGACCTCTTCTTTTTCAAATACATTTTTCAAGAGGCTCTCGGAACAGTGTCTGGTTACACGACCGGTCGTGGCACAATCACGGGGCAGATGTTCGATCCCATTTTCGATATCGACCTGGACATCGTGGAAGGAAAGTTTGATATCCCGCGGACCCAGGGCAGATACGAGCTTGAGGGAAGCGTTCATATCGACCACGACGCCATCCACTTCCTCTCGTCCACCATGATCGATCAGAGTAGCGGAACGGCGCAGTTGACGGGGCGCCTGTTTTTCAATGACTACACCGCCTTTACTCTGGATATCGATGGTGTCCTGGATGAGTTCCTGATAATGAACGTTGACCATTCTGAAGATCTTCCTTTTTATGGTCGCCTTCGCGCTTCTGGTGATTTGAATCTGAGTGGCCCGCTTTTCAATGCTACCCTGACCTCACCGAATGCCCGAACTCGCGCTGATTCCGAGCTATACATTCCTCTCGCACAGACCGGGTCCAGAACCGATGAAGCGTTTATCGTGTTTGTAGATTCGCCCGACATCGTTCCGGATTTCAGGCAGTTGTCTACACGTTCCTTCCTTCTTGCCAGGAGACCAACGGCCGAAAGGCAGTTCCTCAATGGTCTGAATCTTGATCTCAACATATTCGCGCCAGAGGGCTCGACCGTTCACCTGGTCATAGACCCCCTCCTGGGGGACGTCATCAACGCGGTTAGCACGGGTACGGTACAACTCCTCATGACTGACGGTGCGCTACAAGTTTTTGGCCAGCTTCAGGTAAGCAGTGGTGATTATCAGTTTGTGGCCGGCGAAGTGTTCATCCGAAAATTTTTGATCAATCAAGGCGGGTCGATCGTCTGGGAAGGAGATCCTGTCAACGCGCAGCTAGATATTTCGGCAGCTTACCGGACTCGAGCTTCCAGAGCCGGCCTGCCAGGCGTGGATGCGAACCGCGAGGGGCTGATCCCACTCATTGTGAACCTACAGATTACCGGAACCGTGGATTCGCCCGAGGTCGATCTGTCTCTGAGCGTAGATCGATCAAATCAGAGCGTTCTGGGAAACTACCAGGCGTTTGAGGCTCAATTGAACCAGCCCGATCGCGCGACAGAGTACGCGACGAGCGTACTGGTCATGAACTCTTTTCAATTGACCACCGAAAATATTTCCAGCAGTTCGGGAGGGCAACTGGCGTTCAACAGCGTGTCTCAGCTCGTTTCCGCACAATTAAATCGATTTTTGAACGAGGCGCTGCCTAACGTGGATTTCTCTTTTGGGCTGCAGGGAGAAAGTGCTCAGGATTTGGACGTCACCTATGGGGTGGCACTTCGGCTTCTCAGGGATCGCCTGAGAATACGAGGAGAGGGGGTCTATCAAGGAGCGGGATCGACGGAGGGATTCAAGGCCAATGAAGGTCTGCAGGGAGAGTTCGTCGTTGAGATTCGTGTTGGCCGGCGCGTTTCGGTCGAAATATTTTTCCGGCGAGAGGGTGATATATTTGGAGAGAGTACCCTCTCGAATACCGCAGGTGTGGGCCTTTCCTACCAGACGGAATTCAAGAGCTGGCGCTCGCTGTTTAAGAGTAAACCAACGGAGCCAAATGGAGACTCCTGACAGCGATGTGGCCAGTCAACTCATGTCCAATGCACCACCTTATCACAAGAAATACTTGTCGACTGAATGAAAGCACTCGCTGAACGCACAGAAGGTCTGAAACAGAGCAGTATCAGGGCAATTACTCAACTGCTCGAGGGCGTGGACGGAATCAACCTGGGGCAGGGTATATGCGACATGCCGACCCCTGATGCCATCAAATCTGGGGCCCACCGAGCCATAGACGAAGACCGGTCGATTTACTCCCACTACGGCGGGATAATGCCTCTGCAAGAAGCGCTCAAAAAAAAGGCCAACGAGTATAATCAGATCCCGATCACATCCATCGATGAGATAATGGTGACGGTCGGCGCCACAGGTGCATTTGTTGCCACCATGTTTACCCTACTCAATCCGGGCGATGAAGTAATCGTTTTTGAACCGTACTACAGCTACCATTGCGATCTTCTCAAGGCGATGGGCACAAAGCTGAAATTCGTCCGCACTGCTGCTCCCGACTGGGCGATCGACTTCGATGCCGTTGATCGTCTGGTAACGGATCGCACGAAGGCAATTATCATCACCACTCCCGGCAATCCAAGTGGAAAAGTCTGGTCTAGGCAAGACCTCGAAACCCTGGTCGCGCTCATGCAAAAGCACGATCTATACGCCATCACCGACGAGATCTATGAGTACATGCTCTACGATGGCAACAAACACGTATCGCTCGCCTCCATTCCTGGAGCCTTTGAAAGAACAATCACACTTTCGGGCTTTTCGAAAACCTATAACATGACGGGATGGAGAATAGGATATGCCGTAGGGCCGGAGCCTATTATTGCTAAAATGGGCCTCCTGGCCGATTTGATATACATTTGTGCACCTACTCCCCTCCAGTATGGGGTCGCAGAGGCGTTCGGGATGAGCGATGACTATTTCAAAGAAATGGGAGAAGCCTACGACCGTAAACGAACACTGATGTGCGAAACACTGGAGGAAATTGGATTTATCGTGCCGTGGCCCGAGGGATCCTACTATGTGCTCGCGGATTTCTCACCGCTCCGTGAACGTTTTGAAGGCTTTGAAGATGATCTGAGCGCCAGTCATACTCTTGTTGAGAAAGCCCGAGTGGGTACCGTAACCGGTAGGTCATTTTTTGAGGATGACATCAATGGTGCGTCCGTCCTTCGATTCTGTTTTGCGAAGGAATACCCGATACTTGAAGAAGCCTGTCGCCGCCTCAAAGAGGCGTTCCCTGCGACATAGAAGCGCTATTTGATGCCGGCCGTCTCGATTGCCTTCAATAGGGACTCATGCAGCAATCCGTTGCTCACTAGAACACCGCGGTTTCCACTGAGCAAGTACCCATGTTTGAACGCGAGATCGTTTCCGGCGATATCGGTGACCCTCCCTCCTGCTTCCTGAACGAGTAACATTCCTGCCGCATGGTCCCAGATATTTTCAACGTACCTGCGATCCGACGGAAGACGCATATAGATCTCAGCGTCTCCCGCTGCAACCACCACATATTTGGCTTGAGAGTCCAATCTCGTAGACGGGGTCGAAATGCCCATGATCTCGGTCACTTGCAGGGATCCTGAGTGGGATGTGTGCGCGGCCTCCACCGATTCTGACAACCGTATCGCTGCTGGTGCCGTAGCCTCGCTAACCTTCGCTGCTCCGACCAATTTCATGTCGCGCAGCGTGTACAACCCTGCTCCCTCATCTTTTACAGCAACCGCTACGATCCCTTTCTCCCCCGGTGCTACGCCAAGTGACAAATTTGGGCATGCCAGAGCAGCGACAACGACCTCCCCCTCGACAATCAGCGCAAGGGCTACCGCATACTGATCTTGGCGCAGGAATCCTTTCGTCCCGTCTATCGGGTCGAGAGTCCAGAATCTATCGGCCTGATCCTTGTGTTCCCCATAATCGATCCACTCCAGGACCTGAGAAGCTTCGGCATCTGGACGGATCTCTCTGACTCTGGATATCACCTGTCGGCATATCTCGACATTGTCTTCTTCGCGCAGGATGGAAGCCGTCTCTTCTGCAATAATTGGATCGTCAGGATAGGCGCCCCTCAACCTCGAACACACCAGCGCCTGACTCCCGAAATCGGCGACGGTGACTGGGCTTCGATCCTCTTTCTGCAGCGCACCTCCCGCCAACTCCCGTTGTACGTTCTGACACAGATCGGCCGCCTCGCGGACTGCTGCGACGGCTATCAGTTTTTCAGAATAAAAGGTCATGAGTTGATTCCAGACGTCCAGTTCGGCAATGTGTCCAGAAACGATATTTTCGAGTCTTCAATTCGAGCACACAAGTGGTCATTTCCGTTGGTGACGAACAGGAATGGAGCGTTGAGCACTCTGTTATAGTTGGCAACCTGGTCAAATGTCTTCTGATTTATTGATATGCCTGGAGCTTTGCACTCTACAACCATCCAGGCCTTGCCACGACGGTCGTAAACGACGAGATCGGCTCGTTTGAGCTCGTTCTGAATCGTAATGGCTTTTTCAACGGCAATCAGCGATGCCGGAACCTTCAATTGATCCACTAGAAGCTGAATTACGGCCTGGCGTACCCGTTCTTCTGGCGTTTCGACCACCTTTTTTTGCCTGACCGGATCCCTCATTTACCGAACTGGTCTCTTCTTGAACTGACAGGGCCATCGGGGCGGATGATTCCGTCCCGATGGCCCGAAGATAACCTCAATGCGTGCACATTCAATTCACGTCATTATGAATTGACATTCGAGCACGGTAGTAAGAACTAAACAACCCCGTAAGCCAGCATGGCGTCGGCAACCTTGGCGAATCCAGCTACATTGGCCCCCTTTACGTAATCGATGTGATCACCGTCCTTTCCATACTCGACACATTTGGCATGAATATGCTTCATGATCTGCCGGAGTTTGTCCTCGACCTCCTCCCTTGTCCACTGTAGCCGCATCGAATTTTGTGTCATCTCAATTCCAGAAATGGCCACGCCGCCAGCATTAGCGGCCTTGCTGGGACCAAAGAGAATTCCCGCTTCTTCAAAGAGCCTCATGCCCTCAAGTGTTGTCGGCATGTTGGCTCCCTCAGAAACGACGTAACAGCCATTACTCAGTAGGGTGCGAGCATCGTCCGCTTCAAGTTCATTCTGCGTCGCGGATGGAAACGCGCAATCGCACGGAATGGACCAGGGACGCTGGCCCTCCATGAAGTCGAGCGAAAATTCATCGGCAAACTCTTTAATCCGGCCACGACGCTCATTTTTCAGCGTCATTACGTACCAGAGCTGGTCCGTTGTAAGCCCGTCTTCAACATATACCGTTCCAGATGAATCAGAGAGAGATACCACTTTCGCTCCCAACTCGAGAAGTTTTTCTGCCGTGAACTGGGCCACATTTCCACTTCCCGAAATCGTGCAGACTTTACCAGAAAGATCTTCGTCGCGCGTGGCCAGCATTTCCTGGGCAAAATAAACGTTCCCGTACCCGGTAGCTTCGGGACGAATCAGAGAGCCTCCGTACGCTAGGCCTTTCCCGGTCATTGTGCCGGTAAACTCGTTACTCAATCGGCGATACTGGCCAAAAAGATATCCAATCTCACGGCCCCCAACCCCTATGTCCCCGGCAGGGATATCAATGTTTTTTCCAATATGGCGAAACAGCTCCGACATGAACGATTGGCAGAACCGCATAACCTCGCCATCAGATTTGCCTTTGGGGTCAAAATCTGAGCCTCCCTTTCCGCCTCCAAGCGGCAGTGTTGTCAGGCTGTTTTTCAAAATCTGCTCGAACGCGAGAAATTTGAGAACACCCAGATTTACAGAGGGATGAAATCGTAAGCCGCCTTTATAGGGCCCAATAGCGCCGTTGAATTGAATCCGATATCCCTTATTGACCTGAACTCGTCCGTGATCATCTGCCCATGTAACGCGAAACATCACCACTCTGTCGGGCTCAGTGAGGCGCTCAAATATGCGGGCCTCCATCAGGTGCGGATGCGCCTCCAGGTAGGGCCACACTTTTTCCGCGACCTCAGTGACTGCCTGATGAAACTCCGGTTCGCCCGGATTTCTTTTCTTCAGATCAGCTATGAAAGAGTCCAGTGATGTGCCTATCTGTTCCATTTTCGTTTTTTAAATTGGTTTCAGTGACAGTCTATTTGGCGAATATTTGCCTCTCTTCCGGAAGCGCTTCCAGCTTTGTCACCGGGACGATACAAGTATGCATCCGAATTGTCAACATAAACATTTGCACTCTCGATTCAGGCCGGTCAAAAACGTCCTATTCCGCCGAATTCTGATCTGATAACAGGTATAAAACAGCCATCCGGACGGCGACACCGTTGGTCACCTGATTCAGAATGACCGCGCGCTCGTGATCAACGACTTCCGATGCCAGTTCGACTCCACGATTTACGGGACCCGGATGCATCACGATCAGATCTTTGTGCTGATTCATGTGAGAGAGCTGAATCCCGAACTGGTCGTGATATTCTCGAGTACTTGGAAACAGGTTTCGTCCCTGTCTCTCCATCTGAATTCTGAGAGCCATCGCGATATCGCTCCCCTCCAACGCCTCATCCAGGCTGTTGGTGATCCGTAGACTTCCGGATTCAGAAATACGATCAAGCTCAACTGGCAAAAGAGGCTTTGGTCCGCAGATTGTCACGTTAGCGCCGAGGGTGAGCAGTCCGTGGATGTTGGAGCGTGCTACGCGGCTGTGAAGTATATCGCCAATGATAGAAATGTTCAGTCCACTGATTGAATCGAATCGGTCCGAAATAGTGAGCAGGTCCAGCAGAGCCTGCGTCGGATGTTCGTGGGCACCATCACCGGCATTTATGATTACTGAGTCCACACATCGAGTGAGAAAATGGGGTGCACCGGGCGATGAATGCCGGATAACCACCATATCGATCTTCATCGCTTCAATGTTTTGAGCCGTGTCCTTCAGCGATTCTCCTTTCGAGACCGATGAACCCGACGCGCTGAAGTTTACCGTATCTGCTGAAAGACGCTTTTCTGAGAGCTCAAAAGAAATTCGAGTCCGTGTAGACGACTCGAAAAAGAGGTTTACGATCGTGATACCGCGCAGCGTCGGTACCTTTTTTATGGGTCGATCCAGAACGTCTCGAAACTGACGCGCGGTCTCCAGAATCAGTTCGATTTCTGGGGCGTCGTAATCTGAAAGACCCAGCAGGTGCCGGTGTTTGAGTCCGGACAATTTTTCTTCCTTTGTCTCGTCAGGTCTTGGCTCCACGAACGATACTAAATTTTTCAGCTGGTGGTAATCTTCGATTCGGGGTATTCAACGAGCCAGACGCCCTCGCGATCGTCCATCTCCTGTACTCGGACCCGTACCTCTTCCCCGGGGAGAGTGGGTACCTTTCTTCCTACAAACTCCGCTTCAATTGGCAATTCACGTAGGCCTCGATCGACAATGACAAGAAAATGAACTGAAGCAGGTCGCCCCAGGTCCGTCAGTGCATCGAGACCCGCTCGAACCGTTCTGCCGGTAAACAGAACGTCATCAATCAGGACGAGGTGGCGTCCGTCGATATCAAATTCGATCCTCGTTTCCTTCACGACTGGCTGCTTGAATCGCATCCTGAAATCATCCCGGTACATGGTCGCATCCAGGATACCCAGCGGAACTTCGATTCCGTCCACTTGAGAAATGATCCGCTGCAGTCTTTGGGCTAAAAATACGCCCCGGGTTTGCATCCCGATCAATCCAAACGAGTCACCCGTCGATTCGTCGAGCGAAAACACTTCGACAATCTGACGTGCCATGCGATTCAGCGTTCGCTCAAGGTCACGCGCATCCATGAGTTGCGCCTTAATGACATCTTTGGGCTCCATAGGCGTAAAGTTACTGCTTTTTACCTGAGATACGTGCAGCCAATGGTCGGATCTTGCGTAAAGAGTATGAAATCGGCGTACGGAACTGATCAGGTTCCGGTCGTATACCCCACCGCTTTTCAAAGTACCCAAGTCCGTGAGCGTAGAAACAAAACCACTGAAGTATCTGGATCCGGCATTCGTCAGCCAGCTCTCCAATATGGAGCTTCGGGCCCGGCTCATCGTCGAGGGATTCATCACAGGTCTCCACAAGAGTCCCTACCACGGATTTTCGGTCGAATTTGCTGAACATCGACCCTACAATCCTGGTGACGAACTCCGTCATGTGGACTGGAAGGTCTACGGTAAAACGGATCGGCACTACGTCAAGCAGTACGAGGAAGAAACCAATCTGAGGCACTACGTCGTTCTCGACACGTCGACCTCCATGCGTTACAAGCATACCTCGTCTATCACAAAGCTTGAGTATGGTGCCTACCTGGCCAGCGCACTACATTATCTCATGGCCCGGCAACGCGATGCTACCGGACTCATTGCGTTTGACGAAAAAATCCACACTCTTCGACCCCCAAAGAGCACACAGGGCTATGTTCGTGAGCTTCTGGCGACCCTGGAGCGCATAACTGAGGAGCAGGACGTCACAACGAGAACAAGCGCAGCCAGCGTCCTTGATGAAGTCGCAGAGCGAATCGCCAGGCGTTCACTGGTGGTCATCATCACCGATTTGTTCGAGAATGTCGGGGAGCACAAGCAGCTTCTGAATGCGCTGCGCCATCTCCGCTATCGAGGACACGAAGTTCTCGTCTTCCACATTCTTGAGACTGAAACCGAGCGAAAGTTCGAGTTTCCCGATGTACCTATGCGTTTTGTCGATATGGAGACCGGAGAAGAGATGTCGCTCCAACCCGCCCAGTTGAGAGAAAACTACACCGAGGCCGCCCGAGCTTTCTCCACTCGATTCCGAGAAAAATGTCGAGAACGAAATATAGATTTCATTGAACTCGACACCGCAGAACCCTACAGCACCGCGTTGCTTGCGTACCTGAACAAACGAAAGCGACTGACTTGATTGCGAGATAATTATCCCCATTAAAACGTACTTCGAACCTATGAAACTGATGAAAGGCGCGGCAGCTTTACTCGTGTTGGCCGTTTTATTCTCGCCTATGGCCACGGCCCAGGACCGCGAAGCCCTTCCCGGTCCGGGCGATACGCCGACAACCTTTGAAAACCCGGACCTCGTTGGACGATATATCGAGACGATCACGGCCGACGATCTGGCAGCACACTTGTATTTTTTCGCCTCCGATTTCTTTGAGGGTCGCGAAACATCGACTCGAGGACAGAAGATGGCCGCTGAGTATCTGGCCTCCCAGTACAGGAAAATGGGAGTGGCGCCGAAGGGCACTGCTGCAACTGATAATCCCAGAAGTCCCAAGGCCTATCTGCAACCCTTCCCACTTTACGGAAGTCGCTTCGAGCAGGTCGAGTTGTACCTGGGAGATTCGTCCGAGCCCAGTCACGTATTTGGAGGCGAGCTAACCGATGGCTCGTTCATGACACTGTTTGGAGCCAACGAGGCAGATAATTCAGCCAATGTCGTATTTGGCGGCTATGGTATTCAGGACGAAGAGCTGGGATACAATGATTTTGCTGCCATGGAAGCAGCCGGAATAGATTGGGCAGGGAAGTGGGTGATGATCCTGGCCGATGAGCCGATGTCCGACTCGGAAACAAGTCTATTGCCCACCGAAGACCACGCCCTTTCGTCCTGGACCACATCCAGATTCGACAAATTGCGGATCTATTTCGGCAGTGATGGCGATCCGCCTGCCGGAGTCCTTGTTGTGGGCGACCTCTCACCGAGAGGCAGCGCCGTATACGAAAGGGCCCGCACAAGAGGTACCGCACCCGCGGGCGTTGGGGGATTATCTCTGGACGCACCCGAAGAAGAGGGCGAGGAGGCCGCTTCGCGACCCATATTTCTGACGATCTCCGCTGAATTGGCCAATGAAATTTCGGGCCGGGACATTGCGGCGGTGAAACAGGAAATCGACAGTTCGTTGAATCCTGTCGTGTTTGAGATTGACTCTCCCCTGCGCGCTCGTGTCATCAGCAATTCGTACGAGACGTCCTCTGAAAACGTAGTCGCTTTCATAGAAGGATCCGATCCTGTACTCAAGGACGAATACGTCGTCATCTCATCGCACTATGACCATATCGGCCTGAGCAACAACGAGGAAGATGGCGTTAATAACGGAGCCGACGACGATGGTTCTGGAACAGTCACCGTTCTGGAGATTGCCGAAGCGTTCATCAAGGCTAAAAACGACGGTTATGGACCTCGGCGGAGCATCCTATTCCTGAATGTAGCTGGAGAGGAAAAGGGGTTGCTTGGCTCGGCGTATTACACCGACTACGAGCCGATCGTACCGCTCGAACAGACGGTTACGAACCTGAACATTGACATGATTGGCCGAATTGATCCCACACATCCCGGGGAGGATTCGGACTACGTGTACATCATTGGATCCAATCTCGTGTCTCAGGAGCTGCACGATATCAACATTCGCACGAATGAGATCATCGGAACCAAGTTGGATCTGAACGAGCGATTCAACTCAATAGATGATCCGAATCAGTTCTACCGTCGATCGGACCACTGGAATTTTGGAAAAAATAATATCCCATTCATTTTCTTCTTCACGGGCACCCATGAAGACTATCATGGTGTCGATGACGAGCCAGAAAAAATTGAATATGAACGCATGGCGCGCATCGCTCACGTCATATTTGCCACAGCATGGCAGGTCGCCAATCAGGACACGCGTCCTGTAGTCTCCGGAGACGGATTCAACTAGGGCCCGTCATCATAATCTGAGTCAGCCTTCGGGCGTTTTGACGATAAAAAGAATAAGGGGATGGCGCTTCGCGCCATCCCCCTATTTTCTGTCCAAATTCCGGGTAAACAATCAGACGTTAACCGCCTCAACGCGCGTTATCTGAGGCACGGAGCGTTTTACGGCCTGCTCAATTCCAGCACGCAATGTCATGGAACTCATGGGACAGGTCTCGCAGGCACCAAGCAGTTCAAGCTCGACCACCATTTCGTCAGTGATATCAACCAGACGCACAGATCCGCCGTCGGCTTCCAAAAACGGCCTCAGTGTATCGAGCGCCGCCTCGACCTGAGTCTGCAGTTCCATTCCTTCCAATAGTACCATTTATTCCTTCCTTTTCGGGTCGGCGCCACTCACAGGCGCTGATCCGTAGTAATTGTGATCGATTCTACTCAACCACATGAACATGGTTCGCAAAACATCATTTGTGTAATATTTCGATTTTCTGGGTAGATGGTCCGGTAGCATTACGGAACTCAACGCGATCGACAAGAGATCGCGCGAGCTCAGTGAACACAGCTGCCACGGGTAGCGAAGGATCGGTTACAGCAGGCGTTCCCGCGTCTCCAGATTCCCGAATGATCTGCTCGAGCGGTATCTCGCCCAGGAATGGAATCTTCAGCTCATCAGCCAGCGCCTTTGCCCCACCCTGTCCAAACAGATAGTACTTCTTGTCAGGAAGCTCGGGCGGTGTGAAATATGCCATATTCTCAATAATACCCAGCACGGGAACGTCGACCTGATCGAACATGCCGACCCCTTTACGTGCGTCTGTCAGCGCAACACGCTGCGGAGTGGATACGATGACAGCACCACCCAGAGGCACCGTCTGGACAATCGTCAACTGAATATCCCCCGTTCCCGGCGGCAGGTCCAGAATCAGGTAATCCAGCTCTCCCCAATCGGTGTCGCTCAAAAACTGGCGCACTGCGCTCGTCACCATCGGACCCCGCCAGATCACCGCTTTGTCGCGATCTACGAGAAAACCCATTGACAGGAGCTTTACTCCATATTTTTCGAGTGGAATGATGCGGCGCTGGTCACTGACCTTTGGTCTCGCATCTTCGATTCCGAACATAGTCGGGATGGAGGGACCGTATATGTCCACGTCGGCCAGACCCACATCATATCCTGCCTGAGCCAGTGCAACAGACAAATTGCACGCGACGGTGCTTTTGCCAACTCCACCCTTTCCGGATGCCACCGCAATGATATTGACAACTCCGTCGCCTGGCTTGATATCGTTCTTCTGCCCGGCGATCTGATGATCCATGCCCATACCGATCATTTCGCTATCGATATCAACGGCCACATTGGTGTCGCTTCCAAATGTTGCCTGGAGAGCGTCTCTGCTCGCATCAGATACTTCCGATGCGAAAGCAATTGAAGGATCGGCTAGCAGGATCGTAAATCGTATCCCGCTCTCCTCGACACGCAGATCGCGAACCCAGCCCAATCTAACGATGTTGCGTCCGCTTTCCGGCTCAATCACGGTTCTCAAAACGTCCAGAACTTCTACTAATTGGATCATAGCACTCATGTGGTGAAATCTAATAAGCACTAAACGGCAACAGAGACGGTTCGGGTTCCGTCCCCTTGGTGAGAATCATTCAGATTCCTTGAAATATCGAATTGCAACTCCATGTCGAACTCCAAACGGGGATACATAAAGTTGTTCAGCCTCCAAATACTGTAGGCACATCATCAGCATCAGAATTCCGGCTGGAAACACATCCTCCCTCCCCTTCATGTTCGTCGGATCCAGGGCCAGTACGCCTTTTCGATCTAACGTAAAAAGCTTTCGTGACCATGCCGCAATTTCGGACACCGATAAATGACTGTCTCCCCGGATTTCGTCCAAAGAATTCAGGCCTTTCGCGAGCAGTGCCAACATGATAGGCGTCCCAGAAGCTCCAATACAGCGGTGTGATGGCTCAATCCCGACGAGCTCACTTCTGAGCATTTCCATAAAATGCTCCCGTGCCTGCTCCAGACCAGTTACAGCCGCGGGTTGATCACCCAAAAATCGCTCTGTCATGCGGACGCTACCCATATCCACGCTCCGTTTGAACGAGATCTCGAGCGTTGCTGGCGAGCCCTGAACCACTTCCGTTGATCCTCCGCCGATATCGATCACGGTTACCATGCTGTCACCCGCGACCGCGTCCCAATTCGAATCAAATCCTTGCATTCCGCAGACCGCTCCGTCAAATGTTGCCTGCGCTTCCTCATCTCCCGAAAGTATTGTCAGATCTGTCGAAGTTTCCTCGTGGACGACACTTCGAATCCTGTCCGCATCCGCCGCATCTCTGGACGCACTCGTTCCAGTTACAATGATGTCCCGGACCCCGTGAGAACGAATAGATGACATAAGAGAAGAAAGCACACCTCTCAGTCTCTCCAGTGCAGCGTCGCCCACGCTACCACTGGCATCCATCCCCTCTCCCAGCCGTACAAATCCGGCTGCATCGAAGACTACCTGTAATCCCTGCGTTTTCCACTCGGAAATCAACAGGAGAACGGTATTCGTTCCAATATCGATAGTTGCAAGGCGTCCTTCACTCATTCGCTTCTACCCAAACGCTCCACCACTCCCCTTCGCTACCCTCTCGGCGCACAGTCAATCCCAAGGCATTGATCTGCGCCAGCATCATCTCTCTATCCGCAAGAAGAAGTCCGGCCAGCCCCAGGCGGCCACCCAGCGCCAACTTTGACGCCAGGGCAGGAAGCATTGCTCGCAGTGCTTCCCGATTGATATTGGCGAAGATGAGATCATATTCCTCCGTTTGAACGGACGTTTCGTCGCCCACCCAAACCCTGAATCGGTCCTGTAAACCGTTAACAAGAGCGTTTTCAGTCGCATTGTCGTAGCAAATAGGATCTGTATCAAACGCCTCCGCAACAGATGCTCCAGCCTTCAACGCCGCGAATGACAGCACCCCGGTGCCAGTACCCGCATCGAGAACCCGATCCCCCTCCTGGATCAGCTCATCGAGATATCTCAGCATGAGCCTCGTACTCTCGTGATATCCTGTTCCAAACGACATTTTAGGGTCAATAATTACATCAATGACTCCGTCCAGCTCCGCAACCTGGCTCCAGGATGGCCGGATTCGAAAGACTCCAACACGAATTGGCGTGATGGTTTTTTCCCACTCTTCGATCCAGTTTCGAGCTTCGATTACACTCTCATCGATTGGCCCGGTCAGTAAGGACCGCAACTCCAATTCAATAACGGCCCGCACCCGTGAGGATGCTTCCTCTGGGACGTAGGCGACTATCGCATGGTCAAGCTCCAGAAATCCTTCGATCTCGGGATCGTCGAGCATCGCGACGATAATCTGATGATTTTCGCGAAGCGACGGAAGAAGAAGTGAGGTTGTCGGCATGGGTGATTGCAACGAACACAACCGACCGATGACCGAGCCGGTTCGTAACTAGCGTTCCGGCCAAAATATAGCGATTCCCCAATCCTCAGGATGGTCTGGTTCGCTTGACCCAAAACTGTCGTACGCAATTCCCGAATCAGTATGGAAATGAACCCGATACGAACCAGCCGGCAATGTTAATTCCGTGTATACACTCCGGTAGCTGTCATCTCCGCCGGCCGGTGTGGTCTCCTGATAAGTCATCTCCCAGACGGTCTCGTCCTTATCTACAGACTCGATCCAGCCGTAGTCATAGCGGGTGCCCGAGGATATTTCGCCCAGCGCGGCAATCATGACACGCGATTCTTCGGTCAACTCGAAGTTTTGTACAAAGTCGATGTCATTCTCAACTGAAGTACGACGCGCAATAAAACGACTGGGATCGATTCCAGTTAATACAGATTCGTTTGAGGTCGCTACATCACCCGCCACAATGCCTGATCGAACCAGTTCCGTTCTGACCGATCCTTCTGCAATCCCGTCGGCGTTGAGCGCGAATACGGCTACCCCCCACCGGTCGGGATTTTTGGGTCTACGCTTTCCAAATCCTTCAAAACTGTGTGACCCATCGGTCCGGTACTTGATGAAATATGCACCGGGCTCCAGGCGCATGAGCGACATTTCCTTGCGATTTGAATCATCGCCGCCAGCCCAATTTGACCTGTCGTAGGACATTTCCCAGAGTTTGTCTGATTCGCCCTCCCGCTCGATCCAAGCCCAGTCGTACAAGCCAGTGCTCGAGGTCATCTCACCCATGCTGTAGACGATAATATCCAGTGATTCATCTGTTTCCAGCCTTGCGATCCTCATCTCGGAATCACCCACTTCCAGAAGCGATACCAGTGGCTCAGCCCCGTTCCAGGGATCCAGCACCCGAACCGTTGCTGGAGTTTCGGTCGAAACCTTGACCCCCCACTCGTACGGCAGGAGAGGAGGATTGGCCGTCCATGACGTTGAGCGCTCGTTCCCACCAACTTTGTAGGTGATTTCATACACACCCTGCCCTAGCTCAATGGAGCCTGAATACGTTCGATTGAGATCCCCTCCACCGGCCGATTCGGTTTCTACGTCTGAAATAGACCAACGGCGGTCACGATGCGGAAGTTGGGTTATTTCAACTTCATCACATCTCCTGTCACACAGAGCTACCGTCGCGTCGATAGTAACAGATGCATCTTCGACCACATGAACCATCACACTTTCTCGTCCTCCCTGGCGGCCTGGCTGGTACGCCCAGAGGGCCGAACTACTATGGTCAGAAGACTCGACGTGACTCAGCCTACTGACAGTGCCCGTCGGAGCCGATATCTCAAACTCCCAAAACGATTCGTAATTGGTCCAGTGGGGTTTTAGCCCCATAAAAGAGCCACCCTTTCTTGAACTTCGGGATGGGCCGTACGTGGTGTAGTAAGCCGAGTACTGTCCAACTTCGACGTCTACGGAATCAACTATCAGTGCCTTGACCCCATCTCGGAGGACAGATCCTTCTTTGGCAATCCAGATGACTTCGTTCGTCGTGCGATTTACGATCCATGGATATACGGCCAGTTTGGATGCCGCCTGATCATCTTCGAATGAAGCAACTCCCTCGATTTTCAAGCGAGTATTCGCCACCACTTCGAAGTGCTCCGTATACAACCTTCCGTCGTCCAGGCTCTTCAAATTCACAAAGCTGCTTCCTCCTTCGCTGAGAAGTTCACCACCTGACATACGCCAGGTAATCAGAGCGACCGCGATAACGAGGAGGGTCAACTGAAATCGTATCAAGGCTTTATTTCGCATCAATTATCTTAAAAATGACTTGAACTGAAATACGGATATTAGCGACTGAAGTTACTCTCTCGAACGGATTAAAATGACGTCCATTATCATGTCTTGCGGTGTTACCTGCGTTTGAGGAGGCGTACCTTCAGATGAGATGAGTATGTAACAATCCTGCATTTTCTCCGGTAAAACGCATGATCCTTTAATCAGTCCTGTGGTTGCTCCTGATGGCTGAATACAGCCTGGAAACAAAGCCTTCAAAATCCCTCCGCAAGCGGTTAACCGAGCGCGGACCGATGGTTCTGTACGGGATATTGTTTGCCGCCTGCCTCGCCGTCGGGATTGGATTTCATTTCCAACAGTGGAGCTCGCAGGTCCCGCTTTCGACGACCCTCTTCTTGTTATATTCGGCAGTCACAACCGTTGGATTTGGGTCTTTGTGGTTATTTTTGAGACGCTACTATCGTCTGCGTCAGGACTCGCCAGCCAAAACGTTGTGGTCACTTCTGATCACCGGATTCATTTTGATCTCTTTAGCGGCGATCACGAGCAGAATCGGCCGTATTGACGCCCCTGGACTGGATCTGGGCCTGGGATTTGACCTGAATACGGGAATAGCGCTGACGTTTCCCACCATCGTGAAGATGGTTGTTATAAGCGTTTTGCTGATATTGTTCGCGTTCCTCCTCCTTAATCGGTTTCAGGGACTTGTTCTGGTAAAGCGGTCGAAAACCAGCCAGCGAAATTGGAATGTCATGTTGTTTTCCATGACGCTCACCGCCGCGCTTACGCTGATGAATACCCCAGGAGCGGGTCAGAGTCAGTGGCAGAATATGGCCCTGGCTGTTTCGGTTGTATTCATGGTGGTGAATTCGTTCCGGCTGTCATGGATCGTCTTCCTGTCTTTCAAGGAAAAACTGGCGACGATTGGTCTGTGTCTCGTATTCGCGACCTTTTTGATTCTGGCGTTCGGAATTGCGCAATTCAGCTCTGATTTGTTCGTCATTGGCGGTTCGGGGTTTTTACAACACTTTTTCGTTCCACTCGCGACCTTTGTCGAGCAAGCCTCTCTCTTCGGCATACTGTACTGTTCGACCGCATTCCTGTCGCTCTTATTTCACCTTCCAACCTCTGGAGACTACGAACAACGAGCGGGGGAACGGGCCACCATGCACTCACTGGCTCATCTTGTGGGCCAGGTCTTCGACGCCGAGACCCTGTTTGCTACCATAGCTTCTGCGCCCGTAGAAGCGGGATCTGCGGACGCGTCCTGGCTCGTAATGCCGGATCCAAGCTCGGGTTCACTTCGACATCACGTTGTGTCTTCGCACAACATTTCTCCAGATCGAATCAGTGAGCTGGTAGATTCGGCTCTGCTTGTGGATGAGATGACGGCTCAAGGAGATCCGCTGATTATTCGGGAAGCACCGGCAGACCACCGACTCAATGTTCGACCTGGAGACCAGATGGGAAGCCTGCTGGTGGTGCCCTTGATTGCCCGCGACGAGCTTATTGGAGCCTTGTTCGCGTCCAAAGCTGTTGTCAGCGGATTCGAGCGCGATGACGTGGAGACGATAAGCATCTTTGCAGCACAAGCATCAGTCGCAATTGACAATGCACGGCTCTTCGAGCAGCAAGTCGAGAAAGAGCGGCTCGCGCGCGAGCTATCCATTGCACGCGAGGTTCAACGCAAGCTTCTTCCGCAGAGCGTTCCTCAACTACCTGGCTTGTCCATGGCGGCCAGTAGCATCTCTGCCCAGGAGGTCGGTGGAGACTATTACGACTTCGTACAACTGGAGAACGACCGCTACGGAGTGATCATCGGTGACGTTTCGGGAAAAGGTACTTCGGCGGCGTTCTATATGGCTGAAATGCAGGGCATTTTTCAGTCGGTAAGTCGACTCGCTGCAACGCCTTCTATCTTTTTGCACCACGCCAATATGGCGCTTGCTCAGACTCTGGATCGGAATGTCTTCATTTCGGCCATCTATATGATCGTCGATTTGAAGAACGAAACGCTCGACATTGCCAGAGCGGGCCACTGTCCGGCCGCGGCCGTTCGTCTGAGCGGAGAGTCGCGGTTCTTGCGAACAAAAGGACTCGGTCTGGGCCTTGATCGAGGCGACCTGTTCCTCAAAAGCCTGGAGGAAGAGAGAATCAATCTTGAGCCTGGGGATGTGTTTGTCCTGTACACAGATGGGGTGGTCGAGAGTCGCAATCCGGAAGGAGAAGAGTTCGGCTACGACCGTCTACTCGTAACAATTGACGAAAATCGACACGAAGACGCGGACGGCATTCATTCTGCGGTCCTGAGCGATCTTAAAAATTTCATGGGAAACGAGGTGTACGACGACGACATGACTCTCGTGGTACTAAAATGGCATGGCCTTCCCCTGGAAGCACTTAGTCCTCCAGTTCAATCGATGGAAGAATCCAAATGACGCAGTATATTTGGCCGGTTCAATCGTCTGGTAAGACATCATTCATAACGTGATACAATCATGAGTAATTTTTCAGTTGGATTCAGAACCAGTGGGTCTGTGCAAATTCTTGATTTGCATGGTGAACTGGATGCTCACACGGCCGCGGAGCTGGAAGCAGCTATTCAGAAATGCCAACAGGAGAATCAGGTCCGCATCCTGATCAATGGAAGTGATCTTCTATATATCTCCAGTGCCGGTCTCGGAGTATTCATGGCATACATCGAGGAAGTTCGGGAATCTGGAGGCGACATTAAGATTGCCGCCCTGCAGGCCAAGGTGTTCAATGTCTTTGATCTACTAGGCTTCCCCATGCTGTTCGACATCATGGAATCTGAGGAAGAAGCTGTGGAAAAATTCTCAGAAGCGAAGGCGGAATAAAAATCCAACACTAGAATATCGATTCGTGGCTTCTACAACTCACACACTGACTATTCCGAGCTCGACGCGCTTCCTGGAGGACGTGCGCGAATTCGTCGCGACCCACGCGACGGACGCGAACTTTTCGAAAATGTCTGTGGAGAAGCTGAAAATGGCTGTAGACGAAGCGTGTACCAACGTAATCGAACACGCATACGAGGGTCAGAGTGAACAGCCCATTGATATATCCATTATCGTCAATAAAGATAAATTGACGGTCCTCATTCGAGATAAGGGTCGCAGCTTTGACCGGACCGACTACGAGGAACCGGATCTCGTACAGTATGCCAAGTCTCGAAAATCAGGAGGGTTTGGCGTGCACATCATGAAAAAATTGATGGATGAAGTCAGCTACAGGACCGGCGGTGGCGTGAACGAGTGCTGCCTGATTAAATTCAGGGATTAGGAGGAATCGCGGCACTACGCATTGCTCGCGATCCGCGGCGAATGGACTGTCCCCTAACGTTGATCCATGCTCTTGCGCCCACTGTACATGGAAGCAACGCCGAACGTCAGGCGCCGAGCATCAAGCTCTTCGAATCCTACTTCCCGCATGTAGTCAAGGAACTGTTCTCCTTCGGGAAAAACGGCGATAGATTCAGGCAGATAGGTATACGCACCCTGATCTCCCGATATCATTCGTCCTATTCGAGGCAGAATAAACCGACCATAAAATTTGTATAACTGCTTGATAGGAAACATCTTAGGCTGACTGAACTCAAGCACTACAAGACGTCCACCAGGACGAATCACGCGGTATATTTGAGAAAGTCCTTCACTCAGATCTTCGAAATTCCGAACACCGAAGGCTACCATCGCCGCGTCGAACTGTGAGTCCGAAAACGGCAGTCGTTCTGCATCTCCTTTCTGAAGAGTAATCCGGTCGTCGAGGAATTTAGCGTCGATTTTCTGTTGACCAACGTATAGCATTTCTTGAGAAATGTCGACACCAACAATCTTCGGGACACCCATGGCAGCGGCCATGATTGCCAGGTCCCCTGTACCCGTAGCAACATCCAGGACACGTTCTGGAGAGCCAGTCAGTATTCTCCGAATTACTTTTTTTCTCCAGGTCTGATCGATGCCGCCACTGAGTACTCGATTCAACAGATCGTAGCGAGGAGCGATCGCATCAAACATCTCCTTGATGTGTTCTTTCTTGCCTTCTACGATTCCGATCGGCGGGATCGACGTTGATCTGGGTTGACTCACTGGACGTCTTTTAGTTGAGGAGCTTGGTTAGGTCGAGCAAATCAAAACTGATGCTCTTTTTTCGGGTATAGGTATTCCTAGAGGGCGTCAGCTTTATTTGATTATCGATGATCCCGACCATCACATTTGAATGCCCATCGAGCAGCGCATCGACAGCCGCAACACCCAATCGACTCGCAAGGACTCGATCTCGAGCTGAGGGGGACCCGCCTCTTTGCGTGTGACCAAGGATACAGACCCTGATTTCTATGTCAGTAAACAACTTGTCCTCGCGAAGCATACCTGCGATCTGAGTAGCTCCGCCCAATTCATCTCCCTCTGCCACGACCACTATCGATGAGCGTTGTTGTTCGAACATCACCGAATGGATGTGAGTTTTTATCTCGTTGAAATCGCTCAGCGTCTCCGGAATCATTACCATCTCGGCCCCTCCTCCGATTCCGCAGTTCAAGGCGATGAATCCGGCGTCTCTTCCCATTACCTCTACGAGGAACAGCCGATCATGAGCATCAGCCGTGTCTCGGATCTTGTCGATATTCTGGATGGCTGTATTGATGGCGGTGTCGAATCCGATAGTTTCATCGGTACCGAAAAGATCGTTGTCGATCGTGCCAGGACACCCGATTACTGGAATTCCGTGCTCTTCGTAAAAGACAGCAGCTCCTTCGAACGTGCCGTCGCCTCCGATGGCGATCAAACCGTCGACCTTCATAATCCTGAGGTGTGCTGCAGCTTTCGCACGACCCTCTTTGGTGTGGAATTCCTTTGAGCGCGCGCATTTAAGGATGGTACCACCCTTCTGAATAATATTCGATACGGCCAGAGAATCGAGTTCTATGAACTCGCCTTCGATCATTCCTTGATAGCCTCTCAAAATGCCCACCACCTCCTTGCCGCAACTCACAGCTTTCCGCACGACCGCCCGAAGGCACGCATTCATTCCCGGGGCATCTCCTCCTGATGTAAAGACGCCTATTTTCTGGATAGTGTTCATGATGAGCCGGGGGTGCGGTGGTCGAGAACCTGTATAAGCTCTCGACACCAGCGTGGTTCTGCGCAGGAATTGAAGTTAGATCGAAACCCTTCCGCGAAGCTTCATTTCAGCACGAAAGCAATATAACTACTAGTGGTTGGGGCGAATTGTATCTTGGCACTCCATGCCTGAAAAACGACATAAAATCAGTGCACCCTATCTGGTTGAACTGGATGGCGGCCCGCCAATATCAGTGGATCCGTCCAAGCTTTCCGACGAAGGCGTTCAGCTCGAACACATCAACGAACTGGAGTATTTACTACACTATCGTGGAAAGACGGTTACGGTGGTCATCGAAGAACAAGATAGCAGGAATCTCAAGCTGACCGCGGGCAACACTGTATTTCGAGCTCTTATTTCCAATCAGCGGGATCAGCTGCTTGCCGACTGGGGAATGAAAAATGGAACCGCGGCCGATGAGCGCGAGATTTTCTCACCCATGCCGGGACTCGTACTCAAGGTACTTGTTGAAGAGGGCCAATCGATTGTAGCTGGAGACCCCCTTCTGGTCCTTGAAGCCATGAAAATGGAAAATGAAATTAAAGCCAGCGTCAACGCAGTCGTAAAAAGCGTTTTGGTCACGGAAGGAGATGCTGTTCAGAAAAATCAATTGTTAATAGAATTTCAACTCGAGTCAGCGTGACAGTTTTTCTCACCGGTGCGACCGGATTTCTGGGTTCTGTCGTGGCAAGAACGCTGCTCTCCGAAGGATTTCGGGTGCGAGCTATACATCGTACGAGATCGTCGTTCGATCTGCTTGAAGACATTAAGGGAGAAATTGAATGGATCGAAGGTGATGTTCTAGACCCGGAATCACTTGAACAAGGCATGATGGGAGTGGATGGGGTATTCCACTGCGCTGCTTTTTTGGGTTTCGAAGGCAAGCGTTCCGAAAAGCAATTGATGGACGTAAATGTGACTGGAACTGCAAATGTGGTGGATGCGGCGCTCACCAAGGGTGTATCTCGCCTCCTGCACATCTCAAGTGTTGCTGCTCTGGGAAGATCAGAAGATGAACATAAATGTCAGGATGAGTCTGCGGTGTGGCAGGTCTCGAAGCTCAATACGGGCTATGCACTTTCTAAATACCGGGCTGAAATGGAAATCCATCGAGGGATTGCCGGGGGACTGGAGGCAGTGATGGTGAATCCGTCATTGATAATGGGCGCGGGTCGGAAGGGGGAAAACACGATGCAAATTGCAGATAAACTGATCGCAGGCCGCCTTCCAGTTCTTCCGAGTGGCGGCACAAATGTCGTGGATGTCAAGGACGTTGCTGAGGGCGCACTGAAAGCGTATCGCCGTGGGAGCGTCGGGCACCGCTACCTGCTGACAGGTCACAATATGCTCTGGAAAGAGATTATCGGCACAATAGCTAGCACCCTCGGAGCAAAAGCACCCACCCGGGAAGTATCCGCGGGTATGATGCTTGTGGTCGCAGCTCTATTTGAGTTTGGAGCCAGAATCAGCGGGACCAATCCTCTTTTGACCCGCGAAACGGCGCGCCTCTCGGCCTCCATATCGTGCTATGACAACACGAAAGCCCGAGAGGAGCTCGAATGCTCCTTCAGATCCTTCGAGTCGACCGCCGCCGCGATCGCAAGTGTATACGGCCTCGGATGAGGGAATTAATCTCATATTTGTATATCTCTTGTGCCCTTATCGGGTGCGGCCCGCGGCCCGCGGAAGAAGCGCCACAAGTCGTTGCAACGCTCCCCATTATCAAACTCATCGTCGAACCCATTCTGGGTGATCTTTCGGTCGTAACGCTACTCCCAGATGGCGCTTCGCCCCATGTTTATCAACCCAAGCCCTCTGACATCCGACTGTTGGGCGATTCTCAACTCATAATTTCTGCACACGAGCACATCGATGGATGGTCGGCTACTCTTTCGGATACCCCCCACTTCGCGCTGTTCGAGTCTGTCGCTGAAGCCGAATCGAGGGGTGAAGGATCGGAGGTGCTCGATCCACATTATTGGAGCGACCCCAACTCGGTACTGAAAGCCCTGCCCAACCTCGTGAACAAATTGTGTTCAGTTTTCGAAAGCAAGTGCCCAGCCCTTCGTCGTCGTGCCACGGCATTTTCAGTTCGAATAGATTCGATGTCCAGCCACCTCGAAGAAGTGTTTCAATCGGCCCTCGAAGTGGGCTCTTCGGGCCCCGATGGAACGGTTAATACGGCGTGTTACATCACAGCCCAGCCGTTCATCGACCGATATATCGATCGATTCGGACTGGCGAGAATTGGGCCAATCAGTCAGGAATCGGAACAAGAACCCACTCCTGCGAGCCTTGCAGCGCTGCTGGAGAAAGCTGAGCAGAGGCGGTGCCGATCTCTTATCGTTCAATCCGCGCTTGATAATCGAGCCATTCTGAATCTGGCTGCGGATCTGGATTGGGATGTCATCGAAGTCGATCCTCTTGGCGTGACGGCGACCTCCTATGAAGACTATCTTGGCTCGCTCGCCATCTCCCTTAAGCCCTCTGGTCAATGATCGATGTCAACAATCTCAGCGTAACTCTGGCCAATCGCGCCATTCTGAGAAAAATATCCTTTTCCTTGAGTGACGGTGAGTTCCTGGCAGTTCTGGGGCCGAATGGAGGAGGTAAATCCACACTGATTCGAGCTATTCTCGGCCTTCAGGAATACGAGGGTGCCATCAAATACACGGGAGGTGACAAAACGATCGGATATGTGCCGCAGATCAAGACTCTCGATCGGTCTTTCCCCGCGCGGGCAGAGGAGTTGGTTGCGACTGCACTCAAGAAACGTTGGCCATGGTCAATTGACGAGCATTGTAAGGCGGTTGTGTCCGATGCCCTTCGGCAGGTTGGCGCGGATCACCTGATACGCCAGCAAATACGCAATCTATCTGGAGGAGAACTGCAGCGAGTTTATCTAGCGAGGGCCATTATCTCGCAACCTTCGCTCCTGGTGCTTGACGAGCCGGCATCTGGTGTCGACGTGGTAGGTGCATCGGATATGCTCGAGTTCGTGGAGGAGTACAGGAAAAAAAACAATGCCGCGGTGATTATGGTCACTCACGATTGGGAGATCGCATTCCACCACGCGTCGCACGTGCTGATATTGAAAACAGATCAAATCAGTTTTGGCACCGCCAGCGAGGCAATGAGCGAGACGGCGATCCGAACAGCATTTGGACACGTTGGTCACTCTCACGACATATTCGGTGGGGGCCATGTCCATGCCTGAGTTTCTGACTCATCCATTCATGCAGCGCGCCCTCCTATCGGGTCTGTTGTTGAGTATGCTCGCAGGCTACTACGGCGTGTTCGTCGTGCAGCGAAGATTGAGTTTTCTGGGAGCTGGCCTAGGGCACGCAGCGTTCGGCGGCATTGCCCTTGGCCTGTTTTTGGGCGTTCAGCCACTATGGATTGCCATCCCGTACACGGTCGTAGTGGCAGCGGGAATCTCGTGGGTGAAAAATCACACTCGACTCTCGGGCGACACGGCGATTGGCGTGTTCTTTTCCATCTCAGTGGCCCTGGGAATCGTGTTTTTATCCCTGGAATCGGGTCGAAATGCGGATGCGTTCTCGTATCTGTTTGGCTCGATTCTGGCCGTCAGCTATACGGATATCTGGGTTAGTGCCGGCCTATTTTGTGTAGGCATGCTTACGATATTTACCCACTGGGGCGCTTGGGCTTACGCGTCTTTTGATGAGGAAGCTGCAAACATAGAAGGACTGGCTACCAAGCGTCAGGATACGTTGCTCACAACGCTCATCGCCCTCACAATCGTGCTGTCTATAAAGGTCGTCGGTATACTCCTCGTCGCAGCCTGGATCGTCCTCCCGGCTGCAGGTGCGCGGCTCATCTCTCCCACGTTCAGAATTATGACCATCGTGTCCATCGGACTGGCGGCGGGCTCTACGGTGGTTGGATTATATCTCTCCTATGCGCTGGATCTCCCCTCGGGCGCGGTCATCGTCCTGGTTCAAGCTGGCGTATTTCTTGTGGCCATGACTCTTCAGAGTCGAGTCGAGAACTAGGCGTCTATCCGGATAAGTGGTTCGCCAGGAACGCGGGGCGGCAGCGCTGACGATCCTCTAGGCAGTGTCAGGCGCGGGCTGGATGATACCCGTTTCGAGTGTATAGACAGGGTAGTCGGCTTCGGTGACTCCATTTCTGATGTCGTCCAGCTTTCGTTTGAGCAACCTCCTCTTGAAGGCGCTCAGATGGTCGATGAACAGTACCCCCTCAATGTGGTCGTATTCGTGCTGAATAACGCGCGCCAGAATTCCCTCGAATACTTCATTTCTTTTTTTGAAACTGCGGTCGAGGTATTCAATTTTTATTCCGCCCGGACGAATAACATTTTCGTGAATGTCTGGAATGGAAAGACAGCCTTCTTCGAACTCCTCGTCTTCCTCGGTTTTATCCACAATCTGGGCATCGATGAAAATCATCGGTTGGGAGGGCATCTCGATCCCATCTTCCTCAAAGTCGCGCTCCATCGGGGTGACATCGACCACGAATATTCGTACTGACTGACCCAACTGCGGGGCCGCCAGTCCAATACCGGACGCGTCATGCATCGTATCGATCAGGTCACCAATCAGTCGTTGAACGTCCTCCGAGTCCCGTTCCACAGCCGTGGTTGGCGCACGAAGCTCGTCAGAGCCAAGTAAATATATCGGGCGAATCATGGCTGTAATTTACCGCTATTCTCGTCCAAGTAATCTTGAAGAATGATTCCTGCAGCTGCAGTATCGATACGGCCCCTGCCCGTTGATCTAAGCGAGGGTCGCTCTCCCAGTTTTATCAGTTCTTTGGCCTGCTCCGACGAGAACCGCTCATCCTGACGTACGAAATCCGCACGTGGCCATCGTTTCTTGAGCCGATTGATAAATTGCTGAACTCGCTCTGTTGCGGCGCCCTCGGTACCATCCTCTTCAAGGGGCCAGCCCATAATCACCTGTGCAATGCCCTCTTCGGCGGCGATTTTATCCAGAACCCGAATTGCTTCATTGGTTGAATAGGTGCCCACCGGCTGTGAAAAAAGAAGAAGAGGGTCAGCGATCGCTATCCCAATGCGTTTCGTTCCGAAATCGATCCCGACGACGCGTCCGACTTTCATCAATATTTTTCTCTACGACGGATATCAATCGACCAGGAGAAGTTCGTCCGGGACATAGTCCGCGCTGCCGGCGGGGACCTCATAATCCAACTCTGAAAGAGGCTGTTGAAGAACTGCCTTAATCCGTTTGCTGGGCTTGAAGTGCGTCTTGCGCCTGCTCGGAATAAACACCGTCTCGTTCGTTTTGGGATTTCTTGCCTTTGGCTTGGCCCGTGTCTTTTTCACCTCAAAAACGCCAAAATCACGTAATTCGATGCGAACTTCGGGATCTGCTTCCATCATCAACTGACCTATCGAATCCATGATAGCCCCGACCCACGGCTCACACTTGTAAATGGGTTCACTCATCAACTCCGAAACGCGTCGGGCGACGTCCTTTTTGGTTAATGTTTTTGGCCGATCAGACATGGATTTTGGATCTATCAGTGGGAGATTTACGGGGCGCGTTAAATAACGAGTTCTTGGACCCAAAGTCAACTATTTCAAACCTTTACTGTATCAAGATTCTTCACTCTGTTCCTCAAATCGATAGACACCGTGAATTCCGGCAATGCGTTTGATGCGATCCATTAATCTGCGAAGGTGATCAAGGTCACTCACAAATAAAACGACATTGCCTTCAAACACGCCATCATCCGTCGAAATGGTTATCGAGCGAATGTTGGTTTTCAGGGTCTTCGAGATTACCTGAGTAAGGTCATTCAGAATTCCCACCCGATCTTCACCCATGACGCGAAGGGCAGCTACGAACTGAACATCCTTCTGCCTGCTCCACTCCACGGAGATAATTCGTTCTGCTCTATTCAGAATCAGATTTGGAGCATTTGGGCAACTGACACGATGCACCTTGATCGCTCCTGTTCGCGAGACATAACCGAACACGGAGTCTCCGGGTATCGGACTGCAGCACGTGGCGTAATCAGTAGCAATGTCAGTGTGCAGTTCGCCATCAATCAGCAGTGCAGGCTTTCCGATGGAAAGTGCGCTGTCTCTGAAGGATTCGTACTGTAGGCTTAGCGTTTCAGACTCCTCTTTAGTCTTGCTGTCTTCCTCGTCTTTGAGTGAGCTTCGCGCAGCCTTCAGCAAATCGTTCACATTAAAAAGGCCGGAACCGATTTCATAGAAGAGCTGCTGCAAGTTCGGAAATTTCAATTTCGTTGCAAGACGATGAATGTCCTGCTCGGAAAAGGTCAGGCCCATTTTGGCCGAGCGTTTTTTCCACAGGTCATGTCCAAGCGTCTGTGCCTTTCTCCTCTCTTCGTTCGTCCAGTGTCGGATTCGGCTCCGCGCCTTCTGGGTGACAACAAACTTTATCCAGTCCGGATTTGGTGTCTGCTTCTTGGAGGTGATGATTTCGACTTGATCACCACTTTTCAGTTTATACGAGAGCGGTACCATTTTGCCGTTCACTTTGGCGCCGATACAACGGGATCCTACCTCGGTGTGAACCAAATAGGCGAAGTCTACGGGCGTTGCACCAGACGGAAGAGTGAACAAATCACCTCTGGGGGTGAAGATGTAAATCTCTTCATCGTAAAGATTCAGCCTGAAATCTCGTACAAAATCGGTGGCACTCTCCGATTCTGGATCCTCAAGGAGGTCCCTGACCCATGATAGGAGGGTATCCATTTCCTTATCCTTGGAGCGAATCTGTTCCGTGTACTTCCAGTGGGCTGCTACTCCTTTTTCGGCAATCTCGTGCATTTCACGGGTTCGTATCTGAACTTCCACCCGCCTTCCCTCCGGGCCCAGAACGGTGATGTGCAGGCTTTGATATCCATTCGATTTCGGTACTGAGATGAAATCCCGAAATCTCTCCGGCATGGGCTTGTAGAGATCGGTAATAATGGAGTACAGGCGCCAGCAGTCCTCTTTTCCCTTAGTCCCTTCGCCCTCTAGAATGATGCGTATGGCGAAAATGTCGTAGATCTCTGTAAGCGGTTTATCCTGCCGCTTCATCTTCCTGAAGATCGAATACAGATTCTTCGATCGACCATACATTTCGAATTTGAAACCCTCTTCCTTCAGCCGCTCCTTGAGCGGTTTGATAAACTGACCCACGTAGGAGTCTCGTTCCTTTTTAGAATTTCTGAGACCGCTCGTGATTTCCTCGTACTCCTCCGGGTGGAGAGCGGACAGACAGAGATCCTCGAGCTGGCTCTTTATCGTGAAAAAACCGAATCGATGGGCCAGCGGTGCGAACAGAACCAGTGTCTCGTTGGCGATTTTTAGTCGTTTGTGCGCTGGCAGCGAATCGAGGGTCTGCATGTTGTGCAGACGGTCGGCAAACTTTACGAAGATGACGCGGATATCCGATGCCATCGACAGCATCAATTTGCGCACGTTCTCTGCCTTGCTGATATCTCGGCTTTTGAACGCACCCGATATTTTGGTCAGGCCGTCAATTATTGAAGCCAATTCATCTCCAAACGTCTCACGAATGAAATCCAGTGAGAGGTCGGTGTCCTCTACGACATCGTGAAGCAGCGCGGCAGCGACTCCCACATCATCGAATCCTATCTGTGTGACATAGATCTTTGCCACTGCAAGAGGATGGGCGATGTACAGCTCGCCCGACGCCCGACGATCGTTTCGATGAGCCCAGTAGCTGAGTCGAAACGCCTGGTTGATCAGCTCTTCGTCAACCGACTTTAGATTATCACGGCAAGCCTGGAGCAAGTCTTCCAGGCTTTTCGAATATCGGTCCTCAATCTGAGGACCATTTCCTTTTAATATGGCGGATGCTTCTAACATATAACGGTTCTGCGGTAGGATTATACCGCCTGAGAGAACGCTGTTCCACCTTGAAGGATTGGAGAGAGGCTAAATAGAAAAGGGGCGGGCGCTGAAAGCGCCCGCCCCTTAAACTTTTAGATCCCTTCGTTTCGCCTTAGGAATCAGTCTTTTTGTCGTCGTCCGAGGCTTCTTCCTCACTGGGCGCTTCGTCAGCGTCAGCGGCAGAAGCTTCTTCATCTTCAGCGGC
>Ga0208879_1000227_pt1 | contig 60169 bp, 50 predicted proteins | sample Knorr_S15_td_Bot_FD_185605 | JGI IMG/M metagenome (GOLD analysis project Ga0208879, IMG submission 185605) | Marine microbial communities from Southern Atlantic Ocean transect - Knorr_S15_td_Bottom_ad_5009_LV_A (SPAdes) (version 2) | ecosystem: Environmental > Aquatic > Marine > Oceanic | place... | reverse complement strand
CCCGGAGCGGGGTTCGAGTTCGTGAAGCTGAATCAGGCTGCTTTTTCTGTTCGGGCGATGTGCCGCGTGCTGGGTCTCTCCCCCAGCGGCTACTACGCCTGGCTCGACCGCAAGCCGTCGGAGCGAGAGAAGCACGACGCAGTGCTGACGACGCAGATCGAGACGATCTGGAAGGAGAACCGTGAGGTCTACGGTCGTCCACGGATCTTCGCCGAGCTCAAGGAGGACGGCGAGGAGGTCGGTGAGAAGCGAGTAGGTCGGCTGATGAAGCAGGCCGGGATCGTGGGCGTGAGCCGGAGACGACTCGGCCCGAGGACGACGAACCGCAACGTTGATGCACGTCCTGCACCGGATCTCGTCGAGCGAGACTTCACCGCTGACGGTCCCGAGCAGCTCTGGGTCGCCGACATCACCTACATCCCGACCTGGGTAGGGTTCTTGTACCTAGCGGTGGTCGTGGACGTATGGAGCCGTCGCGTCGTCGGTTGGTCGATGGCATCACATCTCAGGCGTCGCGACTGCCACGCGCGCTTTTGTGGACGCAGTCGTTGGCACCGGCGCCACGATCGTCGACACGCGCAAGACCACGCCCGGACTTCGCCTCCTGGAAAAGAGAGCCGTACGTGCGGGTGGCGGACAAAACCACAGGATGGGGCTTTTCGACGCGGTGCTCATCAAGGACAACCACGTGCAGTCGGTCGGTCCCCCGGGTGCAACCGTGCGACGGGCCCGAAGCCACGTGGGTGATACCGTGAAGGTCGAAGTGGAGATCGACGACCTCGCCTACCTCGAGTCGGTCATCGAAGCGGGCGCCGATATCGTCCTGCTCGACAACATGGACCCCCAAACCATACGAGCGGCTGTACATCATGCCGCCGGGCGCTGCGTCCTAGAGGCCTCCGGAGGCATTACGCTCGAGACCGTGCGCGCGGTCGCGGAGACGGGCGTGGACCACATCTCGGTGGGGTGGATCACTCATTCGGCGCCCGCGCTGGACGTGGCGTTGGACTTTGTGGTGGACCTCAGCGCACTTGGTCGAAGCGAAGGTTGAGCACGGGATAGCGATCCCAGTCTCGGTAGTCGAAGTGCCACCACTCCCACTCGTACACGTCGAAACCCACGGACTCCATGGCGGTCCGCAACAGCTCCCGGTGCCAGTGCTGCCGGGACGTGCCCCCTGGGTACTCTGGGAAGGATCGCTCCGAAAACTCGTCGTATCCGCCCACCATCTCGACAGGCTGGCCCGTGCTCAGGTCGAACAAGGTGAGGTCGACTGCCGCGCCGCGGTTGTGGCGCGATCCATTGGCCGGATTGGCCACGAAGAGCTTTTGTGACTCGGGCGTCGCGTCCCAAAACATCTTGGTGACGTGCCACGGTCGATATGCGTCGTGAATCAGGAGCCCGAACCCCGAAGCGGCCAACTCGCGGTGTGCGCGCACGAGCGCTTGCGCTGCAGGACGCTGCATGACCGCGCGTGGCTCGTCGTAGAAGACCGCCTGCATGAAGTTGTTGGTGGTGGCATAACGGATGTCGTACCGGATCGTGGAATCGAGGTCGCGAAGCTCCACCAGGTCCGGCTCGAGCAGCCCAGCGCTTTGTGCCGGTGGTTCCGCGGCGAGCGCCTCGGCGCGCAGCTCCTCCACCGGCCGGACCGGCTCGATGGTGAAGGTCTCGCCACCTGATGAGCCCACACTTCGCCGGTCGAAACCCACGCCGGCAGCTGTCGCCCGCGTCGCGACTCCGCTTCCTTCCCGCTCGAAAACAATGCGCTCGCCGTGGTAGAGTCCGCCCGCGTCCGGAAACGCGAAGACGTTGGTGGAGAGCTCGGTCAGGGGGTACTCGAAGATCCACTCGATGAGCGCGCGCAGCTCACCGCCCCGTTCCAGTATGAAGAGCGTGTTGTGGTCCCATCCGTATTCGCCGATGAGCCCGCGCCACCGCCCAGGCACCTGGCCCGGGGCGCTCGCTTCTGGGACGCGTGTGTAGAGCTCGCCACTGACGGTGAGGCCCTCGGGGGAGAACACGAAGCGAGTGCCGAAGGACCGGCGGTCGTCGGCGACCAGCTCGAAGTTCGACAGCGCACTCGACTCAGAACCGGGCACTGAGCTCGCCACTCTCAGGCGGTAGGTGTTGCCTGTCACACGCGAGAACGCCTCGAGCCGATCTGCGCGAGACCGAATCTCGATCGTGCGGTCCCCAGACGCGTACCGGCCAATGGCGCTCGACGCGACGTCCTGGGGGATCGGCTCGGTTTGAACTGGGTCGGGCAGAGCTTCGCCCGCGCGCTGCGCCAGCATGAGCCGCAATCCATACGCGGCGATTCGCTCCACCACGACGTTCGAGACGTCCATCGAAGCGACGGCCACGACGCCGAGTCGCTCGTCGGGCAGCATGCCCACTTCGGTCGAAAAACCGTAGATGGCGCCGCCGTGGCCTGCGTATCGATGTCCGTCGAGCTCGCCGAGAGAGAAGCCAATGCCGAAACCGGTGGTCGCACCAGGCTCGGCAAACTGCACCGCAAGCATGGAGTCGACGGTTGCGGACTGAAGCACCGTGCCATTCACACCCTGTCCTCGAGCGAAGAAGGCACTCATGAAACGCGCGAGATCTCCGACCGGGGCGTACATGCTACCGGCAGGCGCCATCCCGAGTTGAAAGGTGGGCGCGGCGAACTCCCGCCTGTCCTTGCCCCACATATAGGCCTTGGCGAGCTCAGCCACCACGTCCGGGTCGGGTGTAAACGAACTGGCGGTCATGCCCAGCGGCCCCAGCACCTGCTCGGCGACGTAGCTTGCGAAGGGGACGCCCTGGGAGACCTCCAGCACGTAGCCCACAGTCGCGATCGCGGCATTCGAGTACTTGATGCGCTCGGTGGGCGGGTATACCAGCCTGGTCGGCGACAGACTCGCGACGGTCTGCGCGAGGGTCGGCTCGGTCGGGTCGAAGTAGTGCCCCACCGGCGGCTCGCGCACGAGCCCGGAGCGGTGCGAGGTGAGCTGCCTGAGCGTGATTGGAGTCCCGAACGGATTCTCGGGCGCGAAGTCGGGCAAATACGTAGTCACCGGAGCGTCGAGATCAAGCTCGCCCCGCTCGACGAGCTGCATGATCGCGATGTCCGTGAAGAGTTTCGAGACGGATCCGACCCGGTAGACGGTGTGCTCGCTAGCCGGAACGCCGGCTTCGGGATCCTGCATCCCGAAGCCGGCCGCCCACACCAGGTCCTGGTCGTCGACCAATGCAACCGAGATCGCTGGAATACCCTTGTCCTCCAGCTCGTGTCGAACGAAGTCGGACAGCTTCTCGACTGCGTCGGCGTAGGCCACGTCGGTGGCCCCACGATTGCTCTCGGACGCTGAGTCCGCACAGCCAAGGGCGAGAACGAGGACGCCGAAGGTGATGGGGCGGAGAAGTCGGATGATGGCCCGCAGGGGGCGCGGTTCGCGCATGCTCTCGTAATACCGCGGCATCGTCTGGGAGACAACGGCCAAAAGACGAGGCCATGCGCTTGTAGCCCCCCCAAACGCCACCTACGTTCGCTGGCCACATTGAAGGCCCCGCATGCGCCGCCCCCTTCCGGACCTACTATGCGCAAATCCTCGACGACCCGGCGACGCCTTGGCGCAGCCCGCCACCTGAGGCGGCTGGTCATGCTGGTTGTGGGGTTGGCGGCGTCCTTCGACGCACTGGCGCCGGCCAAAGCAGCCGCACAGGACGCTCCAGTGCCGACCGACCTCGCCACGATGTTCGAGCTCGGCAATCTCGTTGTCGATACGAACGGGGACAGTATACCCGACTTGGTGAACGCCACTTTGGTCCTGGGCGATTCACCTTCGGTCGCAGCGACGGCTGCGGCTGCCGAGATCGCCGCCCGCCTCGGCTTCGAGACGATGGCGATGGACCTGCCGATCGCGCGCGGCGTGGCCGGGGACGAGATCCCGATCGTGATCGGACGCGGCGGGCTCTCCGCGTCGGGGCTCTCTTCGCCGGGCGTCGACCCCACATCGCTCGACGCCGGAGAGGGCGTGGTCACCGTTCGGGAATTCGATGGCCGTACGTGGATCCTCGTGCTCGGCGGAGACGCCGATGGCCTGCTCGCGGCTGCGCGTCTCTTCGCGGGCGTGCTACCGCACACGCGCACACTCTCGACCGCTAACCTGAGCCGCGTCAGCGACGACCTCGGCGACGCCCTCGAGGCGGCCGGCGTCGAAGACTCGCAAATCCGTCTGACGCAGGCCCGCGCCCGCAGCGGGCAAGATGGCATCGCGCGCTTGGTAGTGGACGTTTCCGCGGGAACGTCCGCGGTAGAGGCCGTCGCGGCAGCGCTGCGGGGTCTGGCTGATCCCGACTCAGCTGATCCCGACTCAGCTGATCCCGACTCGGCTGATCCCGACTCGGAGGACCCGGACGACGACGCCACCGCAGAGGACGACGAGCCCTCCAGCGACCCCCTCGCCTACCCGGGTCTCGGCTCCGTGGAGGTCCGAATCTCGGGAGGCCCGACGATCCGCCTGGAAGGCCGCGCCGAGCCCGACCGACCAGGTCCGATTTCCGGACGACCTGGGTCCGGAGCCAAAGACGAGCTCGACCTGTCGAGTGTATACACGACCGACGGCTTGCTGGGCGGTGGCCCCATCCCCGACCGGATCGACATCAAGCTCGTGCCCGGCAATGCAGGCGTCGACGGCTTGCCAGAACTCGCCGGACGACTCGGCCTGGAATCGACGGGCTTGATCATCCCGCTCGTCGAGCCTGCATCGAGTGTCGAGCGAGCGAGTAGCCAACCGACAATGGTGCTGGCCGGCACCGAGAACCAGCTCACGGACCAACTCGCAGACTCGGGCCTCATCGACGTCGAGGCACTCGGCGCGGGAGAAGGGCTGATCCAGTTCGTGCCCGAAGCGTTCGGCTCCAAGCCGTCGTTCGTGATCACGGGCGCGGACGAAATCGGGGCGGAGCGGGCGCTGGAACAGGTCGCCATCACCTTCCCCAATCTCTCCGAGAGAGGAAAGGACCGACCTACGGTCGACGACGTCGAGAAAGAACTCTGGGATGTGCTCGCGGGCTACGCGCCCATTGGCCAGGCAGCGATCGGTCTGTACAAGCTCGACCGCATCGGGGAGGTGCTCGCGGACAGCAGCGTGACTGCCGCTCGCGTACTGATGTCGGTCGAGAAGGCTGACCCGGGACTCGCCCAGCTCGTGCACAACCGCGCGGTGATCGCGCTCGGCATATCGGACATCGAGGTCACGATCGACGACCGGGACGTCCAGCGCGCTGAGGTGATCTTCGAAGAACACATCACGCTCCCCTCCGAGGTCGACAGCTTCTGGCAGCTGTTCCGCTCACAGGTTTTACCTGAAGCGCCCGGGCAAACCATTCGCGTCGAGGCCCGCCTCAGCGAGCCGCCAGCACTGCGCACCGCGATGGAAGACGAGGCGGGGCGGATGCTGATCGATGCAGGAGCCTCCCCGGACACGGAAGTCAGAATCCTGTCGGCATTCAAGCAGGGCTTCTCGTGGCTTGAGGAGGTTGTCGCTCCACGACTAGGTGAGCTGGAAGTCGGAGAAATCGTGATCCGTTTCCGTCGCAACGACCCGCCGGAAGATTGGCCACAACAGGCGATTCATACACCTCTGCGCTGGTTGCACGAGATCTTCCCCATCGATGAGGTGCTCGCGCGCGATCTCGGGCTCGAGCTGGACCAGGTCCGCTTTGAACAGGTACGCGAAGGGCCGACATACACGGTCCAGGTGACCGACGCTAGCGGTGCCCCATTCCTGACCTCCACGTTCGAACCCAAGTGGGTCCTGCGGCCCTATTTCGACCGGTTCCAGGACTACGAGCACGTCCGCGTCACGACTGGATGGCTCAACGCGACAGCCGGCGGCGAGACGATCGTCGATGAGCGTATCGTCACCGACCCCGAGGCGTTCTGGGACCACTACCAGAGCACGGTGCTTCCGGCTGTCTACGACCATGTGATGGATCTGCACGACGGCCTGCCCCAGGGGGGCAGCACCGACGCACCATTCTTCGGGGAGCTCACGGTCGAGATGTCGATGAGCGAACCCGATTACCGGCTCGGAATCGACAACGAGATCCACGCGCCGATGGACGCGCTGCACGAGGAGATCTTCTTCGGTACCGTCGAATTTTTCGACGTGCTGGGCCGGAACTCACGCGGGCAGGGGCTGACATTCCCCGGTCGCATCATCCCCATCATGCGGCCCAAGCAGGACGGCTCGGCAGCCACGGTCGATATCAGCGTCACCGGTTTTGCAACGTCGCGGCCTGCCGTGGTCGTCACGTACCAGGACGCGGCAGGCGACTCGGGTCAGGTCCGCCTCGACATCCCCAAGACCTCCCTGGAACGACCCTCGGCGAGGATGGCGAAGGTGCAGGCTGGCGTGGCAGGCCTCACGCATCTGGGCCTGCGTGTGCGTATCGATACCGACGCCGACGTGCGCGACAGCCTGTTGACCTTCGGCACGCCACGGCAGGTCGATCGCAGCATGGTATCTGCCGAACAGATCGTGGCGGTCATGCATGAAGTCGAGGGTCTGCGCGCGGCGGGGCTATACGTGTCCGCCCTGGCATTCGACGGCCTGGGCTCGATCGAAGTGTGGGCCGAATGGACGCACGAGCAGGATGCAGATTCGCGTAGAACAGGCACGCTGGCGGCAAACGGGACCCCAGCACCGCTCCCCGAGTGGCGAGCGCTTCTGCCCAATGACTGGAGCTACTCGGGTGACCGCGTCGTCCAGTGGGACACGCCGATCCCGCCTCCCGAGGGGCATGAGATGCTCGCCAAGCTGGGCGATGCCTTCTCCGAGGCGTCGGTCTACAAGGTCGGGGAGTCCTACCTTGGCAAGGACCTCTGGGCGATGGATCTACAGCCAGCGATCACTGCGACGCACTGGTCGCACGCGAAGGCCACGACGTTCAAGCCCACCGTCGTGTACTCGGCGCGACAACACGCCAACGAGGTCTCCTCGACCAGCCACGTGCTCCGGCACGCGGAGCTACTGCTCACCGACCCGGAGCAGCGCAAGAAACTCGACAAGGTCAACGTGGTCATCCACCCGTTCACCAACGCCGATGGCGCACAGCTCGCATACGACCTCTACAACATCACGCCCGACTACATCCTGCATGCCGGATACTTGGGCTCCCTCGGCCAGGACGCGACCTCGGGCGGCAACGGTGATCATCCGATCTACCCCGAGTCCACCGTCCGCGGCCGACTGTGGTCGACATGGCTGCCCGACGTGTTCTTGAACCCGCACGGCTACCCGTCGCATCAGGTAGTGCAGCTCTTCAGCGAATATACGGGTCTGGTACGCCGCGGCCGCGTGACCGAGCGGAACTGGGGATTCAACAAGGGTTGGTTCATGCCCGGATTCGGCTATGTCGACAGCCCCGAGTACCCCAGGCACAAAGACGCCGCATTCGAGATCCGCGACTACATCACGCGCGGCATCAACTCCAACCGCGACGTCTTCGACCTCAACCAGCGCAGCTACGCTCGCTACGAGCGCTACGGAGCCCAGTTCGACCCTGATGTGTTCCGACTGCCGATGACGGACAGCGTCATGATCCAGATGCCACTGAAGGGCTCGACTGGTGGCGGAGGCGGCGGGGGGGGCGGATACAACCCCAAGATCACGATCTGGAGCGGAACGACCGAGGCACCCGACGAGACCGCCTACGGCCCCTATATGGAACTCGTGGCCAAGGCGGGACTATCGTGGGATCAGGCGATCCTCGACTACCTCTACGAGGCGGAGCATGAGGTAAAGCGGTCAGGCTCTCGATTCTTCGGCGGAGTATCGATCAAGATGAATCGACCTCGGCCCGCGGAGACCGAGGAGGAAGAAGACGAAGAGGAGGAGATCATCTCCTGATGACACGTCGCGCCATCTGCTCATCCTAGTCCTACCTCAGGGTCGATCGTTGAGCTGCCTCTGAGTGGATCTTTGACTCAGATGGGTCGTGGAGCTGTTCCAGATCCGCAAGGCTGCGGCCTACTTGAACGCAGAGTTCGTCGAGCGCTGAGTCGTTGTCCGCATCGATGGGTGCACCGAAGGCAAACACAACCCGCGCAAACGGCTTGGGAATCTGGAAGCGGTCCCAGGTTCGTCTAAGAACCCACCGGCCACTGGGAACGGCGACCACCGGTAGAATCAGTGCTCCTGTTGCCTGGGCGATCTCAACTACACCCGCCTTGACGACACCCCTGGGACCCCGCGGTCCGTCAACCGCCATCGTGCATGGCTTGTTGCCGGAAACGAAATCGATCAACTCCACGAGTGCCCGGCGGCCGCCCTTCTTCTTGCTTTCTTTTTGCGACGAGCCACGGACGGGCGTGATGCGATGCAATCTGCACAAGGGAATGAGGAGATCACCATCTGCCGAGCGCGACACCATGGCGGCACACGCCTTCTCTCCGTGATTCATTCCAGCGGTGATTTGATGCGCGTGAAGAATTGCGTAGATGTATCCACGGTTCGAGGCCTTCAACCCCTCACGTGGGTCGTCGTGGAATTTGACCCGCAACGTCCAATTGATTGTGGTCAGAACGATGGCGCCGAGCCAAGCAAGCAGTGAGCGAGGAACGACGGTCATCTCGTGACCACGAATCCCAGTTTCGTGATCCGCCCTCCCGGCCCCACCGCCCAACCGGACCCCGGTGAGGAGAACGCCACCGCCCAGTAGGTGAGCGTGACGCTCGACTGCCACGTCCGGCCCCCATCCGCGCTCCAGTCGAGCCCTCTCGGACCGACCGCTACGGCAGCTCCCCCCATGAGCAAGGCGGAGCCGTACACGGGCCCCTCCATCTCGAGAGCACCACCCAAGGTCCACGTGAGGCCGCCGTCCGCGGTTATGGCGACGTTCTCGGTACGCACCGAGTCCTGACCGATCCGCCCACCCAACGCGAGGCCGATCTCATCCGGCCCCACCTGCACCGTGGTCAGGCCCGCTCCCAAGCCGCCGACCACGGGCGCGTCCGTCACTGACCACGACTGTCCGTAGTCCGCAGTTCGCAGTATGCGCGCCCGCTCCGCATTGCCCATGGCGACCCATGCGCGCCCCTCGTCGTCCGCAGCCACGCATGTACCGCTCGCGGCGAATCCGCCCTCTCCGTCCTGCGCTGCTGGTAACCCCTCGACTGGGACCCGCTGCCATGTGGATCCACCGTCCATGGTCAACAGAAGAAACGGGACGCCGTCCACTGCGTCCCCGTACGCCAATCCTCGGTTCACGTCCCAGAAGTCCATGCAATCCAGGAACGCGTCGGGGTGATCGGCCATGTATTGCAGCGTCCAGTTTCGCCCCGCGTCATCCGTCCGGTAAATCCGCGACAGTTCGCCGGTGCCCGCGCTCATCAGGTAGGCGGTCCGCTCGTTGAAGGCGGCAACGTCGCGGAACTGGAGGCCTTCGGCGTCGGGCATCACAGAAGAGATCCACGTTCGGCCACCATCTGAGGTGCGCGCGTAGGTGGCTTCGTGCCCGCTGACCCATACGACGTCGTCGTTAACGGGGCTCACGGCTTGCAGCAGCGCGTCGGTCCCCGACGACTGCTGGCTCAGCATGAGTCCACGCACCGGTTCGGGCTCGGTGGTGACGTCCGAGGGCGGCGCCCCAGTACATGAAGCGACCTGAAATACGAGCAACCCGGTGACAAGAAAGCGGCGCATGCGTCTTCACGGCCCGTGGCAGGAGTCGACGTGGATCGACGAAGCTAAGGACGACGGACTGTACGCCGCTATCACAACCGCTTGCGGAACGCGTCCGCAACGTGCTCCTTAGACCCACTCCATAAGTTTGAACCCTACGGCCTTCCAACTCTGCCAGCCTTCGCCATGAAAAACTCGTTCCGTCATACGGTCTTGATTCTTTCAGTCGCCCTCGTGTCTTCCTGTGGTGGCGAACCCCCCGCCGACGCCGAAGAAGCCGGGGCGCCTGAGGCCGCGCCTGCCGCGACCATGGCATCCGTATCCATTGGCTCGCCTGCCGATGGCGCGGCGATCATGACGACCTCGGTTACGGTGACGCTCACGGTGGATGGCGTTCAGATTGTGCCGGCGGGTGACATGACCGCAGGTACCGGTCATCACCATTTGTATCTCGACGCCGACCTGGCGGCTGCCGACGCGCCCGTGCCCTCGATTCCAGGAAGCGTGGTGCACATGGGTGATGGCTCGGCCGAGTACACGTTCGAAGGCGTTTCGGCCGGCGAGCACCGCCTGATCGCCGTCGTGGCGGACGGCATCCACGTTCCGCTCAACCCGATGGTGGTGGACACCGTGATGTTCACGGTCAACAACTAGGGACTGGGAGCCCGGCTCGCCCTCAAATCAACGCAGGCAAGATCTCCCCGATCTGACCCCGCAGCACCACGTCCGCCAAGTCGTCCATTTCAGTGGCTTCTGCGTTCAAGGTCACCACGCTCGCTCCTGCTCGATGGGCAACGGGCACGACGGCCGCGATGGGAAACACTGCTAGTGTGGTTCCGATGGCGAACATCAAGTCGCACTCGAGGGCGGCTTGCTGGGACCGCGCCAGGTCCTCCGCCACCAGGCCCTGACCGAAGGAAATGGTCGCCGACTTGAGGATGCCCCCGCAGCTCAGGCACGCGGGGTCCGCCTCACCTGCACGGACTCGCTCGAATGCGACCTCCATGGGAGCGCGGTCGCCGCACGACATGCACATCACCTCGCGCATCGTGCCGTGGATCTCTACGACTTTTTCGGGATTCGTGCCGGCGTCCTGGTGCAGGCCGTCGACGTTCTGGGTGACGAGAGTGTGGAGCTTTCCCCGCCGTTCCAGGGCGACGAGCGCACGGTGACCAGCATTCGGCTTCGTTCTGCGTGCGGCTGAGTCGAGCTTCGACCTCCAGGACCGCTCGCGCAGCTCCCCGTCCGCCATGTAGTGCTGGATGGTGGCCATCTTCTCGGCTTCCGGGTTCTTGGTCCACACTCCTTTGGGCCCGCGGAAGTCCGGGATGCCGGATTCGGTGGAGATTCCTGCCCCGGTCAGCACAACGATCCGACTGGAAGCGTCGATGAGCTCACGCGCCCGTTCGAGGCTTGAGTCGTGCCCTGAAGCGTCGTAGGTCATGGCCGGCCCTGATGCTGCGAAGGGTCTCGTTCGTATCTTGCTTGCAGAGAGAACCTACGGCACTGAGTCCCCCGACCATGCGCCGCCCGGAATGAGCAACGACGACAAGCAGCGATTGAGCGAAGAGATGGCTGCTCGTCTATGGCAGCGAGCTGCCGAGCTGCAGTCCGAGGCCGCAAAGCGTATCGAAGCCACGTCTCGGCTTGCGGCCGAGGCAGAGATCTCGGAACCGGACACATCGGGCTACGCCCTGGGCCACGTGCGCCAAGCCGCCGAGGAAGCGGGCATCGCTGGGGAGTTCGTAGACGCAGCACTCGCAGAGGTCACGGCTCATGACGTCGCCGGGCACCACAAGAACTCCGTAATGGACAGCCTCGCACCCGTAATGGACAGCCTCGCACAGAGGATTCTGGGTACAGGTCCGGAGTTCCTCGAGGTCCGTCGCGTAGTGGCGGCTCCTGCCGAGGACATCTACAAAACGATGCAAGGCAGCTTCCCGGCTCCCCCCTACAATCTCTCCCTACGTGACATCCGAGGCGACGTGCTGCGCGGAGGTGTCATGGTCTTCGACGTACCCAGCATCACGGCCCTGAGCTACACCTCTTTTGAATACGAGATGTCCTGGGCGTCCCTCAAGCAGATCATGGTCTCGATACATCCGGTGGGTGAAGAGTCTTGTGAGGTGGTAGTACGGTCATCCGTTCGCTTCTACCGCCGTCTCGGAGGAGGACTTGGCACCGCGCTTGCAAGTGCGGCAGGGCTCGGTGGCGGAGTCTTTGGCGTCGGCTTGGGATTGGCCGTAGGTACAGGTTTGGGTTTGGCGACCGCGGGACTCGTGCCGTTTGTTGGTGGGCTCGCTCTGCTGGCCGGTGGGACACTCGGGACCGCAACACGGCCGGTGTTCAGGAAGCTCTATGGGTACGGACTGGGCCGGGGCCTGCGGGGTTTAGAGGGGCTGCTCGGCGCGCTTAACGTGGCGGTAATCGCGGGCTGGGGGGCCGGGTCCCCCTCTCGCGACGATGCGGGTCAACGCGGCTGGACGCGAGACGAACTCGGCGGTCGTGACAAGTTGAGTGACCCCGGGGAGTAGCCGCTGTCCGGACTATCCCGCTGGCTCAGAGCCTCTGAAACCCTCCGGTCTTCTCCACCACTACCGGAAAGCCACCGATCCTCTTCGGGACGCGACCGCCGGCTTTGGAGTCGGAGACATATACGGTGAGGCACGGCTTGCCACCGCGCTCGCCAATCGAAGTCCCCGAGATGCCGGGGCGGCCCATGACTTTGCCGTTGAGTTCGCGCTGGGCGGTCTTGATGTCGCCGGCCATCAGATGCCACGACGAATCGTGATCAATTGCCGTCGATCGTGACGCCGAAGCGATCCAGCACCACATCGATGGGGTTGGCTAGCGTGGAGACGGCCGTGCCCGCAAAGAGCAGCCCAACCGGCCGCCGGTCTGCGAGCAGGAAGCCGTCGCTCACGATGAGCGACCCCGAGTCTCCGCCCGCGCTGAAGCCGTTGCCCGAGATCACGATCTGATCCTCGAAGCGCGCGGTTCCCGCCGCGTAACCGACATCGATGGTCGCGTTGAGGCCGGTGATTCGACCCTTGGTATAACCGGTGGTGCGGCCGTACTTCTGCACCTCCATGCCGATCTTGGCTTCGATGGTCCAGCTTTGGGGCGCGCCGTAGCCACCCTCGGGCGTCTCGTTGTGCAGATCGTCCGCGGTCGTGAGCGCCACAGCCGCGTCGATCTTGTTCATGCCGCAGAGGCGGCCACTGCAGAAGTCGATCGCCTCGTAGTCGTGTAGCGTGCCGATCACGTCATCGGGGTCACGCCCGCCATCGACCCTACCGGGCTGCAGCAGATTGTCGCCCATCTTCCCGCCATTGTTCGCCGCAAAGATGTGATTGTTGCTGAGCGCAAAAATGCGCGAGCCGTCCGTCACGCGGGCACCGATGGTGCCGGCGGTCACGCTCGGATGCCCTGTGCTGACCCCGATGGGTACAGGCCGTGGGAAGTTCTTCTTGGGATCGACCGCCTCGGCATCTGCCGGAGTCGGCATGTCCCCTAGGGCCAGGAAGGGTCCGGTGACTTCCGTTTCGACTTCCACGCCCACCATGTACTGGGGGAAGCCGGCGACCGCAGCGATCGAGGTTACATAGACTTTGAGAACGGCATGCCCTCGTCCGTCCACGCCAATGGCGGTGCCCACCACGCCCTCGCGTGCAAGCCAGTCATCGGTGACCTGTTCCTGGAGCGCCAACGCTGCCTCGAAAGAGGCTCCGCTGAAGGCAAAGGGATCTTGGGGACCCGCAAAAATCAGCAGGTCCGCCCCGAGGGCGAGCAAGAGCAGCGCCCGCGTCCGAAATAGTCGTCGTATGCTCATGTAAGGGTATACGACGAACCGCCCCCGAAGGGTTCCTTCGGCAATAGCCAGGTTGCCCATCACGTGGCATCTTCACGCCCCTGATTCATCCAGTACGCGCCCGACCGGGCCCGGGAGGCACGCATGATCCGTGCAGCACGCCGTACGTTCGAGCTAGTAGCCGCCACCGCTTTCTTGCTGATCGCGACCGCCCTCCCTGTTGCCGCGCAGCGCGACGGCGGTGGTGGAGGCGGCAGCAATTCCGGCGACCTGCCGTCTATCGAAGAGAAGACGGCCGATATGGAGAAATTGGACGGCTTCCTCCCGCTCTATTGGGACTCGGACCTCGGGCAGCTCTGGATGGAGATCCCAGAGCTCGACCAGGAGATGATCCACTTCATGGGGTTCGGCGCTGGCTTGGGGTCGAACGACCTCGGTCTCGACCGCGGCGCGCTGCGTGGCTCCCGCATCGTCGAATTCGAGCGCGTGGGGCGGAAGATCATGATGGTTCAGCCCAACTACCGCTTCCGCGCCATCACCGACAACCCGAGCGAGGCAAAAGCGGTGCGCGACGCTTTCGCGCGATCGGTGCTCTGGGGGTTCACCGCGGCCGCCGAGACCGACGGCCGTGTGCTCGTGGACATGACGGGCTTCTTGATGCGGGATGCCGTAGGCGCTGGGAACCGAATGGGGGGCTACCGGCTCGACAACAGCCGCAGCTCGGTCTACATGGACATGACAGACGTCTTCCCGAGCAATACGGAATTGGAGGTTGAACTCACCTTCGTTTCGGGCGACGGTGGTGGTCGAGGCGGTCGTGGCGGAGGCCGTGGCGGTGGAGCCTTCGAGGGGGTGGGCTCGGTAGCCTCCACAGGTGAGGCTGCGACGATCCGCATCCATCACTCTTTCTTCGAGCTGCCGGACGACGACTACGAGACGCGCGCCTTCGATTCGCGTTCCGGCTACGGTTCGTCGTCGTATCAGGACTATGCGGTCGCGCTCGGCGAGGACATGACGCAGCGCTTCGTTCGACGGCATCGGCTGAAGAAGGTCGACCCCAACGCCGCCATGAGCGATCCGGTCGAGCCCATCATCTATTATCTCGATCCCGGCACACCGGAGCCTGTGCGGTCCGCTCTGCTCGACGGCGCCCGCTGGTGGAATCAGGCCTTCGAGGCCGCCGGCTACCGCAACGCGTTCCAGGTCGTGATGCGCCCAGACAGCATCAGCTCCCTCGACGCACGCTACAACGTGATCAACTGGGTACACCGCTCGACACGCGGCTGGAGCACCGGTGGATCGGTGACCGACCCGCGCACGGGCGAGATCATCAAGGGTGTGGTCACGCTCGGCTCACTGCGGGTGCGTCAGGACTACATGATGGCCGAGGGCCTGCTCTCGCCGTATGCATCCGGCGACGAGACGCCTCCCGAGCTGGCGGTGTGGGCGCTCGCTCGCATTCGTCAACTCGCGGCACATGAAGTCGGCCACACCATCGGTCTCGGCCACAACTACTACAACAGCAGCGCGGGGCGAATCTCGGTACTCGACTATCCGCACCCCCTCGTAACGTTGAACCGCGATGGTTCCCTCGACCACTCCCAGGTCTACGACGTCGGCATCGGCGAGTGGGACAAGGTGGCGGTCACCTACGGCTATCAGGATTTCCCCGCAGGTACCGACGAGGAAGCCGAGCTCCAGCGCATCCTGCAGGACGCCTGGGACGACGACATCCGCTACATGACGGGTCAGGATGTCGGGACCACGCCCCAGGCTGATCAATGGGCAAATGGAACAGACATGGGGAGCGAGCTGGATCGCATGATGGACGTGCGCGCCGCCGCGCTGTCGCGCTTCGGTGAGACCGCGATCAAGAACGGCACGCCCATGGCGAAAGTCGAAGAGGTGCTTGTGCCGCTCTACATGTACCACCGCTACCAAGTCGAGTCGACGGTCACCGCCGTGGGGGGCGTCGGATACGTCTACGCGACCCGGGGTGACGGCCTCACGCCGCACTGGCGCATCCCGGCGGACGCGCAGAACCGCGCTCTGGATGCGCTCATGCGCACACTGTCTCCGTCGGAACTGGCGTTGCCCGAGTCGATTCTGGCGCTCATCCCGCCGCGTCCCCCGGGTTTCGGCCGAAGCCGCGAGACATTCCCTCGTTACACCGGCGGCGCGTTCGACGCGCTCACTCCCGCAGTCGTCGCTGCGAGTACCACGGTCAATTCGCTGCTCACATCAGACCGAGCGGCCAGAATGGTCGAGCAGCACATGCTCGATTCGTCTTTGCCGAGCCTGCGAGACGTGCTGGGCCGCCTCATCGACGCGAGCTTCGGTGCTTCGGCGAACGGTGCCTACGAGGCAGAGGTCAAGCACGTGGTCGAGGGCCTGGTAATCGATCGCATCAAGTGGCTCGCGGAGAACGCGCCGATGCTGCAGGTGCGCACGGCTTCTACCGCGGTGCTGCAGCGTATGCATACGAATCTCATGGCGATGAACGACTCGCCCCAGGCCGCGACACTCGCGCTCGATGTGCAGCGGTTCTTACAGCGTCCGGCTACGCCCGTGACCGCACCCAACCCGGTATCCGCGCCTCCGGGCGCACCGATCGGCGACCCGGGGCTGCAGTGGATGGGGCAGCCGGCGCAGGACTGGCTCGGCCTGGAGCCGTGGTGCACCTGGGGAGTCGGCATTTTGGATTTCTACCGCTGACGAGGAGTACCGATGCCGGAGACCATCCCCGTCTTCGACGGCCACAACGATACGCTCACGAAGATTCGCCACGGAGGGCCGGACGCTCAGCGTTCCTTCCTCGAGCGCAGTGAGCTAGGCCATCTGGACCTGCCGCGGGCCCGCGAGGGCGGGCTCGCGGGAGGATTCTTCGCGATCTTCACGTCCTCGCCCGATCACCAACGGGTCATCGGCCCACTCCTGGGCCCAGACGGGGAAGTCGTGCCTGGTGGGAGGTCGATTCAGCTGCCTCCGCCGCTCGACCGCGACATCGCGACGGCATGGACGCTGTCGGTGATGTCCGACGCGTTCCGGCTGGAAGCCGAATCGGAGGGCGAGATCGAGGTGGTGCGCACGGTAGCGGATCTCCGGCGTTGCATCGACGAAGGCACGTTCGCAATCATCCTGCACATCGAGGGCGCGGAGTCGATCGACGAGAACCTGGAGACGCTCGACGTCTTCTACGAGGCCGGCCTACGCTCGCTCGGGCCGGTGTGGAGCCGCCCGACGATATTCGGTCACGGGGTCCCGTTCGACTTCCCGCGCAGCCCCGATACCGGCCCGGGGCTCACGCCAGCAGGGCATCGCTTGGTCGAGCGCTGCAACGAGCTCGGAGTCTTGATCGATTTGTCGCACCTGAACGAAAAGGGATTCTGGGACGTCAGCCGTCTCTCGAACGCGCCGCTGGTCGCCACCCACTCGGCGGCCTGGGAGCTTTCTCACACGCCGCGCAACCTCACGGACGAGCAGATCGACACCGTCGGGAAGAGCGGTGGCGTAGTGGGAATCAACCATGCTGCGGCATTCCTGCGGGCTGACGGGAATGGCAGCGGCGAGGTCGCCACTCCGCTCACCGAGATCGTACGCCACGCGCGCTACGTAGCCGACCGGATCGGAGTCGACCACGTCGCGCTCGGTTCCGACTACGACGGCGCGAGGATTCCGAGCGACATGGGTGACGTGACCGGACTGCCCCGCCTCATCGAGGCGTTCCGGGACGCGGGGTTTGATGAGAAGGAAATCGAGCAGGTTGCGTACAGGAATTGGTTGCGCGTGCTCGGAGAAACTTGGCGCGACTGAGTTCCGTACATTCCAACGCTTGCGGCTATCAACGGGGGGGAGAGAGAATTACCTCGGACGGGAGCCGACGATTCACCGACCGAGAGGTCGCGATGGTGCTGCGCAAGGCCTCGGAGATCGAAGAGCGGGAGGGCTCGGCCGGGAGCGGCGGGCTATCCCTGGAGGATCTACAGGAGATCGCTCGCGAGGTCGGTATCGCCCCAGAGGCGATCGCAAAGGCGGCCGATGGCTTGGACACTGGTCGGGTACGTACGCATCTGCTCGCGGGCGCTCCCGCGGCGCACAAGGCGGTGCATGCGGTCCGTGGAGAGCTCAACGACGAGGCGCTCGGACAGCTGATCGGCTTGATGGACGACGAAACCGACTCTGCCGGAGCAATCGCCGAGGCGCTGGGCACGGTACGTTGGGCCGCCAGAGACCGGTTCCGGACCACGCAGGTCTCCCGGACGCCACAGAACGGCGAGACCGTGGTCCAGGTAGTCGAGAAGGTGCGTCCACGTTTGCAACGCCTGACTCTTCTCCTCCCAACCGCATGGGCCACCATGTTCGCAGGCGGCTTCATGAGCTGGACAGACGCGACGGCTGCTGGAACTGCGGCGGCGTTTGTGGCCGCCGCACTGGCAGGAGAAGCCGCGGGCCGCTTCTTCTGGAACCGGGCTCTCCGCGCGCAGTCGCGCGCGGGTCGAGCGCCTCGCTGCGACGCTTTCGCGTCACGCCTACGACGCGAGCACGAAGGGACTCCTGGTGCTGGCGGAGGAGCCCGAGGGCTGAGCCGGGAGAGCCCTGGCGCGCACTTCCCGCTCCGTGCGGGGTGTCACTACCGTAGCACACGCCACACACGAGGACGAAGGAGTTTCTCCATGTCATCGGCCATACGCCCCACGCGCTGGGTGCTTTTGTCGTTGCTGGCTCTCGCGCTGCTACCGACAATGGCGTCGGCCACCTGGTCGGTGATCGCCATCGACGCCCGCACGGGTCGGCTCATCGTCGCGTCCGCGACGTGTGTACCCCAGGGGCGCTTCGCGGGCTTCCCCGCCAAGGGTCTGATGGACATCCAGGCGATTGTCGTGCCCGGGATCGGCGTGGCGGCGGCCCAGGCGGGCGTGGACGGTACGCGTGAGAACCAGCGGCTCATCTACGCGCAGCTCAAGGCGGGCACCCACCCCGAGCAGATCCTCGCACTGCTCAAGGCCGATCCCAACATCGAACGCCGTCAATTCGGCATCATCGATCGGCAAGGCCGTTCGGCGGGCTTTTCGGGAAGCGGAAACAGCCCAGCGTCGCTGTCCGTGCAGGCGCGCGTGCCGGGCACCAACATCTACTACTCGGTGCAAGGCAACATTCTGGCTTCCGACGCGGTGGTCCACGACGCGGCGCGCGCGCTCGAGCAGACCCAAGGAACGCTCGCCGACCGTGTGATGGCGGCCATGGAGGCCGCAGACGAGGCCGGCGGCGACGTGCGCTGTACCTGCGAGAGGGAGCCGCTTCCCGACGCGCCTTGCGACAGCAAGAACGCACACGTGGCGTACATCCTGGCCGCTGACGACGGCGACGCCGAGGGCCATTCGTTCAATGACGGTGACTACGATATGTACATCAACGTCACGGACGACGACATTCAGCGGCACGAAAACGCCAACCCGGTCATCACGCTGCGCATGCGCTACGATGCATGGAAAGCCGATCAGCGCCGCGGCAAGTAGAACGCTTCGGCGAGGTCGAATTCGGTTGCGAAAACTCCGCCCCGGCCTGACCATGGCGTTGAAAAATTCGTCCCACGGAGAATCGATGCGCAGTCAGCGTTTCTTTGCGATCGGCACGGTAGCACTGATCGCCGGTTTGTGGCTACAGGTGCCGATCGCCGCACAGGGGGTCCCGCTCGGTCTCACGAGTGCCAGCGGCCAAGGCGTGACGCCCGCCTACGAGGGGTGGTATGCCAACCCGGATGGCACCTTCACGCTCTCCTTCGGCTACTTCAACCGAAATACCGACCAGGTGCTCGAGATCCCGTTGGGTGAGAACAACTCGATCGAGCCCGCCGAGTTCGACGGCATGCAGCCGACCCGCTTCGAGGCCCGACGGCATTGGGGCGTGTTCGGGATCGTCGTTCCAGCGGACTTCGGGCAGCATGCGACGGTTACGTGGACCATCAAGATGGGCAGCCACGAATACTCCATCCCCGCCGCTCTGAAGACCGATTGGAAAATCGACGCACTCGAAGGCGAAGGCGCGAATGGAAATACGCCGCCGCGGCTTTCTTTTGTGGAGGGAGGCCCCGACGGTGCCGCGCCTCTCGGCATCGTGGGTCCCGCACTACATGGCAGCGTCGGTGAGCCTGTGGAGGTCACCGTTTGGTCGAAGGACGACGCCGTGGCCGGTGGTGGCCTGGCCGCGGCGTTCTCCGGGGGCCGCGGGAGAGCCCCGCCACGCGTGACGCTGACCTGGTTCAAGCATCAGGGCCCGGGACAGGTGATGTTCAGCCAGGGAACCGAGCGCGTGCCGGCCGAGGGTGGCATGATGACTACGACCGCCACATTCGACGCGCCAGGAGAGTACATTCTGAGGGTGAGGGCGAACGATTCGGCAGTCGCCACGTCCGGCCACTCCCAATGTTGTTGGACGAACGGCTTTGTGAAGGTCACGGTCCGTTAATATTGGACGGTCCGTTTTACACTAGAAGGAGCGCCACATGCGAGAGACGGCGAGTTCGATGTTGCTGAAGGCGGGCACCGGTGTTCTGACGCTTGCGATCACTTTTGCCATTGGCGGCGGAGATGTCGTGGCCCAGGAGAGCCTCGAGGACGACGTGACCTACGCGCGCGATGTCGCGCCGATTCTGCAGCAGAACTGCCAGGTCTGTCACCAACCAGGATCCATCGCGCCCATTTCGCTGATGACCTACGACGACGCCCGCCGGTACGCGCGGCGGATTCGTTCGAAGGTCGCGGAGCGCTCGATGCCGCCATGGCACATCGACCGCAGCGTCGGCATCCAGGACTTCAAGAACGACCGCGGCCTCACGGACGCCGAGATCGAGACGATCGTTCAGTGGGTCGACAACGGCTCACCGTTCGGGGACGAGGCTGATATGCCCCCGCCAATGGAATTTCCCGACCCGAACGACTGGCAGTTCGCGCCCGACTTCGGGGAGCCGGATATGGTCTTCGTTTCCGAAGCATATGACCTCGACGCCGTGACGCAGGACAAGTGGTATCGGCCCATCACGGAGACTGGGATCACCGAGGAGCGCTGGGTCAAGGCGATCGAGATCCGGCCGGTGGGTCTGGGGAGTCGCAGAATCATTCACCACGCGCTCGCGTTCCTCCTGCAGGATGAGGAGCAGGGCGAGCGGAGCGCGGGATCCGCGGAGGTGACCGATCGCGGAGCCATGGGAGGCCCTGGACTCTTCATGGAATGGGCGGTCGGCAAGCGCGGCGAGATCTTCCCCGAGGGCGCGGGAAAGCTGATGATGCCCGGCGCGAGGATTCTCTGGGAAATGCACCTGCACGCCATCGGTGAGAAGGTGGAGGCCGGCCAAGTGGAGCTCGGTGTCTGGCTCTACCCCGTCGGCGAGACACCCCGGAACCGCACGCGTCTGAACATGTTCGACGCGCGCGGCCGTTCGGATCTCGACATTCCGCCGGGCGAGGTCGCGGTGACTCAGGACTTCCACGTACTGAAGTGGCCTGCGCGCTTGGAGAACTTCCAGCCGCACATGCACATGCGCGGCAAAGCGATGTCGATGGAGGCGATCTATCCCGACGGCCGCAAGAGGATCCTGAGCCAGGTCAACAACTTCCAGTGGCAGTGGCACGTCAACTACATCTTCGCGGACGACGCGGCTCCGCTGTTGCCGGCAGGTACGACGCTCGTGATCACGGCTTGGCACGACAACACGGCTGAAAACGCGAACAACCCCGATCACACGCAGTGGGTCGGATGGGGTGATAGGACGGTCGACGAGATGGCCCACGCTTGGGTCGACGTCACCTACCTGACCCAGGAAGAATACAAGAGCGAAGTCGCCAAACGCGAAGGGAAGACCGCCGATCCGGCGAACGATGAGGACGGGCCGCCGGCTCCTGCGAACCGGTAGGGCTTGGCACTAGGCTCGTCCTTCCTGGACGTGAGCACAGCCGGGGGATCTCGGATCCCCCGGCTGTTTCTTGCGCGGTGGCTGCACTCTACAGCGGGAAAATCATCTATGGCGAAGCAACGATGGGCTACGGGACTCGCGTTGGCCCTCATCATTGGCGGTTGCTCGCAGCCGGCCCCGCTCGTTCGCACCGCCGACCCGGACGCTCGAGGCTATACGGACAAGGACTTCCCTCGCATCCGAGAGCTCGCTGCCAACGTGTACTCGTACGAGCAGCTTCGCTCCGCCGGTGACGAGCGCTTCGCGACTGTGAGCATGTTCGTGGTTACCGGCGAGGGTGTTCTGGTGGCGGACGGTCAGGGGAGTGTCGAAGAGACGCAGCGAATGATCGACCACATTGCCGAAATCACCGACCAACCGATCACGCATGTGGTGATCTGCTCGGACCACGGCGATCACACGGCTGGCAACTCCGCTTTCCCCAGCGCCGCCGTCTTTCTAGCGCACGCAACGTCTGCCACCGCGCTGGCTTCTAGTGTGAACAACCCGAGCCGTCGCGAAGACGCCCCCCCGGCCGTGCTCGCCACAGAGGTCGTGCGCGATGCGACGACCATTATGCTAGGTGACACGGAGATTGAGGTGCTCTTCCTCGGCCGGGCGCACACCGGAGGCGACCTCTCCGTCTATCTTCCCGCCGAGAAGATCCTCTTCATGAGCGAGGCGTACCTGCACCGGGTCTTCCCGGCCATGCGTACGGCGTTCCCGTCGGAATGGGTAGCGATGATCGAGCGTGCACAGGCCATGGACGTGGACATCTACGTGCCCGGCCACGGTTTCGTCGATTCGCCCGAGGTGCTCGAGGAGGAACTCGAGACCTATCGGCAAGCGCTGATAACCGTCATCGCGGAGGCCACGCGACTGCACAGTCAGGGGTTGAGCCTGGAGGATGCGCAGGCACAAGCGGACGTTGGAGACCTCGAGACATGGTCACTGAGTTCCAGCCAGAAGGCGCGTGCGTTGCAGCAAGTGTACGCGGAGCTGAACGGAGAACTACCAAGGGAGTCCGGGTGACAGGTTCCATCGCAAGCGCGCTCATACAGGGCTCGCAGAACAGGTCGGGAAACGACCCCATCTTCTCACTCAATGCGGAAGCCGCGAGCCGTAGCGCCGCTGGCGAGTCCATCCTGAATGCGACGCTGGGCGTGCTGATGAACGACGCAGGCAAACTGGCGGTCATGCCCAGCGTGTCCGAGGCGCTCCACCGGGTTCCGTTGGAGCGCGCAGCCGCGTACTCCCCGATCGCGGGGGCAGCTGGGTTCCTGTCGGCGACCATCTCGGATCTCTTCGACGACGGTCCGCTCGCCGCGCAATCCATTTCGGCGGCTACTCCCGGCGGGACGGGTGCGATCCACCACGCGGTCGTCAACTTCCTGGAACCCGGACAGAGCGCGCTGACCTCCAGCTATTACTGGGGCCCCTACGGCGTGATCACAGGGCACTCGGGGCGAGGAGTCGACACCTTCCACATGTTCGGGGAAGATGGGCGCCTCGATCTCGACGCGATGGCCATCGGTATCGACCGCCACATCGATCAGCAGGGGCGAGCGCTGCTGTTGCTCAACTTCCCGTGCCACAACCCGACGGGGTATTCGTTGGATGAGTCGGAGTGGGTCGGTGTCGCGGAAGTCATTCGCATGGCGGGCGAACGAGCGCCCGTCGCTACCGTACTCGACTGTGCATACCTACGCTTCCAGGATCCAGAGTCCGACCACTGGTTGCACGCCATCGAGACCATGCTCGAGTCGGGCACCGTGCTGGTGGCGTGGACCGCCTCCAAAACCTTCGCGCAATATGGCGCGCGAATCGGAGCACTCATCGCGATGCACCGGGACGCGGATGAGCGTGTGCGCCTCACGAACGCGCTCTCGTACTCGTGTCGCGCAACCTGGTCCAACTGCAACCACCTCGGTCAACTGGCCGTCGCTGAGCTGCTCACAGACCCGGACCTGAAGGGGCGTGCGGACTCCGAACGCGATGGCTTGATCGAGATGCTGCGAGGACGCGTGGCGGTCTTCAACGAAGGAGCCGCCGCAGCCGGGCTGGACCTTCCGCGCTATGAAGGCGGCTTTTTCGTCGCGGTCTTCACCCCCGACGGCGAAAAGACCGCTGAGGCCATGCGAGCCGAAGGCGTCTACGTCGTGCCCATGGAGGGTGCAGTCAGGGTCGCGCTGTGCGCCACGCCGGAAGCGCAGGTTCCCCGGATCGTGGAAGCACTGCGGATCGGGGTGGCTGCGGCAGCCAGCTAAGCGGCTCTTCGGGCTTCTGCAATAGCTCGGCCGAGGGCTTCTGCCGCGCGGCTAGCGCCCGGCACCCGCCCGCCCGAGCCTGATCGCGTCGTCGGCTTCCGAACCGCGCATGAGCAGTCCCAGGAACCCCTCATCGATGCGGCGAGCCACATCGTCGCGGTTTGCCGTGATGATGTCGGGGACACCGACTCGCTTGGTGTGCACCAGTACTTCTTGGTTTCCGGCCTCACCCGCCTCGCGGTCACCGCCCAGGGCCCCGGTCAGACTGCCGATCCCACAAGCCAGAACGCTGTAGCCCGGTGTGTCCGCGATCGCCCGAGCTTCGGCCAACGCGCCCGGATCCTCGATCATGATCATCGCGATCGTGGTCCCTGTCGGGTTCGCGGGCGACCATACATTGGCTCCAGCGTCCGTGAAGAAACTCACCGCCAGGGCCGCCTCTTCGGCACTGCGCACGTGCGGCAATACAACCCCGTCGGCGCCGCGCTCGAGCGCCTCGACGACGCGCGCCCGGGCCGCCTCTGGGCCGTCCGTCGAGATCGGGGGAATGCGCACGAGCAGGGTCTTTCTCTCAGGGGTCCCCTCCCTGCCCAGCCCGCTAGAAATGGCGGAGATGGCCTCCGCGTCATACGAGCCTTCGAGGTTCAGGAAGAGGTAGTCCAACAGGTCGTTCCGGCCGAGCTCGGTGCCGCCGTCGGCAGTGTAAAGCGCAGGCAGCCGTTCACCGCCCGGCCCTCGCTCGCCGCGCGGCCGCTCGCTGGGTACGAAAATTCCGAACGCCGGCTGGCCTTCCGCCCAAAGGCGGATCGCAACCGATTGTGCGGGGGAGGTAGCGCTGGCCGTCGGAGCGGCATCACCAGCCGCGGCTTCTGAGGCCTCTCCAACACAACCACTCAGTGCGAATAGCCAAAGCAGCGTCAGCGCGAGGAGCCGCCCGTCACGTCCGGCGACGACCGGTGGCCCCGCCGCTCGCCGAACCCCTACCTCGACCACGGAGGCACGACGTCGTTCATGCGCGCGTACGCGATGGACTGTCCCAGGTGCTCGTTCATGTGGGCGACGAGCTGCAGCATGACCGACCACTTCTGCACCTGCCGACCGTATTGCCGCGTAGACGCCGCGAGGTCCGAATCAGACATCGGCTCGAGGTGGTCGCGCACGTGGTCCATCGACGCGCTGAGGACCCCGACGATCCACTCCTTGTCCTCGGCGGACGCTGTCTTCGACTGGAAGCGGGCGGTCACATCGTCCTCCCAACTGCTGTACGCATCCGCACCCATCGGGGACGTGATGCCCATGCTTTGCTCCAGGTACATGTAGTTGTAGCGGGCAATGTGCATGTAAACCCTCGCGATGGACGCCACACCCTCCCCTGGGCTCCAGCCATACTTCTCGGCCGGCATCGCCTCGGCGAGCATGACCGCCTTCCTAGCCGACCCTTCGAACTGCATCTGGATCTCCGCCTTGAAGCCGTCGGGCGTCGACTGCGCCGCTAGTGGTTCAGCGAGAGGCGCCCAAAGCGAGCCCGCCACGGCGAGAACGGACAGGAAAGTCATCGAACGGGTCACTTGGTGCATGGTCTTCTCCGAAATGGTGAGGTGGTCAGTCGTTGATCTCCACGCCCGCCTTGTGCCCGCACGCTCGCGCTCGGATGGTTGCCCACCGCGGAGTGGTCTGATATCAGGATGTAGCTGCTGTGGGCCTCGGCGGGATCGTAGATCGTGGTGCCTGTCGGGAACACGGTCTGAGCGAACGCCGGGTGGGTCAGCACCGCCAGTGCCAACAATATGAACGAGATCGATAGTATCGATTTCATGAGGGTCGTCGTTCTCCCAGTGGCCAAAACGCGTCATTCGAGCCAACCTATCGCCAAATGACCCTGAGGGAGAAGCGCATGATCAGACGGATGCTATCCATCGCCACGCTGATTGCGGCAGCGGCGTGCGCCGACGCAGCCAACTACGACGTGCTCATCAGCGGGGGAACCGTATACGACGGCTCCGGCGCGGCGCCCTTCGTGGGAGACGTCGCGATCAATGGAGATCGTGTGGTTGCGGTCGGAGACCTCTCCGCCGCCACGGCGGAGAGCGTGGTTGATGCGACCGGCCTCGCGGTTTCGCCCGGCTTCGTGAACATGCTCTCTTGGGCAACCGAGTCCCTCATCGTCGACGGGCGCTCACAGGGCGATCTTCGCCAGGGCGTCACGCTCGAAGTTTTCGGAGAGGGCAACTCGCTGGGGCCCATGAACGCCGCCATGAAGGAAGAATGGTTGGAGACGTTCGTGGACTACGTCGGCTCCGAGCAGCGAGCCGCGGAGCTGCTAGGGGGGGCGGTTGAAGTGCCCTGGACCACACTGGGCGACTACCTCGAGTTCCTCGAGACAAAGGGCATCTCGACCAACGTGGCCTCGTTTCTGGGCGCGACCACCACACGCATCCACGAGCTGGGCTACGCGGACCGTGCTCCGAACGAAGAAGAGCTCGAACGCATGCGGCAGCTCGTGCACACAGCCATGCGCGAGGGCGCCATGGGCATCGGCTCCTCACTCATCTATGCGCCTGCGTTTTACGCCAAGACGGACGAACTCGTCGCAATCTCCTCGGTCGCCGCCGAGTACGGTGGCATGTACATCTCGCATATGCGCAGCGAGGGCAACCGGCTGCTCGAGGCCGTCGAGGAGTTGATCGGCATCTCCCGTGCGGCTGGTCTACCCGCCGAGATCTACCATCTCAAACAGGGCGGCGAGCAAAACTGGGACAAGCTCGATCAGGTCATCGAGATGGTGGAAGCCGCTCGCGCCGAGGGCCTGCGCATCACCGCTGACATGTACAACTACATCGCGGGATCCACCGGGCTCGACGCCGCAATGCCGCCTTGGGTCCAGGAGGGCGGATACGACGCGTGGGCTGAGCGCCTTCGCGACCCGAGCGTGCGAGCCCGCGTCGCGGCTGAGATGGTCGCACAGCAAGACGACTGGGAGAACCTCATGCAGGGCGCGACTCCCGAAGGTTCGCTGCTCGTCGAATTCCGAAACCCAAACCTACGCGGCTACATCGGGCGCACGCTCGCCGACGTCGCCGCAGAACGAGGCACGTCCGCGCAGAAGACCGCGATGGACCTCGTGGTCGAGGACGGAAGCCGCGTCCAGGTCGTGTACTTCCTCATGTCTGAAGACAACGTGAAACGCCAGATCGCTCTACCGTGGGTTTCCTTCGATTCAGACGCAGGCTCGATGGCTCCCGAGCCGCCCTTCACAGACGGGAGCACGCACCCGCGCGCCTATGGCAACTTCGCGCGGCTGCTAGGCAAGTATGTGCGCGAAGAAGGCGTCATCCCGCTGGAGGAGGCGATTCGCAAGCTGACGTCGCTGCCGACCACCAACCTGAGCATCTCGGATCGGGGCATGCTTGCCGAGGGCTATTACGCGGACGTGGTAGTGTTCGACCCCGCCACCATCATCGACCACGCAACGTTCGAGGACCCGCACCAATACTCGACCGGTGTCGTGCATGTTTTTGTGAATGGCGGTCAGGTACTGCGCGACGGTGAGCATACCGGGGCGACGCCGGGGCGCGTGGTGCGGGGGCCGGGTTGGACAGGGGGCGGGCCGTAGACGGAGAAAGGCCAAGTCTCTTGGCTGGCTTCATTAAAGGCGCCTTCATCTTGCGTTCACTGTCTCTTCACGAACCCCAGCGCATCCTTAGACCTCAATCCCAATCATGCAACCACGACATGGAGTCGGCGCTCGATGCCTCACCATCCAGGCGCTCTAGGATTCCTGGCGACCCCTACCGGGCTCGCTAGCATCGACCGGCGCCAGTTCCTCAGGATGTCGGCCGGCTTCAGCGTGCTCTCCGGTGTCGACCTCCGAAGCCAGGAGCTGTGGGCATTTGTCGAGCCCGCGGATGAGGACTTCGCCGAGGCCGTCGAGTACGACCTCGCCGTGGGCCACCTCGGAGTGTCGTTCAGCGGCGATTCTGCTGAAGCCCGCGCCATCAACGGGATGATTCCGGGTCCGCTTCTGCGCCTCAAAGAGGGTCAGGACGTCATCCTACGCGTCACCAACAACCTCGATGAGACGACGTCGTTGCACTGGCACGGGATGCTCGTACCGTTCGACATGGACGGCGTGCCAGGCTTCAGCTACTCGGGCATCGAGCCGGGCGAGACCTTCACGTACCGCTTCCGGGCCCGGCAAAGCGGGACCTACTGGTATCACAGCCACTCAGGGGGGCAGGAGCAACGCGGCGTGTACGCCCCCATCGTCATCGATCCAGCCGGTGACGATCCGGTCGAGTTCGATCGTGAGCACGTCATCGTGCTCTCGGACTGGACGGACGAAAAGCCGATGGAGGTGCTTCGCAACCTCAAGGGCAACGGCGGCTACTACAACTACGGAAAGCGAACGCTGCCGGGGTTCGTCAAGGATCTGTTCGACGATGCGGGAGCCGCAATCCGTGATCGGGACATGTGGGGCCGCATGCGCATGGATCCGACCGATCTCGCGGACGTTTCGGGCGCCACGTACACGTTCCTACTCAACGGTCAGACCACGGAGCAGAACTGGACAGGGCTCTTCCGTGCAGGCGAGCGTGTGCGGCTACGCATCGTCAATGCGGCGGCGATGACCTACTTCGATCTGAAGATCCCGGGCCTCACCATGACCGTCGTGCAGGCGGATGGTCAAGACGTCGAGCCGGTGGCCGTCGAGGAGCTCCAGATCGCGACGGCCGAGACGTACGACGTAGTTGTGGAACCCGAGGCGGGTCAGACCTACACGATCTTCGCGCAGACGTTGGACCGCAGTGGCTTCGCCCGCGGAACCCTCTCTGAACGCGAGGGCGCTGAGGCTCATGTCCCTGCGAGGAGTCCGAGGCCCCTACGCAAGATGCCCATGGCGGGGCACAAGATGCCCATGGCCGGCCACGAGATGCCGACGGCTGCCACGAACATGCCGACCAATCCCGTCGCCCATGCGGAACATGTGGTTGGGCCTGCCTCGCCCACGGTTCACGCCAAGCTCGAATACGCACACCTCCGTGCTCTGAGCCCCAACGTTGATGTCCGGGAGCCGACCAAGACCGTGGTCTTCCGCCTCACAGGTGACATGGAACGGTATTTCTGGACGCTCAACGACAAGAAGCTGAGTGACTCCGATCCGATCCGGTTACAAGTGGGTGAGCGCGTGCGCATTCAATTCGTCAACGAGACGATGATGGAGCACCCGATGCACTTGCACGGCGTCTTCATGGAGCTGCAGAACGGGCAGGACCGCGCACATGCCCCGAGAAAGCACACGATCAGCGTGAACCCGCTCGAGACGGTCGAGGCCCACGTCACGTACGAGGTGGCCGGGCCCTGGGCGCTCCACTGCCATCTGCTCTATCACATGGCGACGGGCATGTTCGCCCGGGTCGAAGTGACTGACGGACCGCTCGCCGAGAATACATGAAGCTGTTGGCCAGAAGCGCCCTGCTCGCGTTCTTGTTCGGTCCCGTGGCGCCACACGGCTCGGCGACCCTGGCGGGCCAGGAGCTGGAGAATGGTGTCTTCCACTATTCGCTGATCGAAGCCGACGCGTCGCGGGCCACATCAGCGACGACGGGTCGGTGGGAAGGCTCTGGTTGGATCGGGACCGACTTCGATCGCTTCTGGTGGAACACATCGGGCGATGTCGACGGCGGAGGCTTGTACGAGGCCGAGGCGATGCTTCTCTATGGCCACTACGCACGACGCTTCTGGGATCTGGTAGTCGGATACAGGCACGACTTCGAGCCTACGTCCCAGGGGTATCTCACGTTCGGGATCATGGGCCTTGCCCCGTACTGGTTCGAAATTGGGTTGTTCGGATTCGTCAGCGACCAGGGCAAGCCGAGTCTGCGCTTCGAGGGCGAAGACGACCTATATCTCACTCAACGACTCGTACTTCAGCTGGCGACCGAGCTCGACTGGCTCATCACGGCTGACGACGAACTCGACCTCGGCGCTGGGTTTCGCAGACTCCGAGTCGGTGTGCGGACCCGCTACGAGATCCGCCGAAAGCTCGCGCCCTATGTGGACCTGACCTGGTCGCGTGAAAAAGCTCAACGCACGCCCACTCTGGCCGAAGCTGAGCTGGACGGCTTCCGCCTGGGTGTCGGTATTCGCCTCATTTACTGATGGCGCTCATGTTCCCAATACAATCAAAGAGGGAGATCCCCATGATCCGCAGAACACTGCTGCCGCTCACACTTCTGGTCGGCCTAGCGGCTGCGACACCCTCGAACGTCGTGGACACGGAGTTCCATTTCGCACTCAGCAAGTCGATGCCCATAGCGGACTCGTCCGTCGAATCTCCGCCCGAGATCAGGCTTTGGTTCACCGAGGTCCCTGACGCGGGCACGACGTCGATTCGCTTGATCGGAGCCGATGAGCAGGTGATTCACACGGGCGACGTCACTCAGGACACGGACGACCGCCAGTCGTTCAGCGTGGCGCTCGAAAGCGCTCTCTCGTCGGGTACATACAAGGTTGCCTGGCGAGCAATGGGCTCGGACGGCCATGTCGTGCGCGACGACTACGAGTTCACGGTGGTGGCCCAGTAGACACCCACCATGTCCGGCACATTCAACGCCATTACCGGCTGGCTGTTGTTCGCGTCGATCGCGCTCTCGGGGGGGGCCGCGATCGCGCGTGCTGTGATTCTCCCTCGAGTCCTCAAGGATGAGGGGCTGTCGTCGGAATGGTTGGTCGGCGGCGCCGCACGCATCGGCTCGGCGGCAGCGCTCGTCCTGCCGGTCGCCCTTGGGCTCTTTTTCGTCCGGCAGCTCTTGGAGTTTCGCGACCCCTACGCTCCCTGGTCCGAGGACGCACGCCTGCTGCTGACCGGAACGGCCTGGGGTCGCACATGGCTGTGGGGCGTGGCAGCTTCTCTCGTCGCTTCATTTGCGTTTCTGCTCGCGCGATCCGGTCGGCAGGCAGGTTGGTGGATCGCCGCACCCGCGGTGCTCGCCCTGGGCGCGTTCCCCGCGTTCACCGGCCACGCCGCGGGCGAAGAAGAGCTTCGCCTGCTCGCGCTCGCTGCGGATACGCTCCACGTCTGGGCCGCGTCAGGGTGGATGGGAGGGCTGGCCGTGGTTCTCTACCTCGAATGGCGCTGGAGGCGTGAGACTCCGGGGGGCGGAAATAGTCTCTTGCCCAGGCTGGTCCCGGCCTTTTCACCGGTCGCGATGGCGTGCGTTGCTACGTTGGTTCTGACCGGCAGCTACGCGGCTTGGCTGCATGTGGACAGCTTCGCAGCATTGGTCTCGACGGTGTATGGACGAACGCTGACCCTGAAGCTGATCCTGGTGGCAGCGGTGCTGGGGCTAGGCGCTCTAAACTTCCGCGTCCTCACGCCCAAGCTGGGCGAGCAAAGCGGAAACGATGCCCTGCGCAAGGCGGCAAGCGTCGAGCTGCTGCTCGCACAGGTTGTGTTGTTCGCGACGGCGATCCTGGTGAGAACCTCACCCATGGATCATTGAGCGCTATAGTGCCATCCCTGACAACCGGAGAGAGCTGAGCGGGAAGCGCACAGTGAACCGCGCTCCACCTTGCGATCGGTTCTCAGCAGTGGCGTGTCCTCCGTGTGCCTCGGCCGCCACCTTGACGATGGCAAGGCCCAGGCCAGTGCCGGCAGTCGCGGGATCGCGCGCTCGGGCCTCGTCGGCACGGAAGAACCGCTCGAACAGGCTCGAAGTGTCGAGATCGCCGAGGCCCGGGCCGTCATCCTCTACTTCCAAAATGAGCTCGCCGGAGCATTCGCTGATCGCGACGCGTACGTGCCCGCCCTGATCCGCGAACTTCAACGCGTTGTCGGTAAGATTCCACACACATTGGCCGAGCAAGCCCTGATCGAGCAGCGCCAACAACGATTCGGGTGCATCCAGGACGAGGTCGATTCCCTTCGCCTCGGCGTGTGGCCGGAGCCGATCGACCATCCGAGCCGCGATCTCGGCCGCATCGGCCGCCTCTACCTGCGGTGCCAGAGCGCCGGCATCCGACCTGGCCAGGGTGAGCAAATCTTCGGTGAGTTTGGAGAGGCGCATGACTTCTTCGAGGGTGCTACCCAGCACGCTCGCGTACTCCTCTGCCTCGCGAGGCCGCCGAAGCGCGATCTCGATCTCGCCGCGCATCGCGGTCAGAGGGGACTTCAGCTCGTGGCTCGCATCCGCGGTGAATCTGCGCTGCGACTCGAAGGCGCTGTGGATACGCCCGAGCATGGTGTTGAGGACTTCCACCAGTCGCTGATACTCCGACGTGTCCGCATAAGCTTGAATACCACGGTCCAACGACCCCCCTCCGATCTCCTCCGCCTGGTCGATCACCGCATGGATGGGGCGAATCGCGCTGCCGGCCAGCCACCAGGAGCCGGCGAACGTCGCTCCCGCCAACAGCGTTGTGAGCAGGATCAGGAAATAGCCGGCTCGGCCCAGCATTTCGTTCCTGGCTAGCAGCGGAGCGGCGATTTGCAATACGTGCGCTTCATGCCCCTCACCAAGGCGATCGAGCGGGTAGAACAGCGTCCTGACGGGCGAGCCTTCAAACTGCTGCTCAGCCCAGATTAGCTCCCCCGCGTCTGCCCTCACCAGAGTCTCAGCATCCGAGGGGAGGTCGGACATCATGTAGCGGCTGCGCAGCAGACTCACGCCGTCGGTCTGCCACACCTGCGCATAACGAATGAGGCCGCTGACCGAGGCCGCCTCCTCCGGCGTGAGGTCCCACTCGTGGAAGTGCATGCCGCCCGGTGTCCCATCGGCCAGCGATGCAGCCTGGATGGAAGCCACGCTGCTGATCGAACGGTTGAGCTCGCGATCGAGCACCGCGCGCAGAGTCAGCAGCGTGACGCCTGAGAGGACCGCCAATCCCAAGGTGGCCCCCGCGGTCGCCCGCAGCGCGAGCTGGAATCGGAAGGAGTGGGTCACTTCGCTTCGCCCTTCTGGAAGATGTACCCGACCCCCCGGACGGTGTGGACCAGGGGATCGTCGCCGCTCTCACGGAGCTTCCGCCTCAGATGCCCCACATGCACGTCGATCACGTTGCTCATCGGATCAAACTGCAGGTCCCAGACTTTCTCCAACAGCTCGGTCCTGCGCACTACACGCTCCGCGTTGAGCATCAAGAACTCGAGCAGTTGGAATTCCTTGGGGGTAAGATCCAGACGATCGCCGCCACGGTGCGCCTTGTGTGTGACGCGATCGAGCTCGAGGTCGTCGTAGATCAACCGATCCGGCCTAGCCGAGCCACCCCTGCGCAGCAACGCGCGCACACGCGCGAGCAACTCGTCGAAGCCGAACGGCTTGGTCAGATAGTCGTCCGCGCCAGCGTCCAACCCGAGCACGATGTCATCTTGGTCACCTCGAGCGGTCAGCAGCAGAACCGGCACCGACGATTCGCGGGCCCGGAGTTCACGAACGACCTCGAGGCCGCTCTTTCCAGGCAACATCACGTCGAGCACGAGCAGGTCGTAGTCGTGCACATGCGCCTTGAGTAGGCCGTCGGTGCCGTCGTGCGAGACGTCCACCGAGTACCCTTCCTCACGCAGCCCTTTCTCGAGGAAGCGCGCGACCTTCTTCTCGTCTTCGACTACCAGGATTCGCAAGTCTTCACGTCTCCGACTCTTATGATTCCTTAAGAGTCCCTATGAAACCCTAAATATTCTTGGTTGAGCGCCGATCCTCGCATTCAGACAAGGTAGCCTCCGCACTAAGGTATCCTTGCGCCTCCGAGCCTCAGGCCCCCCAGCTCTCGCTTCTTCCAGGAGATCAACCATTGAAAATCCTCGTTGTGGAAGACGGTTCGATGCAGCGCCTGCTCCTGCGAAGGTTTCTGGAGAAGTCATTTGGCGCGCAGGTCGTCGAGGCGAGCGACGGCGAGCAGGGCTTGGAAAAGATCGCGGAGGAACAGGTGGATCTGGTGGTGCTAGACGTCGAAATGCCCGTGATGGACGGCCCCGCCATGCTGGAGGAGCTCCGCGGCAGGCCGGGCGGCGCGGACGTCCCCGTAGTGGCCGTCTCATACGTCACGGATAAGGAAGTCGTGAAACGAATGATCGGCTTGGGCGTGCTCGACTACCTCATCATGCCTCTGGATTGGGACGTCGTGCGCGGCAGGTTCGAGCGCCTGTTTCGACACATGGGACTCGGTCTGCACGCGCGCGCTGACTAGGCAGGCACGCCCCCCCCTTGCCCCCTTCGTCCAAGACACGTCTGATGTGTGGTAACCAGTACGTGGATACGACGGCGCAAGCCAACGGAGGGGGCCCCATATGTCTTGGAAGAGCCTTACACTCGCAACCGTCGCGGCCTTGGCCGTGGGCGCGCCTGCCATAGCGGCGCAATCGCCCTCCACCGCACCCATTCGCTTCCGCACGCACGTCATCGCGGAGTTCCCTGGGTACGCAGTCTTGGTAGCCGACTTCAACAACGACGGTCGCCTCGACGTGATGGCGAACTCCATCGGCGTCTCCGGAGTCGCGTGGCTCGAGAATCCCACCTGGGAACGTCACCAAATCATTGCCGACACGCGCGGCATCGTGAATCAGGCGATCGCCGACCTCGACGGCGACGGCATCCCCGAGCTTGCGTTCCAGAGCTCGTTCGCGATGCAGGCGGAGAACAGCGAGGGCATCAACTGGATCGCCAGGAGTCAGGGCAATCCCGAGATGCCATGGAAGGCCGAGCCGATCGATCGCTGGGCGACCTCACACCACGTGACCTGGGCCGACCTCGATGGCGACGGTGCCAAGGAACTCGTCAACGCGGCGCTCATCGGACATGGAAGCCTGCAGCCTACCTACGATCAGGACCGGGCATCGGTCTTCTGGTATGGGCAAGATGGCTGGCGGCGCGGCAATGTTGCGACAGACGTTCCGGGCGTCATTCACCGCGTGCGCACGGTCAAGTGGGATCCGGGCAACCGCGAGCAAATCCTGCTAGCGAGTTTCGAGGGCATCACGCTGTATCGCGGATCGGGTGAGGGCGCCTCGATGACGTTCGAGAAAGAAGTCATATCGAACGGCCATGTCGAAGCGGCACCTAGGCTCGGCGCGAGCGACGTGGGCGTGGGCATGAGCAACGGCAGCCGCATCGTGGCGTCGGTCGAGCCCTGGCACGGAAACGAAGTGGTGGTCTACACGAAGGCCGGCGGATCCTGGCAGCGCCGCGTCATCTACGACGAGATCACCAGCGGACACGAGATTGTCGTGCTCGACCTCAACGGCGACGGCCGAGCAGACATCGTGGCCAACGACAACAGCCGCATTACGGAGAACCGCCCGAACGGGACGCCAGGGGTACACGTATTCTTCTCGCCTGAAGATCCCGCGACCGGCGAGTGGAGCTACGTGCGCATCGAGAGCGACCATGCCATGAACAGCTGCGTGGGCGGCGACATGAATCAGGACGGACGGCCAGACCTTATCTGCACCGGCGCCGGCGGCATGATCAAGTGGTACGAGAACTTGGGGATGTAGGAGGCTAGCAGACTTCTCCCAAATACCCCCCACCACCGCAGTACGACGGGTCCTGAAGCTGGATCGATAGGCCGTCGGGGTCGCTGAAATAGAGCTCCGGCGTGCCTTCCGGCGCGCCGCCGCGGTTCGGCATGCGCAGGGATATCCAATGCTTCAGCGGCCCCGGGGCGTCATCCCGCGGCGTGACGCCGTGATCCTCCAGCACGCCCTGAACGCGCTCCACGTCGAAATCCGCCACCGTGAGGCAGACGTGGTCGATGCGCGCGCCGCCTGCGCCGGCCCCAATGAACATCAGGAAGTGATCGTCCGGCCCCACGGCGAGCGCGGGCGTGGCGGCCTGATAGGCCTGGATTCCAAAACCGAACGCCTGCTGATAAAAGGCGTTCGTGCGAGCCGGATCGGTCACGTTGATCGTGAAGTGGCTCAGGCCGAGCGACGTGAGTGGCCCCCGCCCCGGGGCAGGCTCGGCGTCCACGCAGACGTCGCCGAGAGGGCCGCTGCCACCACAGTAGCTGGGGTCCTGCAGCTGAATCACGAGCCCGTCGGGATCGCCGAGGTGCACTTCGCGTGTGTTTCCGCTCGAGGTGACACGTACGCGCATCGCACCCCCGCTCAGCCCTTGGCCTCCGCTCGCTGTCGCGACTCCATGCTCGCCCAGAACGCGCACGACACGATCGACGTCGAAGTCCTCGACCGCCATGCCGAAGTGATGGATGCTCGGCGGGCTGGAGCCCGCCTCGGTGAGCGCCAGGAAGACCGGCCCGTCTCCGATGCGCAGCACGACTGCGCCCGTTCGCCGCGCCTGCACCGGCATGCCGAAGAGCCCCTGATAAAACTCCAATGAGCGCTCAAGGTCAGATACGGCCAGTGTAACTTGGTTGAGCCCGCGCACTCGTAGCGAAACCGCCTGCTCCAGCGCAAACAAGCGCCGGGCCACGGCCATAGCAGGCAGTGAAAGCAGAAGCGCTCTACGGGTTAGGAGCCCGCCATGATGGGCGCCGCTCACCGCTCATTCCGGACGAACTTCTTCAGATTGCGCGATAGCACTTCTCCTGCATACACGTTGCCGGCGGCGTCCACGACGACTCCCTCGGCCGAAGCCTCGGAGATGAAACCGATCTCGGAGAAGTCGTCGGCGTTGGCGATCACGATGCCCTCTCTCAGTTGGTAGTCGGCCACGTAGATGACGTCGTCGTCGGTAATGTGCATGCCGCTCGCCATGATGCCCGGCCACTCAGCCAGATAGTTTCCCTGCTGGTCGAAGACCTGAATCCGCTGATTCACGCGATCGCCGACGAACAGCCTTCCTCTGGAGTCGAACGCTAGGCTGTGTGGCTCATTAAATTCGCCGGGAGCGGTGCCCTCCTTGCCCCAAGCCATGAGGAATTCACCGTCGCTCGAGAACTTCACGACTCGGTCGTTGCCGTGGCCGTCGGCCACGAAGATGTCACCGTTCGGCGCGATGGCGACGTCGGCGGGACCGTTGAACGTGCTCGGCGACTCGCCTGCAACCCCGGCGGTACCGAGCGTCATGAGCACGGTCCCATCCTGACTGAGCTTGAAGACCTGGTGGCCCATGCCCTCGCGACCCTGCGCATCGGTCGTCCAGAGATTCCCCTCGGTGTCCAACGTGGACCCGTGCGGCCACACGAACATGCCTGCGCCCCAACTGTCGACGAGCCTACCCGATGCATCGTACCGGAGCATGGGCGTCACGCCTTCCCGGCCGTCTACGCAGTTGTTCGCGAAGCAACGCTGGAACACCCAAAGGTTTCCGTCCGGCGCCATCTCCATCCCGATGGTCTGTCCCCACGCCTCCACGCCATCCGGCAACTGCGCCCAACCGTCGACCAGACGGTACGACACCTGCTGGGCATCAGCGTTCGCTGCCCCAAGCGCTACCACTGCGGCAGCCATCAGAATTCGGCCCGCATCAGACATCACTGCCTCCATACCTGCAAGTGGGAATCCACATGATCTTGCGTGCCCAAGGAGCCGCTCGCTATCCTTAGCGGCGTTTGAGACCCCCATCTGGCCGATTCCGACTCAACCCTCTCCTCACGATAGAGGTGTCCATGTTCAAGCACGCGACTTGCTTGCTCGCTACCGGTACACTGTTCCTCGCGGCATGCGGAGAGACCGTCACGGCCCCGGACCCACAGCTGGACGACGCCGACGTCGCGTTCCTGACCGAGCTCTCGGACGCCGATCTCGCGAGCATGCTCAACGACTTCCTCGGTACGAGCACGGATGGTCCCTCGAGTGCGGCCGCGCAGTCCGACCCCAGAGTCACCACACGCTCGTGGGAGAAGAGCCGCGATTGCCCCGCCGGCGGCACAGTTGCGCTCGCGGGCAGCAGCACACGCACGTGGGACCGTGAGGCCAAGACCTACGATATCGCGAGCAGCGGCACCAAGACCCGGACCAACTGCGCTCGCGCACGGGGTGAGACGACCATCACGCTGAACGGGAGTAGCGCGTGGACGCACGAGCGTCACTACGCCGCCCGAGCCCCGGTGGGAAACTGGATCACGGCATGGGCCGGTAGCTTCGACTGGGCCAAGAGCACCGGCAAGAGCGGAACCTGCGCGATCAGCCTCACTAGGACCGTCGACACCGCCGCAAACACTGTTGCTCTGGTCGGCACGTTCTGCGGGCGTGACGTTGATAGATCGCGCACCTGGAAAAAATCCAGGTAAGAACCAAATAGCTGGGGACGAGGCGCTTGTATCCCGGCCATAAGCCCACAAGCTGCGGGGCCAAGCCCTAGCCTGGTCCCGCAGTAGTGACGGCCTACCGCATATCGGGTGCGCGGTCGACGAGTTCGACCCTGGCACCGTGCGGCCCCGCGACGTAGAAGAACTCGATCATCCCGCTCGGCAGGGTCATCTCTCGAGGAGCTACCGTCATCTCGATTCCTCTCGCCGTCAGATCGGCGAGCGTGGGCGCCGCGTCCGGGGCGCGCCAACCTATGTGGTCGATCGTGCCTTCATTGCTTGGGAAGGTCTCTCCGCGCTGCACGAGGATCCAGACGTTGCCCGGGTATAGGATGCCGTCCAAGCGGCCCCTCAGGTTCATGCGCACTCCGCCGAACGTGTCCTCGTACCACTGGAGCGTCTCTTTCGGGTCTGGCGAGCGTAGGTGCACATGATGGAACCCGAGGTGCTGCTCGTCCTCGACGAACTCGAGCGTGGTGCCCCAGGGATCGACGATGAACGCCAGCTTGAAGAGCCCCGGCACCTCCCGCACAGGTGTCGTGACCGACGCGCCCGCGGCCTCGGCCTCGTCGACCTTGGCCGCGATGTCCGTGTAGGAGAACCCGAGGTGCGCGATCGACCCTTCGGCGCTGGGCGTTCTCGTATTGCCTCGGTTCCCGAGGAACATGATGCGGGTAGTGCCAAACAGCAGGCGGTCCGTCCTGCCGTCGACCCACTCGCCGCCGATGTGGTCATGGTACCACTGCGCCGCGACCAGCGGCTCCGGGACCGACATATGGACGTGGTCGTAGAGGCGAGTCGTGACCTGGGCGCTCGCGGTTCCGGCAAAGAAGGCGGTGGCGGCAAGTGCTAGGATCACTCTGGCTGCGGACGGTCGCATGTCAATCTCCTGTTGATGCGGTGCTTTATCTGCGTAAGGCGTAATGCGGGGCGCGTCAGCGCGCAAACGCGTCGGCGAATTCCACCCGGCCACCGCGCGCACGGAAGGACGTCAAAAGAGCCTCGAACTCGAGGCTGAACTCCTCACTGGACAGCGTTTCGCGGTCCATCACGCGTAAGATGTCCACGCCCCTGAGGACCTTCTCCAGGTTGCCGAACAGTTGCCGCATGGTGGTTTCATCGTGGCAGCATTTGTAGAGCCGCTCGTGTGAGAGCTCGAGCGCGTCCTACCTGTTCAAAGGCCGTCTAACGGCTCCCCGTCCGCGGCAACACGTCCTCCGCGATCGCGGCGTGGTACACGAACACCGCCATGATCACAGCATTCTTCTTCAGGTCGTCCAGCGGAATCGTGTCGAAGAAGTCGAGGTTGGTGTGCCCGCCGGTCCCACCGACGCGAGCCTGCAGGAACTGAAAGGCCGGCAGTCCCACCTCGTCGAAAGGCACGTGGTCGGTGCTGCCGACGCCCTGCGGCGAGATCGTGCTCATGCCCATGTCCCGAAGCGGCTCCATCCACGCCGAAAACGGGGCGCGCACGTGCTCGTTGCCCTGCAGCCAGATCCCCCGATACTGACCCGGGCCGTAGTCCTGGTTGAAATACACGGAAAGCTTGTCGTACCCATCTTTCTTGCCGACCGCGGGATCGTCAGGGTCGCCGAAGTGCTCGCGCACGTAGGCGCGCGATCCCCAGAGGCCCTGCTCCTCACCGGACCAGAGCGCGATCCGGATGGTTCGCCGCGGCGCGGCGCCGACCGCCTTCAGAATCCGCATCGCCTCGAGCATCACGGCAACGCCGGACGTGTTGTCGGAGGCGTTGGGGCTGGCGTGCCACGTATCGAAGTGCGCTCCGAGCATAACGACCTCGTCGGCGCGATCACTTCCCGGAATCTCCCCGACAACGTTGTTCGCCTGGCTCACGGCGGCACCGTGCCGATTGCGGACCTCGACCTCTACCTCGACCGGGATGTCACGCGCGAGCACCCGGTACATGCGGTTGTAGTGCTCAGGCGTGATGGCAATCACGGGCACCGAGGCCAACGTCGCATCGCGCGCCCAGCGATCGATCTTTGCGCCCGGCCGAGCAAAGCCGCGTACCGCGCCGGGCCAGCCGCTGCTCGATTCGAGCACGACGGCCGCCCCCTCGGCTACGTAGAAGTCCAATTTCTGGGCAGCGGTCAGAATATCCGGATTGCGGGGCGTTGGCGGGTAGAGACGTGAGAAGTAGTCAGGTCCCGCGGGCGGCAGGATGACGTCCTCAGCGAGCGCGCGCATCTCCTCGTCGGTCCGGCGCGGTGTACCCCTGGCGAACCTGGTCTGGTCAATCACCGGAGGTGGCGACGACAGCACCGCCATGCCCCGCAGTCGACCGCGGTACTTCTCGAGGTCTTGCCGGGTGCGCGCATTCCCAATCACCGCCCCTAGGCGCTGCTTCCCGTCGGTGCCGGGCGTGTGCGCGATCGGGTACCCCACCAGCGGGGAGTAGTCGGGCTCCAGCATGTGCAGCGAGACGTATTCGTTGTCCCAACTCACGCCGTAGTCCATGAAAGGCTCGAGAGCGGTGTTGGTGAGACCGATGCGCTTCATCTGCTCGACGACCCAGCGCTGCGCCCGGTCCATGTCGTCGGAGTTGGTGAGGCGCGCACCGAGCACGTCCGTCATGTAGGAGAGCGTATTGGGAAGTTGCGAGCGCTGCAGACCCTCCTCGCGGATCTTCGCGATCACGTCGAGGTCCACCGGCCATCTAGTGGCATCCTGGGCGACGAGCCGGAAGTCGAGCAGTGCCGGACTGAGCGCGAGTCCTGCGAGCGCGAGCAGCACCGCAATGGCGGTGGGGAACGGCCCGTGCCGGGCAACTTGGGCTCGCTTGGTGCGGGGTCGAGGGTGATGCATCGGTGAGTCGCTCGCGTCTGAGGCGTTCAGCGTGATGGCCTGCGGCCAAGTTCCGCCAGCCAACCCCCGACTGCAACTACACGGTCACAGGCTCGCCCGGCCGAAGAAGAGAATGATCTGACTCAGACCTTGAAACCGAGCTCCTCCGCTACTTCCTCTTGCCGGCGGTCGAGCGTCAAGAACGTGAGGTCTCTGGGCTCGGGCGTGACATACGTCGCGGTTGCCAGGTGCCATAGATCAGCGCCGCGTAGGTAACCGGCCCGGAGGACACGGATGATCTCAACGGAGAGAGGCCGGTCGGGGAGAACCCACTTAATCCACGAAAAGAGAGCTTCGTCGACCTCCGCGGCCTCGCGAACCAACGTCGCCCGCAACTCGGCCTCGAGCAGATTGGACGAAAGCAGGACGTCGTGCTCCCGGAGTCGAGAGACCACCTGAGCCGCCTCGGACTCCCCGAAAGCGATCGCAACCAGACAAGACGTGTCGACGTACGCGGCTTTCAATCGTCCCGCTCGTCGAGGAATCGTTGCAGGGCCCCTGGCTTCCGCGCGACAGGACGTAGCTCGCCCTGCCGGTCGTCCCCGCCGACGAGCATGCCGAGCCCTTCAAGCACGTTGAGACGGCGTGCCAGCTCGCTACCTGCCCCACCGACCGGCCTAATCTCCGCGACTGGCTCGCCGCGATAGGAGACCACGACGGTGCGCCCCCCCCTCACTTTGCGGATCAGCTCGCTGAATCGCGCCTTGGCATCGTATATGGAGTAGATATCGGCCATGAGGGAAGATGTTCTGTCTAGTCAGACTAGTCAAATAGTCTGCTAGCTGAGTCCGACCCCGTGCAGTACCATCCCTGTGCCAAAAAGGCCGACCCATTGTACTCAGCGTCGAGGAGGACACCATGCCTTCGTCGTCTCGCAGACCCTCCCGCCTCCCGCAGAGCCTCGCGCTCGCACTCGCCGTCTTGCTGACCGTGCCGCAGTTTGCACGCGCTCAGGATCGAGCCAATCCGTATGGGGAGTGGCGCTTTCAGAGCGCCGACTCGTGGGGCACGCGCTACTCGCCGGTGGATCAGATCAACGCCAACAATTTTGGCGACCTCGAGGTGGTGTGGGTCTGGCAGGCCAACAACTACGGCCCCGAAGTCGACTACCAATTCAAGTCGACGCCGACGTACATCGACGGGATTCTCTACACGGTCGCAGGTCAGCGCCGCACCGTAGCGGCCATCGACCCCGCGACTGGCGAAACGCTCTGGACGTACCGCGAGCCGAACACCACTCGGTGGGAACGCTCCATGCGGCAGAACTACGGCAAGGGCGTGGCTTACGGAGAGATCGATGGCAGGGGCGTGATCTTCTACACCTCGCCCGCGTTTTTCCTGCACGCTCTGGACGCCAAGACGGGAAGGCACATCGAGGGCTTTGGCGCTCGCGTCCCACTCGAAGGCTTCCCACAGACCGGGGTCGTCGATCTGCTCGTCGACCTTCTGGACGACTGGGCTCCGTGGGAAGCGTGGGATCAGCCGTACGATCCGGACTTCGGGATTCCGCGAGAGTTGGGGTTCATCACGACCTCATCGCCTCCGATCGTCGTGAACGGAACCGTAGTGGTCGGGAACTCCGCCGAGCAGGGCTACAACCAGACACGCATCGAGAACGTGCCGGGGGACATCCTTGCTTACGACGTCTCGACCGGGGACTTCAAGTGGAAATTCCACGTCATTCCGCGCCCCGGCGAAGTCGGGCACGAGACGTGGTTGAACGACGCATGGCAGACCACGGGCGACGTCTCTTCGTGGGCGCCGATGTCCGCGGACCAGGAGCGGGGGATCGTATACATCCCGACCAACCCACCCACCATCGACTACTTCGGTGGTTTCCGGCCAGGCAACAACCTGTTCGGCACCAGCGTGATCGCACTCAATGCCGAGACCGGTGAGCGCGTGTGGCACTTCCAGACCGTGCACAACGACCAGTGGAACTACGACATCCCCAATGTGCCCATCATCGTCGATCTCGACGTGGACGGGAGGGCGGTGTCCGCGGTGGTGCAGACATCCAAGACGGGCATGATCTACGCATTCGACCGTGAGTCCGGAGAGCCGATCTGGCCCATCGAGGAGAAGCCAGTCGTACAGACCGTGGTGCCCGGGAACTGGACGGCAGAGACGCAGCCCATTCCCACACGGCCGGAGTCCGCGGAGCCGTTTGGGCTACCCGAAAAAGACGTAATCGACTTCACCCCCGAGATGCACGCTGAGGCGCTCGAGATCATCAGCAGGTATCAGGTGGGCGGTCCGTTCATGCCGCGGCTCTACGACGATCACAGCACGGGCTTCGAGGACAACATCCGCTGCTACGGCGGCTTGAACATCACGAATCCCGCGACGCTCGACCCATCGACCGGCATCCTCTACATGGCTTCGGCGCGTCGCTGCAGCGGCGGCAGTGTCGCAGTCGGCATCGAGGCCGATGATCCAGCGAACCCGAGAACGACGGGCACCACGATCTCTCAATGGGTCGCGGGTCCCGGCGGTGGCATGGGTACCGTGCAAGGGCTGCCGATCCACAAGCCACCCTACAGCCGCCTGTCCGCGTTCGACATGAACACGGGCGAGCGCCTCTGGTGGATTCCGGTCGGGGATGCTCCCCAAGCAGCCCGGGATCACCCCGCATTGCAGGACGCCGACCTCTCCCGCATGGGTAGTGGCGCGCTCTCGATTCAGATGGTCGCAGGGGACTTGCTTTACGCGACCGAAGGCTCGAGCGGGCCGGCGGTTCTCAACGCTTTCGACAAGCGTACCGGCATGCAGGTGGGCGAGGTCGAGTTACCCTCGCCCGGCCAGTACGGCATGATGACCTACATGCACGAAGGTCAGCAGCATGTGGTGGTGCAGGTCGGTCGGCCGGGTCGGTTGGTGGCGCTGCGCCTACCCGGTTAAGTGAGGGAGGGTCACCTGACTCCGACCGACGCGCTCGAGCTCACCGCATCGAGCGACGCCGATGTGGTCGCGTCCCGCGAAGGCGCGGTGAATCGAATCTTCACGGGTGGGACGTTGATGCTCCTGTCCGGTCCGACACTGTTCGTTGGCGGATTCTTCTTCGAAACCGACCTGCAAGTACTCGGCATGCTCGCTGTGCTGGGTAGCATCGCGCTCGCGGGCACCGGAATGACATTGATCGGGCTCGCGGCCAAGCACCTCCGGCGCTTCGGAGGCCCGCTCGGTTCCAGCTTCCTGACCGCGTTGGGCGGCTTCGGCGCCAGCGTCCTGGTCTGGTTCGTGTCGATGGCCATGCTGATGTTCAACATTGCGGAAGGTTCCCTGGTCGGTGCGCTGAATCGCTTTGCAGGCATGGGGATGGTCTTCTTCACGGTCATGCTCGTGGCGGTCGTGATCGCGGGCCTGATACGCTGGGCCGCGGGGGCGTCGATACGTGACGAGTCATAGAAGTTTGCCGCGCCTCGGCGGATCCTTGCTGCAGGTGGTGCGCAACTACATGGGAGCCGACGCTGCGACGCGGGAGTCGCGCAAGATGGGAATGATGTTGACCGGGGCAGTGGTTGGATTAGCCCCTGTGACGGCGAACGTATTGATCGGCCTAGTGTCGCCGTCGACGTTCATTCCCACGAGCCAATATTGGTTCTTGGCGCTGGCAGCCATCCCGATCACGTTCGCGTTGGCGGCCGTTCATGGGTCGGCGGCGGCGATGGCCACGGCTGGAGCAACGGCCCCCGCAACGGCGGCACCAGCAGCAGAGGCGCCAGCGGCCGCGGCTCCGCCGCCTGCGGCCCCAGCCGCTCCAGCACCTGATGACGAGCCAATGCGCACCATGAGCGTCGGCGGTTCGGACACGGTTGCCGAGGAGGGGACGTCATCTTCAGAGGATGAAGATCCGCCGGAGATGCACAACGTCGACGAATAATTCTGGAGGCTGGGTCCCGGGCGGCCACCGCTGCTGCCCGGGGGCCCGCGTCGTCTACCGTACGTCCGACGGCCGAGAGTCCTCCGCAAACGGCCCCTATCTGCTTCCACCGAAGGCATACGAGAAGCTGACGAGCGGGAGGCAGCAGAGGAAATCCCCGTCGCCGCCCCAACCAGCCAGGGCCAGGTCGGTGGAGAAGCGCTCACCGATGATTCGCAGTCCTGCCGAGAACAGAACCCCGGTGTCGTCCGGCAGGAAGTAGTTCTCGGTGATCAGCTTGATGCGCCGAGTCGCGCGGGCCTCGCCCCCGATCATCGCGACGGGTTGGCTGGCGTAGTCAGCGCCCGAAAACCCGAAGCCGAGCCCGACGGTGAGCGAGTTGTCGGGGGTGCCGAAGGTTCCGACGCCGTAGGTGATACCACCTCTTCGTCTTCGGCGAAGAGCACCAACGTGCCCACGGAAACTTGGGCGGTAGGAGTCCTGAGCAACTATACCTTGGGTGCGACATAGAACCAGCGGAACTCGCTCACGAACAACGACCCGCCAGCGGCGAGCGTCACGCGGTCCGAGATGCCTACGGCCAGCCAGGGGAAGATGACGAGCGTAGTACCGGCATACCAATTTCCTTTGTCGAGTGTGCGTCCTGTCGCGGTGAAAAAGAGGCGTGACGTGTTCGAGTCCTTCCTCCAGAACTCACCCTCCACGACCCTCCCCTGCGCGACCCGCGCTTCCCGGATCTGTGAGCGCTCCAATTCGAGACGGGCACCGCCGGAAGTGACCAGCACGATCGTCTCGCCCCCGGCCTCGGTTACGCGAGCGAAGAGCACCGAGCCGTCAGTCAATCGGATCTCGTAGAGCGCCTCCCCGACGGCAAGCGCCTCGACGTCCACTTCTTGGGCGACGGCAGGCGTCGCAGGAGCCGCGATCGCGATGAGAGCCATCACGAGCACGGCTTCCCACCCAAGCCCACGACACTTCAGCGCTGCTGCACATGACCGGACATTCATCGGCGCCTCACTGGCTCGTGATCCTTGGGGTCTACCCCCTGTGCTTCGACCAGTGGATCGTACCCTTTCCCAAAGCAAGTGCGCATACGTGCGATGACGTAGAAGGAGTGTCACAGATGACGTAGCACGCGCAAGTCGTCGATGTTGACCAGGCACTCTGGGTCGAGATGCCCGAGGATCGGTCGCGCAACCAGCCTGTCGCCGGTTCCGCGAGCATGCCCTAGATTGCGCCCCTCGTTCATACCATTGGCGGAGAAAAGCATCACAATGAGCAAGGCTCTCGAGGGCGTCCGAATCCTCGACATGACCCATGTCCAATCAGGACCTACGTGCACGCAGATTCTGGCGTGGTTCGGCGCCGACGTCATCAAGATCGAGCGCCCTGGCATCGGTGACATCACGCGAGGCCAGCTTCGCGACATACCCGACGTCGACAGCCTCTATTTCACCATGCTCAACGCGAACAAGCGCAGCGTCACCCTAAACCCCAAGACAGAGGCGGGAAAAAGGATCTTCACGAGGCTCATCGAAGAGTGCGACGTCATGGTCGAGAACTTCGCTCCGGGCGCAATCGACCGCATGGGGTTTCCTTGGGAGAAGATCCAGGAGATCAACCCTCGCATCATCTACGCCTCGGTCGACGGATTCGGACCCGGTCCGTACCAGGATTGCAAGGTCTACGAGAACGTGGCGCAGTGCACCGGGGGTGCGGCCTCGACGACGGGCCAGGTCGGCGGCGTCCCCACCGTGACCGGTGCGCAAATCGGTGACTCCGGAACCGGCATCCACCTCGTCGCGGGCATCCTCGCGGCGCTGTACCACCGGACGCACAGCGGCCGGGGCCAGCGCGTGACCTGCGCTATGCAAGATTCTGTGCTCAACCTCTGTCGCGTGAAAATGCGCGATCAGCAGCGCCTCACGCACGGCCCGCTCAGCGAGTATCCGCAGTACCCACACGGCGAATTTGGTGACGCCGTGCCTCGCGCCGGCAACGCCTCTGGTGGTGGTCAGCCTGGTTGGATCGTGAAGTGCAAAGGATGGGAGACCGACCCGGACGCCTACATCTACGTCATCACGCAGGCGCGGGTATTCTCGGACCTGGCGGAAGCGATCGGTCGCCCTGAGTGGAACGCGGACCCGGAGTGGAATACCGCCGACGCGCGCCTGGACAAGATCGACGAGATGTTCTCGGAGATCGAGAAATGGACGGTGAGCAAGGACAAGATGGAGGTCATGAACATCCTCAACTCGCTCAATGTCCCGTGCGGGCCGATCCTCTCCATGAAGGAGATCGCCGAGGAGCCGTCCCTGCGGGAAACCGGCACGATCGTCGAGGTCGATCATCCCGAACGCGGCAAGTACCTGACGATCGGGAACCCGATCAAGCTGTCGGACTCGGCAGCCGACGTCAGGCGTTCGCCGCTACTCGGTGAGCACACCGTCGAGATCCTCAAGGATGTGCTCGGCATGAGTGACGATGACGTCGCTGATGCGCGCGAGCAGGGCGCGATCTGATGCCCAAGTACGACGTGCTCATCCTGGGGGCCTCCTATGGCTCCCTGGTCGGCACCAAGCTGCTGCTCGCGGGGCACTCGGTGACGTTGGTCTGCACAGAATCGACCGCGCAGCTGATCAACCAGGAGGGGACCGTCGTGCGGTTCCCCATCAGGGGTCGCGAGGAGCTGGTCGAGGTCGCTTCGCAGGGGCTCGAGGGCTCACTCGCCGCCAGCGTGCCCGCCGGGGTCGACCCCGGCGACTTCGACCTGGTCGTGCTGGGCATGCAGGAGTCGCAGTACGGCAGCCCGGGCGTTCGCGAGCTGATGGCTCGGATCGCGGCCTCGCGCACGCCGTGCCTGGCGATCATGAACATGCCACCTCTGCCCTACCTGGAGCGCATTCCCGGACTGTCGATCGAGCCGCTGAAGCGCTGCTTCGTAGACCCGGAAGTGTGGGACGGCTTCGAGCCCGGGCTGGTCACGATGGCGAGCCCGGATCCGCAGGCTTATCGCCAGCCGGGAGAGGCAAAGAATATTCTCCAAGTCGGCCTACCGACCAACTTCAAGGCGGCGTGCTTCGAGGCGGAAGAGCACACCGAAATGCTGCGCAATCTGGAAGCCGACATCGTGGATGCGCGCTTCGATCCCGGTGACGGGGCCCTCGAGATTCCGGTGAAGCTGCGCGTGCACGAATCACTCTTCGTGCCGCTAGCCAAGTGGCCCATGCTGCTCGCCGGGAACTACCGCTGCATCAAGCGCGACGAGATGATCCCCATCAGGGATGCCGTGCACGGCGATCTGGACGCGACCCGCGAGGCATACGCATGGGCTTGGGAGCTGTGCACGCGGCTGGGTGCCGCCGACGCTGATCTGGTGCCCTTCGAGAAGTACGCAAAAGCTGCGGAGGGTCTGGGCAAGCCGTCCTCTGCGGCGCGCGCGCTATTCGGCGGCGCCGAACACATCGAGCGCGTCGACTGGCTCATCCGGGAGATCGGGCGGCAACTCGGTCTCGAGTCCAAGACCATGGATGAGGTCGTCACACTCGTAGACGACCGCCTAGCAAAAAACCGCAGCCAAGGCCCGACCAGCTAGTCGCTCGCGGACGCCTCCGCGTCTTTCGGCTGGCCAAAGTCGGCCCGTCCGCAAATCGACACCATCATGTCGTTGAAGGCCACCTCTAATTGCTTTAGATGCCGATCACTTTCCCGGAACCTCAGGCGGTGATCCAGGTTGCCTTCCTTTACCGCGTCGGAGGCACGCGTGATCAGGATCAACGGCCCCGCCGTCCGGTTGGTGGTGAAGATCGCCAGGCCTATGGCCGCGATCGCGAGTATGGGCACGCGGGCAGCGGCTGGGTGGTAACGGTCACTATGTGGCTGATCGCAGCCGCGGTCGCCCTTTTCGCTTGGATGCGCCTGACCTAGACGAGCAGGCCGCTCCCGCCAACATCATCCCCGAATCATCTCCGCGACCGGAGTCCATATCCGCCAGAAGACCAGGATCAGGCTCATCCCGGTGAAGACGACGAAGCTGAACCAACCGAACCATTTTGCGAACGTCGACGGGTAGAACGTGCGGTCGCCCTTGGGGATGATCGTCAGGCAATAGTAAAAATTCAGAAAGAAGATCACCGGCGCGATGAAGAACGCGAGCGCCGAGGCCACCAGCACGAGAAATACGGGGCGTTCGAGGCCCGCTACGATCGCGACGGAAGCGAACAGCGAGTAAAACATCGTGATTCGGTAGATGTTGTACTCGGAGTACCAAGTGCTCCGATGCTCCGGAGTCAGATCGTCCCGGGCAATGCCCTGCAACCTCGCAGTCTCGGGGAAGAGATTCCGGCAGCAGGCACCCACGATGCGCGGCCAGCCATCGAAGTAGTTGAAGGCGGTGGAGAAGGTTGCGGCAAAGGCGCCCAGCATGAAGACGACCATCATCTGGGGCCCGATGCTGCGCGTGAAGATCCCCGCGATCTCGCCCATGACGCCCCGCCCCTCGACCGCACTCGGGTACATCCACACCGCGGCCAGAAGCATGAAGATGCAGGCGAGGAAGAACGACACGACGTGCCCCGCTCTGAAGTCCCAGATCCCGATCTTGAACCAGCGCTGACAGTATTCGCGGGCACCTTCCGGGAGCTTCGAAGTGTCCACGGTGAGGTGGCTGCGGTTGGGCGCGAAGGGGTCGAAACGAGGGGCGAGGCCCATGTCCTCCATGCGTTCGCGAATCTTGCTCATGCCCTTCTTCTTGGCCTTGCCCCACTCCGACGCTTGCAGGGAGACATCCATGCCGGTCGGCAGAAGGCCGAGGAATGCAGCGATCACGAGCCACGAGCCGTCTGGGATCTCCACCATGAAGAAGTGCCCCATCTCGGAGATGGGCGCGGGCGCCACGACGTAGACCGCCAACACCGAGAGCACGAGGATTCCTGCCAGCAGCTTCGCAACCACCTCGACCGCTTGGTAGTTTCCTCGCAGGATGATCGCCACCGAGACCACTCCGACGCCGATGCCATAGTGCGTGATGGTGAGTGGGAGGCCCGCCACCTCGGTGAAGACGTAGTAGAGCACGGCTGCTGCCGCGATGAGGCGCCCGGCTTGCCCGAGCGCGCACTGGATGAGCGTGGTGATGAGCACGTACCAGAGCGGCCACTTCTTCCACGCGGTCCCGTACGCCTCGATCATGCTCTTGCCGGTCGCGTTGGTGAAGCGGAAGGCCATCTCGAAGCCGTAGTACTTAAAGATGTACGCGACCGGGATGCACCACAGCAGCGCATACGCGAAACGCCCACCGGCGGCCGGTGCCGTGACCAGGTGGCTCGTGCCGATCCCGGTCATCATCAGAATGATGCCCGGTCCGAAGTGGCCCATGAGCCCCTTGAGGGTCAGATCCGGTTGCTCCAGATCGGAGAAAGCATCCGACAACTCCTGATCGGAGAAAGCATCCGGCTCGGAGGACTCCTGAAACGACTGGCTCCGGTCGCGGTCCATGAGGCGTTCCCTGGTGGTGGGGCTGCGCGCAACGGCGCGGGACGGGAACATGCTGCAGAGAGGCGGGTTCCCGCGCAATCCGCTTACTGCTCGGTGAGCCCTAGCTCCTGAATCATCTGCTCCCGCATGACGAACTTCTGGATCTTGCCGGTCACGGTCATCGGGAACGAGTCCACGATCCTCACGTAGTGCGGGATCTTGAAGTGGGCTATCTGTCCTTCGCAGAATTCCTGGATCTGCTCGGTCGTCACCGAAGCGCCATCGCGGAGCTTGATGCAAGCGCACAGCTGCTCGCCGAATCTCTCGTCGGGGACGCCGATGACCTGCACGTCCTCGATGCTGGGATGGCCATACAAGTACTCCTCGATCTCCCGCGGATACACGTTCTCGCCGCCCCGGATGACCATGTCCTTGATGCGGCCCACGATTTCGCAGTATCCCTCGGCGTCGATAGTCGCGAGATCCCCGGTGTGCATCCAACCCGCGGCATCGACGGCCTCGGCCGTACGCTCAGCGTCGCCCCAATACCCGAGCATGACCAGATACCCACGCGTGCACAGTTCGCCGGGCTCTCCCGGGGAAACGGTGCGACCCTCGCTGTCGATGACCTTGGCTTCCACGTGCGGGTGGATGCGCCCGACCGTGCCGACGCGCCGATCGAGCGGGTCGTCGGGCGCGGTCTGGAAGCTGACGGGGCTGGTCTCGGTCATGCCGTACGCGATGGCCACCTCCTCCATGTGCATGTCGCCAATCACCCGCTTCATCACCTCGCTGGGACACGGACTACCCGCCATGATGCCCGTGCGCAGCGAAGAGAGGTCGTAGGAAGCGAACTCCGGATGCTCCAGCTCCGCGATGAACATCGTGGGCACGCCGTACAACGTGGTGCAGCGCTCTTCGCTCACGGCCTCCAGCACGGCGCCGGGCTCGAAACCCTCGGACGGGTAGACCATCGTGGAGCCGTGCGTGATCGCCGCCAGGTTGCCGATGACCATGCCGAAGCAGTGATAGAGAGGGACCGGGATACAAATGCGGTCCTCGTGCGTGAGCTTCAGCGCTTCCCCGACGAAGTAGCCGTTGTTCAGGATGTTGTGGTGCGTGAGCGTCGCACCCTTCGGCATGCCCGTCGTGCCTGATGTGAATTGGATGTTGATGGCATCGTCGAACTGCAGCGTCTCCGCGAGCGCGCGCACGCGGCTCGCGTCCGCGGATGTGCCAGCATCCATGAGATCCTGGAAGCGAAGCATGCCCGCCTCCGTCTCGGCCCCGAGATGCACGACGAACTCCAGCGAGGGCAGCTTCTCGGACCTCAGTGCTCCGGCACCGGCGTCGTCGAGCTCCGGCGCGAGCGAGCGCAGCATGCTCAGGTAGTCGCTGGTCTTGAAGCTCGCTGCGGTAATGATTGCGCGGCACTCGACATTGTTGATGGCGTAAGCCAGCTCGGTGAGGCGATACGCCGGGTTGATGTTCACGAGGATGAGGCCGGCCTTGGCGGTCGCGAACTGCGTGATGGTCCATTCCGCATTGTTCGGCGACCACATGCCGACGCGATCGCCCGGCTCCAGTCCGAGCGACGACAGGCCCGCGGCACACCGGTCGACGCGTTCGCGAAGCTCCGCATAGCTCCACCGGATCGATTGGTGCCGGACCACGAGCGCTTCACGGTCCGAGTGCTGCTCCGCTGCGCGGTCGAGTTCCCGCCCGATCGTCGTGTCTAGGAACGGCGTGGAGAAAGCGCCATGCACGTAGCTCCGGTTCACCGTGGGGGCCAACTCCGAACCACGCGCGTACTCAGGATCGAGTCGAGCTGCGGGTACGTCCGCGTGAGGTATGTGCTGCCGATGGCGGAGATCGAGTCTTGCATGTCGCCCGGTTGACCGTACGCGCCGTAGAGTCCGTCGACGACGTCCATGCCGGTATTGACGCGGCCGATCGGAGGGAAGCCGAGAACGCCCCCGGACGCGTAGTCGTCGAGCCGCGAATTGTCCGCGAGGTTGATGAAGAGCTGAAACGACCGCGTACGCCGTCCGGCCCTCGCGAAAGCCACGGTGCCGCGGGCGTTGCTGTCTACGACAGGCTCGTCGTCGATCCCCCTCTCCTGCCAGAGCGAGTCGAGCACGGGTTTTCCGGTGAGGCCCCACTGCGCGACGAATCCGGGCACGACGCGGTAGAAGCGGGCCCCCGCATAGAAGTCGTTGGCCATCAAGTAGTGGGCCCGGTCCACCGCGAGCGGCGACCACTCGCGGTACATCGTGATCTCGATGGGACCTTCGCTCGTCTCCATCGCGACTACGAACGAGTCGGGCGCGTGTGTGTTCAACTCCTCATAGCTAGGAGTCCAAATGGTGCTGCCCGGCATGCAGGCGGCGAGCGCTAGCACGAGTACCGAGAGAGAAGCTGCCGCCGACGTTCGCGGCCATGAATTCACCCTAATCTCTGCCTTCTTCACGATGCCCCACGCCGTGTTCGAGTCTTCCCGAGGGGACACGTTGACGGGCGGTGGCGCTGGCCGCCAGGGGCCGCCAATATCCCCGTCCTACACGCCTGTCCAACCCCCACAGTGAGGAATCGTGACGATGGATGGCGCAATCGTCGTGCGAGCGAACGGTGGAAGCGAAGTCCTCGAGTGGACTCAGTCCGATCCGGGCCAACCCGGTCCGGGTGAGGTGCTCATCCGCCATACCGCGGTGGGCCTCAACTATATCGATGTCTATCAACGGGAGGGGCTGTATCCGCTGGAGCTCCCGTTCACGCCTGGGATGGAAGGCGCCGGCCGCGTTGAAGCTGTCGGCGAGGGCGTTGCGGATCTCTCGCCGGGCGACGCGGTCGCCTACACGGGCAACGGCCCTGCAGGATCGTACCGCGAGGGGCGGGTTTTACCACGTTCGCGACTCGTGCCGCTTCCGGACGGGATCGACGAGCAGACCGCGGCGGCGATCATGCTCAAGGGCTGCACGGTGGAATACCTGGTTCGGCGCACCTTCCCCGTGCACGAGGGTCATGTCGTGCTGCTGCACGCGGCCGCGGGAGGCGTGGGTCTCCTCGCCAGTCAGTGGTTGAAAGCGCTGGGCGCGACGGTCATCGGCACCGTCGGCTCCGAAGCCAAGGCTGAGCTCGCGCGCGCCAACGGGTGCCACCACACGATCCTGTACCGAGAGGAAGACGTCGCGGAACGCGTAAAGCAGATCACCGACGGCGCCGGCGTGCACGTCGTCTACGACTCGGTCGGCGCGGCGACCTTCGAAGGGTCGATCGCGTCCCTCCGACCACGCGGGATGATGGTCACGTATGGAAACGCGTCTGGGCCGGTTCCGCCGATACAGCCGCTGGTGCTGGCACAAGGCGGATCCCTTTTCCTGACCCGCCCGAAGCTCGGAGACTATTACACGTCCGCCGAGGAATCTGCCGACGGCTGCGCCGCGCTGTTCGACATGGTGACGTCCGGCAAGGTGCGCGCTCATATAGGGCAGACGTTTGCGCTCGAGCACGTCGCGGACGCGCACCGCGCGCTGGAAGCGCGCGAGACCGTGGGCTCCACGGTGCTCGTGGTCGGCTCATGAGGACGCTCGCATGCATCGCGATGGGTGTCGTGGCAGCCTCGAGCCTCATGCCGTCCGCCGCAGCGGCCCAGCAACCCACCGTCCACGTGCTCGAGGGCGGCCCGACAACGGTCGCGTGGGGCTACTACTGGTCAGAGGCTCCGCCGGTGCTTCGCATCGAGTCCGGTGACATCGTCGAGATGTCGACGTTCCTGACCTCGAGCCCCGACAGGCTAGAACGCGCCGGCATCCCGCCCGAGCAAGTCGAGCCCGCGTTGCGCGCCGTCTACGCCGAAGTGACGGAGAGGGGTCCCGGCGGACACATCCTCACCGGACCCGTCTACGTGGAAGGTGCCGAGCCAGGCGACGTGCTCGAGGTGCGCATCCTCAGCGTCGAGATGCCGCTGGCGTACGGGTACAACGGCTGCAGCGGCTACATCCGCGAGGCGTGTGAGGGCGTGGGCATGAAGATCGTCTGGCTCGACCGCGAGCAGAATACCGCCGAATTCCTGCCGGGCGTGACGGTGCCGCTGGCACCGTTCTTCGGCAGCATGGGCGTGGCACCTCCTTCGGACGCGGGGCGTTGGAGCAGCGTGCCACCCTGGATTCACGCGGGCAACATCGACAACAAGGAGATGGTGGCGGGCACGACGCTGTTCATCCCAGTGCATGTGGCCGGAGCCCTCTTCGAGGCCGGGGACGGACACGCGGCCCAGGGGGACGGTGAGGTCGATCAGACCGGGATCGAGACCTCGCTGCGCGGCCGCTTCCAACTCATCGTGCGCAAAGACATGTCGATCGAGTGGCCGCGCGGTGAGACGCCGACCCACCACATCGCCATGGGCAGCGACGAAGATCTCGCCGAGGCGACTCGAATCGCGATCCAACAGGCCATCGCGCTACTGGGCGACGTGTACGACATCGCTCCCGGAGATGCCTATCAGCTGATCAGCGTCGCGTGTGATCTGCGCATCACGCAGTTGGTGGACAGGAAGATGGGGGTGCACGTAATGATCCCGAAATCGCTCTTCTAGAACACAACAGGCGACACCACCAGGTTCTCGATGAAGAACTCCATCATTCGGTCCGGGTTGATTCCCGAGTGTCCACGGTCCGGGCCCACCTGCACCTCGAAGCTCTTGCCGGCGTGTTGCAGCGCCGCGATGAGCTGCATGGTGTTCGTCGTGTGCACGTTGTTGTCTGCGGTTCCGTAGTAGAGCATCAGGCGTCCCCTCAGATCCGCGGCATACGTCATCGCCGAACCGGCGTCGTACCCGGCCGTATTGCCCTGAGGCGTCCACATGTAGCGCTCAGTGTAGATCGTATCGTAGTGACGCCAGTCGGTGACCGGGGACGCCGCAGACGCGGCGCGGAACGCGTCCGGGTGTCGAAGCAGGGCGAGCGCTGAGACGTAGCCTCCGTACGACGTTCCGAAGATGCCGACGCGGTTTCGGTCAAAATACGGTCGGCCCCAAAGCGACCGGATGCCGGCCGCCTGATCGTCGACCTCGACGACCCCCAGTTTCATGTAGATCGCGTCGAGGAACTCCTTGCCGCGACCTCCGGCGCTTCGTGAGTCCATCTGGACCACGAGGAAGCCGTACTCCGTGAACGGATGGGGCATCGTGAAGGTCTCGCGCGCTTCGTTCGAGCCTGGGGCCCCGTAGATCGATACCAGCACCGGATAACTCCGATTTGCGTCGAAGTTGGACGGCCTGTGCAGCATGCCGTGAAGCTGGGTCACGCCGTCTGCCGCCATGAACGTGAACATCTCGACGCGATTGAATCCCAACTCGTCGAAACGCGAGAGATCGCTCGCCGCGATGTCAGCGACCTGACGCCCACCCGCATCGCGCACTACGGAGATCGGCGGCTGATCGTGCGTCTGGGCCACGTCAACGAAGTGCTCGCCGTCGGGCGAAAAAGTGATCGTGTGGTGGAACGCCGGATCGGTCAGCCGTTCGTCGTCGCTCCCATCCAGCCCGACGCGGTGCAGCTGCATCTTCATGTGGTTGTCACCACTGCGCGCCGTGTAGTACAGCACGCCCGCATCTTCGTCCACGCGCACGATGCTCCCAACCTCGAACGCGTGGTCCGTGATCGTCGCAATCTGCTCACCGGAAAGACTGTACAGGTAGAAGTTGCGGAAGCCGTCGCGTTCCGACGTCCAGATGAAGCGCTCCTCGTCCCCGAGGTAACGCATAGCAGGCGAGTTCTCCACCCAGCTAGCTGGCCACTGCTCCCGCACCACCACCCGACAGGCACCGGTGTCCGGATCACACGCCGTGAATTCGGTGATGTTTTGCCGGCGGTTGGCCCTGTTGAACGTGATCTCCAAGCCGTCCGGCGACCAACCGACCCGGTATACGTAGTGCCCCAGCGCGTCGTCCGTGAACGGCTGCCCATCCCGCACATCGATACGCGTGGCCGAGCCCGTCGCCACGTCGTAGACGAACAGGTCCACGACCGGATTGTCGACTCCAGCCTTTGGGTACGCCTCTACGTCGAGCGAGCTCTGGAGCTGCGTCTGGTCCATTTCGATGAAGAAGTCCGGCACCGGATTTTCGTCGAAGCGGTAGTAGGCGAGCTTCGAGGCGTCCGGCGACCACCACATGGCGGTGATCTGATTCAACTCCTCACCGTACACCCAGCTCGCGGTGCCGTATTTGATCCGATCCTCGACGCTACCATCACTCGTGATCGCCCGCTCCTCGCTTCCGTCCACGCGACTCACGTAGAGGTTGCTGTCGCGGTAGAATGCCTTGTACGTGCCATCCGGAGATTCGGCTTCAACGAACTGGCGCCCGCGCGCGCGGCCACCGCGCCTCCCCCGCCCACCGCTGGGCGGATCCAGATCAACCGACGACATGCCGGTCACGACGTCGAAGCGGTACGCCGTTCCGGCGTGTGCGTACTGGAAGCTCTTCCCGTCCTCCGCCCACACCGGGCGAACGGCCCCTGAAACGAGGGAGGGAGCCATCTGGGGAGCCATCTCCATGAAGCGGTCATACCCGGGCATGCCCTTCAGCCGGTCCTGGGCGCCGAGCGGAACCGTGAGCAAGGTCAGGCATGCAAGCACAGTTGCCACGGCTCGGCCGAGCGAGCCACGCGGGCCGGGGAAAATCTGGTGAAGCTTCGTCGTCATATGTGTCACAATCGAATGGATACAAGGTTGTGGGCAGGCCACCACTCTACTACGCCCGAGTCGTTCCAGCGATACTTGCTCAGAGCACTACGGGAGGGCAAGTGGCGACGGTTCGACACAGCGACAGCATCTTCATTCAACGCGCGGTTGCCGACGTTTTTGCCTACATGGACGACGTCCGCCTCGAGCATGAGTGGCAGCCCAATCTACGAGACGCGGAACAGGAGCCTCCGGGGGCCGCCGCTGTGGGCACGCGGCGCCACTACGTGACCGACTTCATGGGCCGACCGATGAAGAACAGCTACGAAGTAAAGACGTACGAGCGGAACCAGCGCGTGGTACTCGAGTCGATGCCCGACTCGACGGTCACCGCAACCAACGAGGTTCTGTGGGCCAGCGAGGGCACCGGTACGCGCGTCACGATGTCGGTGGAGGGCAAGCCAAAGGGCGTATCGCGCTTCGTGCCGGGCGCCGTACTCGAGGCCGCGTTTCGCGACCAGATGAAGAAATCCCTGTCGCTGCTGAAGCAGCGCCTGGAGAGCGAGGCGTAGCCACAGACTACGTAAAGACGCCAATGCGTTTACGTAACGATTGCCTTGGCTCCCCCAGCGAACGGGTGTAGCTTCGCCCTAGTACTCGTGGTCGCTTTCCGATAGGTAAGGAGTTGGCGAATGACTCGCTCAACACTGACGAAGTTCTTCGGACTCTCACTTTTTGCTTTCCTGGCCTTCGCCGCGCCGACTGCGGCTCAGCAGACCATCTCTGGCCAGGTGGTCGATGCCGGGAACAACCAGCCTATCGCTGGCGCGCAAGTATCGGTGGTCGGCGGCTCTGGAGGTACTCTGAGCGATGCTCGAGGCAACTTCAGCGTCAACGTGCCGAGCGGACGATACTCCATCGCGATCCAGTTCATCGGCTTCGAAACGCAGCGAATCGATGGCGTCCGGGCTGGCGCAAACATCAGCATCTCATTGACTTCGACTGCGATCGCCCTCGCCCCCGTCAGCGTCACCGTGAATCGTAACCGCGGGCAGCGCTCGCTCGCTGCTCCAGCCATGGTCAACGTCGCGGACCCGGAGATGATCGAGAAGATCGCTGCACCGACGCCGATCGAGTACGTGAAGGGTATGCCTGGGGTGGACGTGGTGCAGACGGGCCTCACCCAGAGCAACACCGTGGCACGCGGATTCAACAACGTGTTCAGCGGCGCGCTGCTGGTCTTGACGGACAACCGCTACGCCAGGGTGCCGTCGCTCAATCTCAACGCGTACAACATACTCGCCACGACGCCCCTCGACGTACAGAGCGTCGAGGTCGTGCTCGGACCGGCCGCGGCTCTCTACGGCCCGAACTCGGCCAGCGGCGTGATGCACATCATCACCAAGTCACCCTTCGACGAACAGGGAACCACCCTCAGTATCGCGGGCGGTGGCCGCAGGATCCTCCAGGGCGTCGCCCGCCAGGCATGGGCCAACGACGACCAGACTGTCGGCTTCAAGGTCTCCGGGCAGTACTTCCGAGGTGACGACTTCAGCTACAGCGATCCCGCGGAGCAGGCTGCTGCAGCCGCGAACCCGGGCACCGTCATCGGGCAACGAAACACCGAGGCCGAACGGTACAGCGTCGAAGCGCGGATGGACTTCCGCCCCTGGGACAACCCTGACGATGACATCATCTTCACGTACGGCCTCAGCGAGCTCATCAACTCGGTCGAGATGACTGGTATCGGGGCGAGTCAGGCCCAGAACTGGAAGTACCAGTTCGCACAGGCACGGCTGCGCAAGGGATCCCTCTTCGCACAAGCGTTCTGGAACGGCAGCGACGCAGGCAATACCTACCTGCTGCGAACGGGCGGAAAGATCGTGGACGAGTCCTCGATGTTCGCCGCCCAACTCCAGTACGACCTCACGCTCGGCGATAGGATCGACGCGGTCGTCGGTTACGACTACTCCAAGACCAACCCCGTTACGCTGGGTACGATCACCGGCAGGAACGAGGACATCGACCAGACCACCGAGATGGGCGCTTATCTGCAGACGACTACGAGGCTCAGCGACAGACTCGATTTCGTCGCCGCGCTGCGCGTGGACGACCACGAGCACCTCCAGGACCCCGTCGTCTCGCCACGTGCCGCCTTCGTCTTCGCCCCGAACGACCGGCACACGCTGCGCGCGACGTACAACCGCGCCTTCAGTACGCCGGGTACAAACGGCCTGTTCTTGGACATCGTAGCGGGTCGCATACCGATCCTGCCGACCGTCGGTTACAACATACGAGCCTCCGGCGTAGGGACGACGGGCTTTACGTTCAACAACACGTGCGCTGGTGGAGTGAACAACTACTGCATGTACTCGCCGTTCGCGCCCGGCACACAGCTCCCGGCGACGGGAACGGTTCTCTGGGATAACGTCTTGGTACCATTGGTGCTGGCCGATCCTACACTGCTGGCAACGTTGCCGTTGTTCGGCCTGACCCCGGAGTCCTTCGCGGCGATCATCGGCAATCCAGGGGCCGGCGACCTCACCTCTTACTTGCTGCGCTTCAACACGGGCGATTTGGCCTTCGAGCCGGAGCGAGGTACCTCGCCGGTCGCTCAGCTCCTGCCAGGCATCCTCAACACGTACGAGCTCGGCTACAACGGGCTCATCGGCGGCAAGCTTCGCTTCTCGGCGTCCGGATATGTCACGAAGATCAACAACTTCACAGGCCCATTGAGGGTCGAAACGCCGAGCGTATTCTTGGACGGCCCTTCGGTTGCGGCATTCCTCGTCGGGCGCATGACGGCTGTCGGCATTCCGCTGTCTTATGCATCTCAGATCGCTCAAGGAATCGCGGCCACCGCGGCGACGGTTCCCCTCGGGACGGTCGCCACCGACCAGCAGTCCGACTCCGACATCCTGATGACGTTCCGCCAGAATACCACCGACGACATAGACTTCTACGGAGCCGATTTCGGCTTCGAGTTCCATGCCACCGACCGAGTCACGTTGAACGGTTCCTACTCGCACGTGAGCGAGGAGTGCTTCGACTTCGACGGGGAGGCCGGCTGCGCCGGCCGGGACATCGCGCTGAACGCGCCGACCGACAAGGGTTCGTTCGGGGTCAGCTACGACAACAAGGTGGTCGGCACCTTCATTAGCGGCAGAGTGCGGGTCAGTGGTGCCTTCCCGATGAGCTCCGGCGTCTACCGGGGGCTGGTGGATGGCTATCAGGTACTCGACCTGAATATGGGCTACAGGGTCCCGGGATACACCGGCTTCATCGTGTCGCTCACCCTGAACAACGCGCTGAACAACCTGCACCAGGAATTCATCGGTGCGCCGTCCATAGGCC
>Ga0208879_1000226_pt1 | contig 60635 bp, 51 predicted proteins | sample Knorr_S15_td_Bot_FD_185605 | JGI IMG/M metagenome (GOLD analysis project Ga0208879, IMG submission 185605) | Marine microbial communities from Southern Atlantic Ocean transect - Knorr_S15_td_Bottom_ad_5009_LV_A (SPAdes) (version 2) | ecosystem: Environmental > Aquatic > Marine > Oceanic | place... | reverse complement strand
TTGGATAATTACAATCGGTACAACCTTCAATTTCTGGGAGGCTTACACCTTCACATAAATTAAAATCAGACACCTCTTCAATAAGTTATATTTTATATCCTTCGAGGTGAAGCAAATCGCCCATACCATTAAATCCATTATTCTGGCCAATACAAATCTCCATTCACATCTTTAACTATAACTATATAATTGGCAATATCTTGAAAAAAGTCGAAGGCATTTTGAGGCTCTTAACAAGGATACCCAAACATATTCCACCCCTCGTTGAAATCTCTACTATGTGTAGGATTCTCAGCTTTAATATCCATAAAAACATCATTAATGGAGAAGCAAGGGTTGTTTTCTTGTGCTAAAAGAGAAACCGGTATTAGGAATAATATAAGGTGTTTCACAGCAATGATTTAAGGCTCTAAATTAAGTTATTTATATTGAAAAGGGAAAGCTACTAATCATTTTATGCTTCATGCTTCTTTATAACGATTAACTACTGTCATTAAGCAGATTAAGAAGAATAAAGGCATTGTATTTGATGGATAACTATTTTTTGCTAAAACTAACCCAATTAAACTATTATGAAAAAAGCATCCCTCAGTATAATTGTATTTCTATTCACTTTTAATGGTTTCGCCCAAGAATATAAATTTGATAAAGATGAGTTTCCAGGAGAAATAATTGTAAAAAAAGGATCTCGAAAAGGCTATATAGACATGAAAGGTTCTGAAATGAGTCCTTGGAAAAATCAAAATAGTTTAAAGTTTTTCTCAGAGGAAGCTATTTCAGATGGAAAGTTAAAAAACAAGGAGAAAGAAAAGTTCAAACCAAAAAACATAAATGGTTATATAGCCGATGGACGCTTTTTTGAATCGATGAAAATTTCTGCTGCAAAATTAAATATTGGTGTAGGCATAATGCAGACCAAATTTGTAGAGCGATTAGTAGATGGGGAAATAAAAATGTACAAGTTTTATGAATCTCCAGATCCAACAGCAGTACACGTTGGAGAAGAGGCTATTGCTGCTCATAGGCAAGAGCTAGAGCGTATACGTAATAACCCTATGTTGGTAATTAAAAAAGGTGATGAAAAATTAATCTTAATTCAGAAGCTTAATATCGGTGAACTTTTAGCTGACTGCCAAGAGGTACAGCAGAAATACTTAAGTGGAGGCTATGGGATTGAACCTTTTAATAAAGATGCAAAATCTAAACTTGGAAAGTTTATTGCCAACAATGCAAACGCAGAACAAATGGAAATGATCTTACCAGAGATTCTTGCCGATTATAATAAGTGTGTAAACAAATAATTAGGATGAGGATTACAAAACAAGTCTTACTTTCGTTACTATTCTTGTGTAGTACTCTAACTTTTGCTCAAAAGGTAAAAAAAGAGGGTTTAGGTTATTTTAACTATAAACAACCACGTGCAAGTATACAGTTAGATGCAGCGCAAGTTTATACAGTACACATCAGTACTCAGGATGGAGGTTCATTTCGAAAAGATATGATCCTTGAAGAGCTAAAAATTCCTATTTTTTCTTTAATAGAAAATCGGAATAGGGCTGATTTTATGGTCTCTATAGAAGAGCTTCCTTTTAAATTTGATAAAGAAAAGAAAAAATCTATTTCTGGCGGAGAGAATGGCGCGACTAGCTATTTTTATGCGGGTACGATAAACTATCATTACCTTTTTAAGGTCTTGAATCCTGAAGGGGAGGAAATCTTTAGAGAGATTATACGGGGCACTGTAAAAACAAGTGGCAGAAGCTCTACTTCACTTTCAGATGCACATAGAAACTATGTGAAAGATAAAAACAAGTTTAAAGAAAACTGCGCTAAAGAATCTTCGATATCCTTTACAAAAGTATTCAGCGAACAGTTTACCGACGTGGATAAAACTGTGCATTTACGTGCTGCCTACATCAAAGCTAAAAAGTTTAAATATCCTGGATACGATAAAGCGTATGCAGATTTATTGACGCTCTATGAAATTCTAAACATTAGCAACATTCAAACAGAAGAAGTAAAGATTCTTTCAGAGGGCTGCATCACCTTTTGGTCTGAATTTGTTACAAAAGTAGAAACAGAAAACAAAAAAGCTCGTGTTACCCTAGAAGGAGCCGCAGCAGCTCATTACAATATGGGCTTAGTTCATTTCTTTTCTGGAAATTTTACACTTGCGACAATTCAATTTGAAAAAGCATCAAGCTATGATAAAACTGTTGTTGCTGGGATTATGAACTGGATTCACATTAGCAAAACGTGTGCGGAGCGATTAGCCAATCATTAATACTCCTATCTACTTAAAACAAAAAAACCCAAGCTTTCGCTTGGGTTTCGTTGAGGTCGGAAGCGGATTCGAACCGCTGTACATGGTTTTGCAGACCATTGCCTAGCCACTCGGCCATCCGACCATCATTATAAGGTTAGCAAATGTAACAATTTAGATAGCTTTCACAAAGAAACTAAACAGAATTTGAAGGCTTATCTAGAAGCATTCATCTCAACACTTACACGCTGTACATCGCCTTGTATAGGCGCTTTATGTTTAACTACCACAACCTTAGACTTTTCCACCGTAGGGAGTTCTAACATCAATCTATTGAGGATACGCTGTGCTACATGTTCAATTAATTTTGAACGTATCGCCATTTCCTCTTGCACAATCCTGCTTATGGCAACATAATCAACTGTATCGGTTAGTTCATCCGAATTTGCAGAAACAGAAAGATCGGTTGTTACTTCAATATTCACACTGAAATCTGTACCAATTAAACCTTCTTCGTCCATACAACCATGATAGGCATAACAACGAATATCTTCTACTCTTATAATGCCCACAATTTATTTTTTAATGGTGTTAAGGGCTACGTCAATTCTTCTAAGAACTTCTTCTTTCCCCAGTACAGAAGCAATATCATTCATAGATGCTCCCGCACCTAAACCTGTTACCGACAAACGGAAACCTGGCATTACAGCACCAAAGCCTAATTCTTTTGCCTCTAAGAACGATTTAAAACAAGCACCAATACTTTCTGCATCAAAAGAGGGTAAGGCCTCTAATAAAGCTCTAAGTTCTTTAATAATTTCTGGTGTTTGCTCTTTCCATTTCTTCTTAATGGTTTTCTCATCGTAAGAAGTAGGAGCTTCGAAGAAGTAACGACCTTCCTTAAGAATATCTTGTACAAAAGTAGCGCGCTCTTTCATCAAATCACAAACTTGGGCTAGATAAGCATCTTCAGCTTCAAGGTTCTCTTCTGCCAAGAAAGGTCTAAGTTGACTTGCTAAAGCCTCACCATCGTTCATACGAAGGTATTGCTGGTTGAACCAGTTGGTCTTGTCAAAATCAAACTTCGCACCTGCTTTACCCACACGCTCTAAAGAAAAGGCTTGAATCAATTCTTCCATATTGAACAACTCTTGCGTGGTGCCGGGGTTCCACCCTAAAAATGCCAACATATTGTTAAAGGCTGCAGGATAATAACCCCGCTCTCTGTAACCCGAAGATTTTTCTCCTGTTTCTGGATTCGTCCAGTTAGTAGGGAAAACAGGAAAACCTAAACGATCTCCATCTCTTTTAGAAAGCTTTCCGTTCCCATCGGGTCTTAGGATTAAAGGCAAGTGAGCAAACTGAGGCATCACTTCTTCCCAGCCAAAGAAACGGTATAATAATACGTGTAAGGGGGCCGAAGGCAACCATTCTTCACCACGAATTACATGAGAGATATTCATCAGGTAGTCATCCACCACATTTGCCAAGTGATAGGTTGGCATTCCATCGGACTTGAATAAAACTTTATCGTCTAGATTGTTGGTATTTACACTTACCCAACCCCGAATAATATCTTCAAATTTCACCTCTTCATTTCGAGGCATTTTAACACGAACAATATATTTGTCGCCAGCGGCTAAACGCTTTTGAACTTCTTCTGCCGAAAGCGTTAACGAATTTTTCATTCCACTTCGCGTAACGGCGTTGTATTGAGGTGCTGCCATTCCAGCTGCCTTCAAACGCTCGCGCATTTCGGTAAGCTCTTCAGGAGTATCGAAGGCATAATAAGCATGTCCAGATTCAATCAACTGATCGGCATACTGTCGATACATCGGCTTTCTCTCCGACTGACGGTAAGGCCCATTTTCTCCACCTACAGAAGCGCCTTCATCAATGGTTATTCCGCACCACTTAAGAGCATCAATAACATACTCTTCAGCTCCGGGAACAAAACGAGTTTGATCGGTATCTTCGATACGAAGTAAAAAATCACCACCCTGTTTTTTAGCAAACAAGTAGTTATAAAGGGCGGTTCTTACACCACCCATATGCAAAGGTCCGGTAGGACTTGGAGCAAATCGTACTCTTACGCGTCTGTTTTCCATCTTTCTGACAACAATTTTAGTGTGCAAAATTACGAATTAATCTCTTGTCGACTTGAAAATAATTTGATGATTTAGAGATTTGATGATTTGAAAATGAAAATTAAACAAGTACTTTTTAAAAAACACATGCCTAATGCCTATAAATACTACATGAACAATCAACTATTTAAGAATTTTTCAACTTTTAACTTAAACCCTTCAACTTACCTAGAATACCTTACTTTTGTTGTTATGCAAAACGCCTATTCCTTATTAATCGGTAAGCTGAGAGCTTTTACCCAAAAGTATTATCAAAACCTTCTTCTTAGAGGTTTAATATTATGCTTTAGCTCTATTGCATTTGGCTTTATAGCAATTGCTACGCTTGAATATTACGGGCGTTTTGGAATAGAAATCCGAACTCTTTTATTTTGGGCTTTTATCCTCATTTCTTCCCTTATATTCTGTTTTTGGGTAATCGCTCCTATCCTAAAATTAGCCAAGCTGGGTGATCGGTTAAGCGATGCTGAGGCCGCCAAAATTATAGGGTTACACTTTCCTGGGGTAGCCGATAAGTTGTTAAATGTAATTCAGCTAAAGCAACAGAGCTCTACAAATTTAGCACTACTAGAAGCGAGTATAGATCAAAAAGCAATCGAGCTAAAACCAATTCCCTTTATCAGGGCGATTAATTTTTCGGAAAACAGACGCTTTATTAAATATGCTCTGGTACCTATTTTCATTTTTGGAGGGCTATATGTAGCCGGCAGCGAAGGGGTAATTACAGAAAGTACGGCAAGGCTTATTAACCATAAAACGGAGTATATTCCGCCTGCACCCTTTCAATTTGTTCTTTTAGACGATAAAAATGAATGTATTCAACACCAAGACTATAAGCTAAAAGTACAGCTGATAGGGGATGAAATCCCTACCGATGCTTATTTACAATTGAATGGCTTGCCTATTAAGATGATGAAATTGGCAAACCACACATTCGAATACACCTTTAACAACATTCAGAATACGGTCGAATTTAAAATTAATGCTGGAGGACTCTATTCCGATAAATATGCATTAAACGTTTTAGCCGCGCCATCGCTAATCAATTTTGACATTTACTTAGACTACCCCAATTATACCGATAAAAAGGATGAGTTCTTCGAAAATATAGGCGAGCTATTAATTCCAGAAGGAACGCGTGTAAGCTGGAATTTCCATACCGAAAACACAGATGAATTTGAGATACTCTGGGCAGAAAAAAAACAGAGCCTAGAGTTGGTTTCACCGAATCATTTTCGCTTATTCAAAAAAGCGAAAGCATCTACCAACTACACGCTACTTCCTCGCAATCAACAAGTAGCTACTACCGATTCTGTGAACTACCTTTTTAAAGTTATTAAAGATGGTTACCCTATAGTTGATGCTACTGAAATTGTGGATTCTACTCAACTAAAAGTTCGTTATTTTAAAGGGCAGATTAAAGATGATTACGGATTTACCAAACTTCAATTTGTAATTAAAAAACAAAATAATAACTGGGATAGCATCATTCCAATCCCTCTTGAAAAAGATATGAATTTGGACAATTTCTTTTTCGTATTTGATATGAAAGGGATAGATTTAGGAGGGGAAGAATCGCTTGAGTACTTCTTTGAAGTATACGACAATGATGCTGTAAATGGCTCTAAAAAGAGTCAGAGTAGAGCCTTTGAATTCACCCCGCCAAGCCTGGAAGAACTACAAGATCAAAACGAGGTACAGACGGACGAATTAAAGAAATTACTGACCGAGAATGTTGAGCTCGCTAAGGAGCTTCAGGAAGAGTTTGAGGAATTGAGAATGAAATTACTCAACAAAGAAGAACTCAATTGGGAAGATAAGCAACAGGTGAGTGAGCTATTAGAAAAGCAAAAAAAGTTAGAACAAAACATTGATAAAATAGCGCAAAAGAACAAAGAGAAAAATGCGATGATGAACGAGTTTTCTGAGCAAGACAAACGCATATTAGACAAGCAGAAACAACTCGAAGAATTGATGGAAGAGTTAATGACTGACGAGATGCGGGAACTTTTCGATGAGATGGAAAAACTCATGGAAGAGATGAAAACGGATGAGTGGATGGAAAAGCTTGAGGAACTTCAAATGAATAATGAAGAGCTAGAGAAAGAGCTAGACAGAAACTTAGAAATGCTCAAGAAATTTGAATTCGAACAAGCTTTAGAAGATAGCATCGATAAACTTGAAGAGCTGAAAAATAAACAGGAAGAGTTGAAACGTGCTAACGACGAAAAAACAAGCCCGCAAGAGCATATTACTGAAGAGCAAAAAAAACTTAGTGAAGCCTTTAAAAAGCTATCTGAAAAACTTGATGCACTTCAAGAAAAGAATGATGCTTTAGAAAAGCGAGAAGCTTTAGATGACACAAAAGATATACAGGAATCTATTAAGCAACAAATGCAAGAAAGTCAAGAAAATTCTGAAAGCAAGAAACGCAAAAAAACATCCAAGTCTCAAGAAAAGACCTTAGACAAGATGGAGCAATTGCAAGAAATGCTAAAGAAAGCACAACAGCAATCTGGAGAGAAGGGTCCTGCTGAAGATATGGATGCACTGCGTCAAATTTTAGAAAATCTCATTGATCTTTCGCTGGATGAGGAGGCCTTATTAAGTGAGCTTTCCGAAACAAATATAAACGACCCTGAGTATGTTTCGCTAATCCATTGGCAAAATAAACTAAGCGACGACTCAAAAATTCTTGAGGACTCTTTATATGCCTTGAGTAAAAGACAAGTCCAGATTAAAGCCACCATCAACAGAGAGATGGGGGCGATTACGAGTAACATTAAAAAGTCCTTAGAAAATATGGCCGAGCGGGAGTCTAGTAAAGCTCTCACAAAGCAACAACTGGTAATGACATCCGCCAATAACCTTGCACTAATGCTTAGCGATGTACTGCAAGCCATGCAAGAAGACATGGCAGACAAGATGCCTGGGCAGCAACAATGCAACAAACCAGGCTCAGGCAACCCATCGCCTAGCGATATGAAGAAGATGCAAGAGCAGTTAAAAAAACAGCTCGAGGAGATGAAAAAGGGCAATGAGAATGGCAAGAAGCCTAAGGGGAAAAAAGGCCAAGGTAAGGACCTTGCCAAGATGATGGCAAAACAAGAACTCATTCGTCAACAATTAGAAAAGATGGCGGATAAAATTGAGGAGGGTGAAAACGGGAAAGCTGAAGGCCTCAGAGATGCCATCAATAAAATGGAGCAAACAGAAGAAGAGATTGCCAACGACAATATAACGCAAGAAACCCTCAATCGGCAAAATCAGATTATAGAGCATTTACTGGAAGCCGAAAAAGCAGAACAAGAACGCGATAAAGAGAAAAAGCGCGAAGCTAAGGAAGCCCAACAATTGCCCCACCAAGTAAAAGATCTCTTAGAGGAATACAAAAGAAACAAATTAAAACAGGCGGAATTATTAAAGACGATCCCACCTAAACTTAGACCTTATTACAAGGAAAAGGTAAAAGATTATTTTCAACAAATTGAACCGCAATAATGGAGGAATCAGCATTAGAATTTCACTCAGAAAACGATTTTGAATTAAAGAATAAAAGTCGAATTTCTGACTGGATGAATTCCTCTGCACAAGAAGAAGGCAAGCATATAGGGGCTTTAAATTACATCTTTTGCGACGATGAATATCTACACAAAATTAATGTAGAATTCCTTAAGCACGACACCTATACAGACATTATTACTTTCGATTATTGTGTGGGTGATGAGATTATAAGTGATATTTATGTGAGTACGGAAAGGGTACAAGAAAACGCGAAAGAATTTAGCGAAACTTTTGAAGAAGAACTTCACAGAGTCCTCATTCACGGGCTCCTTCACCTCTGTGGTTACACAGATAAAAGTGAGGAAGACAAAGCCATCATGCGAAAGAAAGAGAATTATTACTTATCTTTGCGCGCTTAAAACACTGATATTCAGAACTGTAATGCTATTATGTTACTTTGCTGATTTTCAATAACTTAAATTGTTCCACGTGGAACGAAGCTTATGTTTCAAGAAGAATACGATGTAATAGTAGTAGGTGCGGGACACGCTGGATGCGAGGCGGCGGCTGCGGCGGCGAACTTGGGAGCTAAAACCCTCTTAGCTACAATGAATATGGACACCATTGCACAAATGTCGTGCAACCCCGCAATGGGAGGTGTAGCTAAGGGCCAAATTGTACGCGAGATAGACGCACTAGGTGGCTATTCTGCGATCGTTACGGACGAGACCATGATTCAGTTTAAGATGCTGAATCAATCCAAAGGACCGGCTATGTGGAGTCCAAGAGCACAGTCTGACCGAATGCTGTTTGCAAAAAAATGGAGACTCGTTTTGGAGGGAATAGAAAACTTAGATTTCTGGCAAGAAATGGTAAGCGGACTACTGATTGAGGGAGGGGAAATAAAAGGGATTAGAACCAGCCTAGGACTAGAAATAAAAGCAAAAAATGTAATCCTTACCAATGGAACTTTCCTCAATGGATTAATACATATAGGAGACAAGAGTTTTGGTGGAGGAAGAGCTGCAGAGAGACCCTCGACAGGGATAACTGCGGAGCTGGAAGCTGTAGGATTTGTTTCGGGTAGAATGAAAACAGGCACCCCACCGAGGGTAGATGGAAGAACACTGGACTTCTCTAAAATGGAAGAGCAGCCAGGTGATGAAGAAATTGTTGGCTTCTCATTTATGCCCACAAACAAACCGACTAAACAACGTTCTTGCTATATCACTTACACCTCCGAAGAGGTGCATGACATTCTGAGAACAGGCTTTGAAAAATCGCCTATGTACCAGGGAAGAATTAAGGGATTAGGCCCAAGATACTGCCCTTCAATAGAAGATAAGATTACACGTTTTGCCGATAAGGATAGGCATCAAATATTTGTAGAGCCAGAGGGCTGGGAAACGTGTGAAATCTATGTAAATGGATTCTCAACATCACTACCAGAAGAGGTGCAGATGGCTGCTTTAAAAAAAGTTCCTGGATTCGAAAACGCAAAAATGTTTAGACCAGGATACGCTATTGAATACGACTACTTCCCGCCTACACAATTAAAGCATACGCTAGAAACGAAACTTATAAAAGGGCTGTATTTTGCTGGACAAATAAACGGAACTACAGGTTACGAAGAAGCAGGTTGCCAAGGCTTAATGGCAGGAATAAACGCCTGTTTAAGGAGTCAAAAAAAGGCACCTTTTATACTGAATAGATCTGAAGCATATATCGGTGTTTTAATAGATGATTTAATCACTAAGGGGACAGATGAGCCCTACCGAATGTTCACTTCGAGAGCTGAATATAGAATCCTATTAAGGCAAGACAATGCAGACATTAGATTAACTCAAAAAGGATATGATTTAGGGCTTGCAAAACAAGACCGCTTAGATAGGTTAAATGAAAAGCTTAGCTATACCGAAAAGCTGATTAACTTCTTTAAAACCACTTCTGCAATACCAGATGAAATCAATCCCATACTCGAAAGTGTTGACTCATCAAAAATTAGTCAGAAAACAAAGTTGACAAAAATTATGTCACGCCCTCAAGTAAGCTATAAGATCATAGAAAACCTCGTCTCTGTTCAAGAATTCTTGAAGGAAAACGGGACTGACAAGGAGGCTATAGAACAGGCATTCATACAGATCAAGTACAGTGGATACATCAGCAGAGAGAAAGACAATGCTGAAAAAATTACACGATTAGAAAACATAAGTATTCCTGAAGATTTCGAATACAACAAACTAGCCTCACTATCTTCGGAGGCAAAACAAAAACTATCTGATATAAGACCAAAAACTATTGCACATGCAGGAAGAATCTCTGGAGTCTCTCCGGCAGACATTTCTGTATTACTAGTTTATATGGGAAGGTAGTTCCACGTGGAACAAAATAAAAAGGAGCCCATGGGCTCCTTTTTATTTTAAAACTAAATACTAGCCTCTGTACGCGACCTTAGAAACAATAAAGCTGAAACGTAAGGCGAGACCGTGAAGGTTAACTTAGCGATCTCTATCGACCTCAAATAAGCAGCTTAATTTAGTATGATTTTCCTTTTACTCGTAGAGTTAGACTCACTAGTAAGTTCTATAAAATATACTCCCTTTGCCCAAGAAGAACAATCTATAGAAGACTGACCCCCAGTTAGTTGGCTGAAATATACAGACTCACCCAATAGGTTAAACACTTCAACTACAGAACCTTGAGGATTGCTGATATAGAAAACATCATTTGCAGGATTCGGATAGATAGAAATATCTGAATTCAATTCATCTATACCCACTCCGAAAGCTGAGAAAGAAACATTATCGACATGGTATAAAGCCGTTTCACCAAGAGGAGCAGCAGGGTACAAATTCAGTGCTGACAAAATACTACTTGGAGAAGTGGATCCCTCGGACCATGCCCAAGTAAAGACACTTGCATCAGAAATAGACATTGTAGCCTGATTAGAATCAATATCAACATCTACTTGTACTTGGAACCACTCGCCAACAGGGTGCGTAAATTCAGCAGTAACAAAACCATTACCGACAACTAAATTTCCATAACCCGTTTGAGAAAAATAAACTTGTAGTGCCCAATTTGACGCTGCCGCACTAAAGTCGTGTAGTATATTAAAATACCCACCATTACCTTCAGTAAGTCGCATCATAAAAGACAAGGTCCAATAACCACTTGAATGATCCCCTAAAGGTAAAACCACATCCGTAACACCACCAGACATGAGCTGAATAGAGTTGTCAGGACTAAAGGATTGATTATCTACAATGTAAGTATCCTCAGAACCACCCGGGTTATTTGTCCAAGTAGTCCAAAGACCTCCAGATTCAATCCCTAGGTACTGACCAACTTTATAATCATCAAAATCGTCATATATTGACTGGGAAGAACAGAGCTCCACAGAACTAATAGCAGCAATAAACAATAGAAGTTTTTTCATTGTATAGATTTTTAGTTTGGATGCAAGTTAACAAATTATCAACTCCAAATAAAACAGACTAGTTTGATAAAGTAAGGTGTTAATCGGAGCCACAAAATAAAGGCAGGGATGGCGCGTAGGAAAAAAATAAAAAACGACCAGGTTTTATTGTATTTTTACCTTCAGAAATTTGAGTTTCCTCAAGTTTCTGAAGGTAAAATTGCATTGAGCTAGTCAATACCAACACTAGAGTGACCCCGGAGGGATTCGAACCCACAACCGTCAGAGCCGAAATCTGATATTCTATCCAGTTGAACTACGGGGCCAAGTGGCGCAAATATATTATTTTTATGCTCTTTGCGTTCTATATTAGATTTAAATTTACCCAATGAAAAAAATACTTTCCTTAAGTTTAATTTTACTCGGCATACACTGTCAGTCACAATCTTTAAAGGTAGGAGAATGGCGCGATCACTTATCCTATAAGAGCACTTATGATGTTTGCCAAATAGGCGACAATATATATACCTCTACGGATAAAGCTGTATTTGTATACAACACCTATGACCATAGCATAGAAAGGATAAATACATTAAATGGTTTATCAGACACCGGAGTGAGCTCCATTGAAAGCGATGGAGACCATCTTATTGTAAGCTATGAAAATGGCAATATCGACATCATAAATGCTGGTAAAACATTTAATCTTCCGGATATAAAACGCGCCTTATTAATAGGAGATAAGAGGATTAATCACATTAATATAATAGACCAAATTGCTTATCTATCCTGTGGTTTTGGAATTGTGGTTTTAGACATAGTAAGACGAGAAATTAAGGATACATATTTAATCGGGGACAATGGTACACAGGTAAACATCTTAGCAACATGTTTTGCACACAACAGTCTCTATGCCGCAACAGAGAGAGGGATATATAAGGCTGACATCAACCATCCAAACCTAACAAATTATGCTGCTTGGGCAAAGATAGATGAACATTCAAATTCTAAAGTAAGTCTTATCTCAGCTTTTTCAGATGTAATTCTTGTAAACCTACAAGGGGAAACTTATAACACAGACACTCTCTACACCTTTAATGGCGAAAGCTGGAACTTGTTTGGCATCAACCAGTCTAATGTGTCTATTAAATCTAGCGCTACAGAGCTTACCATTACACGCCGCTATGGGGTTGCCATTTACGATACTGCATTAAACCAGAAACGATATCTATCTAGCGCAGAATTTAATTTTGCAAAGACAGACTTTAGATCCTGCTTATTCACTCAAAATAAGGAGTACTGGATAACAGACAAATTTAATGGCTTACTACATTTCGATCAAGGATTTTCTGAATCCATACAACCTAGCGGTCCTTATATTTCTGAAGTGGCACAAATTAAAAATTTCGGTAATGAGATTTGGGTTGCACATGGAGATAAGAATGAAAATTGGGATCCTACCTGGCAAAAAAGTGAGCTTTCTATTTTAAAGAACGACCTCTGGAGCACGAGTAAGACACTAGTAGATAATGGAATTATGGACATAGTTGCCATTAACCAGCATGAGGGCTACACATATATAGCAAGCTGGCAGAAAGGAATAGCAAAACTAGCTGGAACAGAATGGGAAACTCTTTTTGACGAAAATAATAGTAGCCTACAAAAACGTGCTATCCACAATGACTGGACGAATATCGGAGATATACAATTTGATAGTGAAGGAAATTTATGGTGTACAAATTCACAAACCTACGAGCCCATTTCAGTTCAGTACAGCAATGGTGAATGGGAGTCATTTTCATTAGGTAATAGCGTCACTGAAAATCAAAATATTGCCAAAATGATTATTGATAAAAATGATCAAAAGTGGATTCAGTTAAGGGATAATGGAATGGTTGTTTTTGATGAAAAAAGAAGCGGCACAAAAACCAGGAAACTGACCAATTCCGAAAGCGGAGGGAACTTAGCTTCCGACCGGATTTTCTCATTTACCGAAGACTTAGATGGTGAAATTTGGGTAGGAACCGACAATGGCGTAAGCGTGTTTTATGACCCCGGGTATATATTTGAAGGAGAAAATGCCTCAAAAATAACCGTCACTTTAGACGGTCACAACACTTACCTACTTAAGGGACAACGCATCAATGATATTGAGGTTGATGGTGCAAACAGAAAATGGTTTGCTACAAACAATAGCGGTGTTATCGTAACATCTGAAAATGGAACTGAAGAAATTCACCATTTTACAACAGAAAACAGTCCCTTATTCTCTAACAAGGTCATAGACATAGAATTTAACGATCTAAGTGGTGAGGTGTTTTTTGCTACTGATAAGGGTTTAATTTCATTTCGATCTGAAGCCACAAAAGGAAGTAGTGACTTCTCGGATGTAATCGTCTTTCCCAATCCTGTAAAACCCGATTACGAGGGTCCTATTACCATAAAGGGATTGATAAGCGATGCGGTAGTTAAAATCACTGATATAAGTGGGAATTTAATTTACGAAACTATCGCTCTTGGTGGGCAAGCTGTGTGGGATGGAAAGTCTTTTGAAGGGAAGAAAGCACAGTCTGGAGTTTATCTCATTTTCTGTTCAGACAAAGACGGGAATGTTACCCATGTAACAAAACTTCTATTTATTCGAGGCTAATGCATCAATCTAGAGCCATCGTATTACACCAAATTAAGTACTCGGAAACGAGCTTAATTTTAAAGATTTACACCGAGAAGGAAGGCTTACTTTCATTTATTGCAAAAGGTGTAAGAGGAAAAAAAGGGAGATTACGTACAGCCCAATTTCAACTATTGAATCTTTTAGACTTGGGTTATAGCAGGGGAAATAAATCTCAATTAAGGCATATAACCGATTTAAAGATTGCAGAACCTTTTACTGAATTATTATTCAATCCAGTAAAGCGATCTATAGGCTTGTTTATGGCTGAGCTTATTCAACATTGCATAAAAGAAGAGGAGGCGAATATTCCATTATTCAACTTTCTTTTCAATTCAATACACTGGCTCGATTTAAGCAAAGACAACTGCAATCACTTTCACATACACTTTATGATGAGGCTTACAAAGTATTTGGGCTTCTCCCCTATGCTTGAGGGGCATCATAGCGACGGTTATTTCGACCTACAACAAGGGTCTTTTACCCACCACAAACCACTCCACCCTCACTTTATTGAAGGAGAAGAGCTTTGTGCATGGAAAGAACTCTTAAATTGCAGTTTAGAGAACTTCAACAGGCTACAGTTCACAAACGACCTTAAAAGGAGAGTGGTACAAGCTTTGATGAATTACTACAAATTGCATTTGATTCACTTTAAAGAATTAAATTCGCAGCATATACTGCAAACGGTATTCGAAAATGAATAAGATAAAGTCTCTTTTAAGCCTTTTCACAATGCTTAGCTGCTTATTGTCAGCACAAGAAGTTCTGGTTATTGACGAGTTAGGGTCTCCCATCAAGGAGGTGCATCTGGTAAATAAGCTCGGTAATGTACACACATTTACAAATAATTATGGCTTAGCTGATTTATCTATTTTTGATGATAATGAACTAATAATTATCAGTCGTGCCGGATTTCTAGACCTAACTCTCAGTAAATCTATCATTACATCATTTAACAATCAAATCACTTTAATTTTCGATTCCGAAACGATTGGAGAGGTTATCCTACTAACTCGAATAGATGATGAGAATTTAAAAACCACTGCAAACCGAAGGGTGATATTACACGCTAAAGAAATAGAGCGATTAAACGCTCAAAACACAGCTGATTTACTAGAAAAGAGGGCTGGAATAAATGTTCAAAAAAGTCAGATGGGTGGTGGAAGTCCAGTTATTAGGGGGTTTGAAGCCAATAGAATTCTACTTGTTGTAGACGGAGTCCGTTTGAACAATGCCATATATAGAGGTGGTCATTTACAAAGTATCATATCAATTGATAATGCCTCTTTAGAGCAGGTAGAAATTATTTTTGGGCCTAGTAATTCTGAATATGGAAGTGATGCCCTTGGGGGCGTAATACATTTAAAAACCAAACGACCTCAATTTTCTAAACGACCTCAATTTACACACTCTTACAGCACAAGATACGCCACTGCAAACAAGGGCGTAAGCAAGCATTACGACATGCAATATACGGGTGTGAACTTTGCTCTTTACAGCTCCTTTTCGCATAGTGACTTTGATGATTTGAGAATGGGAAACAACAGATCTCATGGTTATAGTGATTGGGGTAAAGTTTACCATTATATAGAAGATGGGACTCAAATACTAAATTCTGATTCTAATATACAGAGAAAAACAGGGTACTCGCAAACTGACTTTATGCAAAAAGTCATCTTAAAAATAGACCCTTATTGGACGCTAACGGGTAACTTTCAGTACTCTACCAGCTCTAACATCCCTAGGTTTGACAAGTTGAATGATTACCAAACAGTCCGTTTTGATAGTTTAAACAACCAAACAATTTATGATGGCCTTAAGTATTCGTCTTGGAACTACGGTCCTCAAACGCGTTATTTCTCTTCCTTTCAATTAGACCATTCCGCGAGCAACTTACTGATGGATTCCGCACAATTAATTTTTGGCTACCAAGATGTGTACGAATCTAGGCATGTACAAAAAATGAACGCTGAAGAATCCGTTAGCAGATATGAGGAGGTCGATATTTACAGCATTAATGCAAATTTCAGAAAAAACAACTTTCGCTACGGCTTAGAGTATTACAGTAATATTGTTAATTCTAAAGCAAATATACACAAGTCGGTGTCGATAAGCCCATACGAGCAAACACGCTACCCTAATGGGGGCTCTAGCATGAGTTCTATCGCGACTTACCTAACATTTAGCAAGAGCTTTGGAGAGCAATTAAAACTTCACACAGGGCTAAGATATACCCAAAATGAGCTTAAAGCTCAGTTTCACAACACGCGTACATGGACGCTTCCATATGACAGTATTGGATATAAATACGAAGCCTTAACGGGTAATTTCAGCTTAGCGTACCATCCAAACGAATCTTGGAAGATTGCTGCAATAATCTCAACTGGATTTCATGCGCCTAACATAGATGATACAGGGAAATTATTTATAAAAAATAAAATCCTCACGATTCCAAATTTCAACTTAGCTCCTGAATTTGCCAAGACTATTGAGCTTAATATTACCAAAAACATAAGCAATAGAGTTTTGATTAACGCTAATGCTTACTACACATTAATCGATGATGCGATTATGCGCGTTGATGCAGACACTAATGACTACAACGGGTTTATTATTGATCCTGACGAAGACTTTCTGTACATCAAAACCAATAAAAATACGGGGATGGCAGAAATATTTGGTGCTACAGCAAGCATCTCGATGCGTATCGCTAGTAATTACACTGTAGAAACCGACTACACCTATATAAAGGGGAGAAATATTAAAAATGACTTACCCTTTACACACATTCCGCCAAGTTTTGGGAAAACTGCTTTTTATGCCGATTACGACAATTGGAGAGCCTCATTTTTCGTTTTGTATAATGGACGAAAAGCAATTGAAGAATACGATATTGAATCGGGTACAGACAATGAGGAAGAATCGCCTATTGAATGGGTTTTACATGAGGAATCTAATTCCATGATTATTGAATATCAAGGAACTCCAGCTTGGTACACCTTAAATATGAGTTCTATGTATCGATTTTCAGACTCCTTTACAGTTCAGTTGGCATTAGAAAACATTCTTGACAATCACTACAAAACCTTTGCTTCTGGTTTATCGGCGCCAGGAAGAAATTTTATTTTAACCCTTAGAGCAAAATTCTAAATGATTTCATACAAACAACTTCAAGAACTTGTAGCCATCGATTCCCCTTCTGGTTACACAAAAAAGGCAGAAGATTATTGCTTTAACGTTTTAGAAAATTTAGGATGGAGCCCTACAAAAACGAATAAAAATGCTGTGAAATGCAGCTTAGGAGAGAAGCCTAAACTTGCAATTGCAGGACATCTAGATACCTTAGGGGCCATTATTACAGGCTTCAACACAAACGGAACAATTGCAACCTCGCTCATCGGGAGTGTTTCTTTGAATCAAGCGGAGGGGGAATATGTAACGATTTACACTTTAGAAGGAAAAACCTACACAGGAACATATCTACTCAATAATCCTGCGAAACACGCTAACAAAGAGCTAGGAACGATTAAGCGTAGCATAGAAAACATGCATATTCGTTTAGACGAAGAGATAAATAATGCTGAGGACGCAAAGAAATTAGGGCTCCGCATAGGCGACATTATTTGTTTAGATACAAGATACCAGGAGTTAAATAGTGGTTTTATTAAATCTCGCTTTATGGACAATAAAGCAGGTTGTTTTGTTTTATTCGAAATTGCACGTAGACTTAAGGAGCAAGATAAAACTGCCGCTGTAGAGCTTTTCTTCTCCAACTACGAAGAAGTCGGACATGGAGGGACGTGTGGCTACGCTGATAGCATTGAAGAGTTATTGGTGATAGATATGGGTGTGATAGGTGATGCATGCGAAGGAAGGGAAACCAAATGCTCTATCTGTGCAAAAGACTCTACTGGGCCCTATGATTATGAAATGCGAAAGACACTAAGTCTAATCGCCGAGAATAATAATATCGCACATCAAATAGATGTTTACCCATTTTATGGATCTGATGGTAGTGCAGCCTTAAGAGCTGGAAATGACTTTAGAGTAGCCTTAATTGGGCCTGGAGTTTCTGCATCTCACGGTATGGAACGCACTCACAAAAAGGGTATTGAGGCAACTATTGATTTATGTATGGCATATATAGATACCCTGTAGAATAGTCAACGTAAATAAAAGTTGACTATTGGTCAAAATGGTCAAGGAGTCTTGCGGTCTTGCAGTCGGCTAAAACGAATCGTCATCCTGAGGTTTCTCGAAGGAGAGTTTTGAGTTCCAAGTTTGACTTGAAAAATAGTTGATAAGTATAAGTTGAAAATTAAATTTAAGATTTCTAAAGTAAACTGAAAAACTGCAAACTGGTTAGGGTGTTTAATTGGCCATTTGACTGCAGGACTAATTTGACAAATAAAAACTGCTAAAGGAAATTGTCTTCGTCAGAATTTTAGGACTTATCGTAAAGAACTATTACCTAATTCTTTGGAGGCTGGAGAGAACTGCTTCAAGCTCGTGTATATGCGAGCGTTTTCTTTCGTTCGGGCAGTATAAAAAGCCCTCAACATAAATCATTCGTTGATTGTCCTCATCGAGGATGGCATTTGCAGTATAAGGACCTCCTAAAAAGCCATTTACCATAGTCCATAAACCCTTTGTCATAATAGTGTAAGGCTTTTCTTTCACCAATTCATAATCGGGATCATAGATCAATTCTGTGGTCATAAATGACTGAGGTTTCGCACCCTCAACATGAGTCATACCAAGAGAATCACGCAATTGAATTAAACGTTGTTTACCGAACTGTTTGGGGCTTTTATACTCTTCGATATGAAGCCAAATATTAGAGATTAAATTTAATTGTGGTTGATCTCTACGCAGCCAAATAAAGGACTCTTCGGCTTCGGCTACACGATAACCTTTGGGCACTACAAGATCTACTTGATAGGCATTTCGAATTTGGTTTTGTATCTCTTTTTCTGAATACCGTTTCAATTTAGAGAGTCTTCGTTTTGTATTTTTCTTTAAATACCAATTTCTTATTTCCTGAAGACGCTGTTTTAAACTAGTAACAAGCTGCCCCTCTGATCGGCCTTTTACATGAACGTAAAGCTGATTTTTAGACCATTTCTGATCTGTTCTCTCAATTGAGTTAGAATCACCTATAGACACCCATAGTATGTTCTTATGCGTTTGGAAGATGCTAGAAAACTCTGAATAATTAATGGCATACAAGTCAAACAGCGCTTCTTGCTGAGGTATAGCTAGAATATTTTCTTGGAAAGATGATTTTAATAGAGCACCAACTTCACCAAGCCATAATTCGTCAGAAATAACCAAAACAAGCTCGGATAAGTGCCCTGTATTGGGTGGTAAAATAGATCGAGATTCAGAAGGCTCAACTATTTTATTAGACTTTTGCTGACATGATGACAAACCTATTGCAAAGCACAGTATAGCGATGAAAACATGTAATTTCATAAAATTAGGAATCTGAATTAATACTCAAAAAGTCTTGGCTAACTAAACATAATCGGGGCGAACATAAAGAATCAACCTCTGCCCTACTCTAATATTGTCATTTTTTAGATTATTCCATTTTCTAATTTTACTAACAGAACATCCGTAGCGGGTAGCAATTTTACCAAGATAATCACCGCTCATTACTCTATGAACGACGCGTTCATCATGTTCGGTATACTTTGGATAGGATTTTTGTTTTAGCTCCGCTAATTGTCTAAAGTGAGCATAAACCTCCTTTTCGTTAGCCACAAACACGCCCATTTTTTCAATGGGAAGAGATAGGTAGTACTTACGACCTTTAATATTCGGGATTACATTAATCTTGTACGAGGGATTTAAAAACTCCAACTCGGTAACAGACATTTTTAATGAGCTAGCTAGATATTCAAAATCGATTTGATATTTAACCTCTATGGTATCAACCTGATAATGGGACATTCGAGGTTTAGTGATGCTAATTCTGTGCTCTGGGGCATAATTCATTGCATAACAAACGGCAATAAAAGCAGGTACATAACTTCTTGTTTCCTTAGGAAGAAAACGACGAATTTTCCAATAATTCTTATGTCCTCCCGACCTGCGAATAGCCTTATTCACATTTCCTCTACCCGAATTGTATGATGCAAGCACTAGAGACCAATCACCATATACATTATACGAGCTTTGAAAATAACGACAGGCTGCAACGGTAGCTCTATACGGATCCATGCGTTCATCTACATAAGAGCTTACTTTAAGGTCGTATTCTTTGCCTGTGTTGTACATAAACTGCCACAAACCTGTTGCTCCTGCCCAAGATTTTGCTCTGGGATTTAAGGCCGATTCAACAATGGCCAAATATTTAAGTTCTAAGGGCAAGTCGAACTGATCTAAAACCTCTTCAAACATTGGAAAATAATACTCCGCCAAACCCATCATGCGCGATGTTTGCGTGCGTCTTTGCTTTGTATAAACGTTAATGTATTGTTTCACAAAAGGATTGTACACCAAATCGATTGGCGTTTTAGCGTCTAAAGCTTGAATTCTCAAATCATAAATACTGTCAGAAAATTCGGGTATTTCTGTAGGGTCAGAAAATAGCTCATCGGTAAAAAGTTCTTCGGTATAGGAGTAATTAGCGAGAAGAACGGAGTCGAAATTAGCAACAATTGGATCGTCGACAAAAGCCACTTTCAAGCTGTCTTTATTTTTATATCCATCGCTATATGCTAGAGCTAAATTACTACAGCAGACAATTAATAAAAACAGAAGCTTAAAAAGTTTATTCATCTTAATTTTTAAAGGTCATCAACAATTTTGAAAAAGCAAACAACTCTTGCTCACTAAACGCCGCTCCCATAAGCTGCACACCAATAGGCATGTTATCTTTAGAATCCCATAATGGAAGGGATATAGCAGGTACTCCAGCTAAATTAGCATGTACCGTATAAATATCTTCTAGGTAAGCAACGGTAGGGTCGTCATTTTCAACTCCTAAATCGAAAGCCGTGCTTGGTGTTGTAGGCATCAAAACAAAATCAAAGTTTTTTAATATTTCCTCTGTTCTATCCTGAATTAAACGACGAACTTTTTGTGCTTTTGTGTAATAGGCATCGTAATACCCTGCGCTTAGTACAAAGGTGCCGAGCATAATTCTAAGCTTCACCTCTTCGCCAAAACCTTCGGTTCTTGAGAGTTTATAAGTACTCTCTAAATCGTGTGCATTTGGACTTCTATACCCAAAGTGAACCCCATCGAAACGGGCCAAATTAGAAGAAGCCTCAGCTGTTGTCAACACATAATAAGTAGGAACCATAACATCTAAAAAGTCAAAAGTCTGTTCCTCTACTGTGTGTCCTTGTTCTTTTAAATCGGCTATAAGCTGTAAGAACTTTTCTTTTATTTCAGGATTTAATCCCGGACTCTCTACATACTCTTTCAAGTAGGCAATTTTCTTTTTTCCCGTAGGCACCTCTGCCTTACTGTACGAACTTACAGCTACAGAAGAGCTTGTAGAATCGTATGGATCTTTTCCGGCGATAATCTCAGTAACCAAAGCTGCATCTTCAACAGATTTTGCCAAGGGACCTATTTGATCGAATGAAGAAGCGTAGGCGATTAATCCGTGACGAGATACCCGAGCATAACTTGGTTTAAACCCAACTACTCCACAAAATGCAGCTGGTTGGCGAATAGATCCACCAGTATCGCTACCCAAGGCTAATTGACACAAATCTGCGGCAACAGCAGCGGCAGAACCTCCCGAAGAGCCTCCGGGAACGGTGCTTGGGTTTCGAGGGTTTTTTACTGCACCATAAGCTGAGTTCTCATTGGAAGAACCCATCGCAAACTCATCACAATTAAGTCTACCAATTATAATGGCGTCTTCCTCTAAAAGACGTTCAACTGCGGTTGCACTGTACAAAGACGTAAACCCTTCTAAGATTTTTGACGAAGCTGAAACTTTATGACCTTCAAAACAAATATTGTCTTTTAAGGCAATCACCATTCCGGCTAAGCTACCAGCAGTACCTGTCTGTAGTTTTGCATCTACCGTTTTAGCTTGCGCGAGGGCATCATCTGTAAAAACCTCTAAATAAATATTGAGGTCTTCGTGTTTTTTTATGCGGTCGAGATAGTAATCTACCAGAGATTGGCAGTTTACAGAACCCTTAGATAAGGCTTCTTGTATTTCGCTTAGAGACTGAAAGTTCTTCAAGGATAGATGTAATTAGGGCTTATTCTTCTTTGCTGTCGATGTTGTCTTTTTCGTCTTTGGCAGCTTCTTTAAATTCCTTAATTCCGCTTCCTAAACCACGCATAAGCTCAGGGATTTTCTTGCCACCGAATAATAAAAGGACCGCCAATAGGATTAAAACCCATTCGTAGCCACCCATAAATCCAAAAAAGATAGATAAAAGTGTCATAATCTTGTTTTTATACCCTTGCGGGTGCTTTGTGCAAATGTAAGGATTGAATTTGAAAGTTAAAGGTTATAAGTTAAAAGTTAAAGGAACCTCTGTCAATAGTGAACATTGGCTTTTGTGTTTGTCAAATTAGTCTTGCAGTCAAATGGTTGATTGAAGACCCCAACCAGTTGGTAGTTTTTCAGTTTGAAATTTGCTTTAGAAATCTTCAAATTTAATTTTCAACTTATACTTAGCGAGTATTTTTCAAGTCAAAACTTGGAAGTCAAAACTTTTTTCCAATCCTAGTCTTTAAGTGACTGCAAGACTTGTTGACAATTTGACCTCATTTTCATGCTTTCAAGCCCCTACTTCCTCATTAACCATAATTGAGGATTTAGTTTCTGGGTGCTTTTCCACAGTTGGAAATCAATGATTGTGCTGCCCTCCTGTATAGATGTAAAAACTAAACCTAGTTGATCTTTGGTGTTTAAGGACTGGCCTTTTTCTACATAAACCTCACTGAGATTTGAATATACGCTAATATATTCTCCATGTCGAATCATAACTACTTTTGTGCCGTTTGGCATTACCAAAACACTAGACACCTTACCATCAAATACGCTTCTGCATGGACTATGTTGCTCTGTAGCAATCTCAACTCCATTATTTTCTATGGTAACACCAGCAAGAATAGGGTGTTTTTGCTTTCCAAATTTCGAAATTATCAAGCCTTTGGCTACTGGCCACGGTAATTTCCCTTTGTTGGAAGTAAAGTTATTGGAAAGGGCGATTGCTTCTGGTGTGGAGGCGAAATTAATTACAGATCCAGAACTATTTGCTTTTCTTAGCTCCTCTGCTATTATGCGCTCAATTTCTTTTTGGATCTTTTTTCGTTGCTTGCGTTTCTGATTGAGAGCGCTTTTAAGTTCTTTTTCTTTTTCTGACAAGGCCGCTAAACTTACCGATTGTAAGGCTTGTTCTTGGTTGAGCAATCTATTTTCGAACCGCTTATTATCAATAAGATTTTGTTTTAGACTGTGTTGTTTCTTTAAAACAATGATACTAATCTCCAAACTCGATTGCTTTTGCTCTATCGTTTGTGTCTGTATCTGTCTGTATTGTGCTATTTGCCGAATATAAGTGGCCCGTTTATAAGCTTGTTTAAAATCGGTTGAAGAAAATAAAAACAGAAGTCGATTAAAGTGCCTACTACTTTTGTAGGCTTGTTTTACTAGGTGTGCATATTCAATTTTCAAGGAATCCAATTCAGTCTGTAATCCTATATTTTGAATCTCGGTAAGTGTGATTTCCTCTTGAATATACCCAACCTCTTTTTGAATAGTTCGTATAAGCTGAGCTCGGATAGAAATTTTCTGGCTGAGCGTTTTAAGCTGATTGTACGATAAATTTTTATCCTTTTGTGTTTGCTGCAACACTTCATTACTCAAGTCAATTTCCTCCAAAAGCTTATTCTTTCTCTTTTGAAGGTCAGACCTGTCTTGCGCTATTAAGCTAGAGCTAGATAGCAGGACAAGAAGTATTTTAATGAATAATTTCATAGCTTTTTGGTACGTTGAAAGGGAATTTCTGAACCTTATTCAAGTGTATTTTAGAATAGGACAAGCTCAGGGTAACTTTATGATCTGTAATAATACTAAGATCTACAGATTCCGCAAAGTAATTGGCATCATGAGGTTCAAAATCCTGATATTCTACCAGTAATAGTCTATTGAGCTGATAGTTTTTATATTGTTGCGAAAGAATTTTTGAGTTCTCTGGGTTTATTTCTGCCCAATACACCTCCTCATTTGACTTCCTTCTGCTGCGTTCAACTTTTTTTATTTGTTTAGCCGTCAAGGAGCTTAAAATAAATAATTGGTTTACTACATCTGTATAATATTTCTTGGCAGTAAATTCGTCAAAAGGGTTCCCTAGTAGTAGCGCCTGAATGCGCCGAAAACTTAAAGGACTTTGTACTTTTATGCTTAAATCTTTATAGGAGCTTATATAATATGTTTTCTCGAATCTATTCATAAAACGAATCGAGTCTTTATCCATCAGAATCCTGCCTAGCTCTAAACCTAATCCCGGGCTAATACTCATCCAGATAAGGCTATCTTTTTTAATTTTCATATTCCCCTTAAAAGAAAGGCTTTGTTTATCATCCTTATATTTTCCGGAGATTTTAGCTCTCATCCACTCAAATTCGAACTGTGCATTAAGCACTGAATCGATTAGAATTTGGGGCTTTGGGGCTTTAGCAAAAACGGGCTTTGCAATTTTTGAAGAACGACAGCTCACCAGGCTCAAGATAAGACCAAAGAGCAGCAAACACCTAGTCATTGAGAGTGCCACAACTGGCTTTTTGGATTAATTCTGGAGCTTGTCCGCCCCCATCTATCGCTTTATTCCAATACTCTTTTGCCAAATCAATTTTCCCCAACTTAAACAGCACGTCGCCATAGTGCTCAAGAATTTCTGGGCTCGGAACTTTGGTGTTCTGAATAGCCTTATTAATCCAAGTTTCAGATTCCAGATATCTGCCCAATTTATACAATATCCAGCCATAGGTATCCTGATAAGTCGCTTCATCTGGACTTAAATCGAGGCACTTTTTTGAAAGGCTTTTAGCTTTTTCGAGATCTTTAGACCGCAACGAGAGGTAGTAACTATAGTTATTAAGCACCACACTATTATCGGGTACCAAGGCTAAGGATTTCTCATAATTCAGATCAGACAATTCGTGCTCTCCTAGCGTGTTATGAGCATCTCCTAAATAGCTATAAAACTCTGCTTTCAAAAGGCGATTATTAACCACATAGTTTAATCCTTTATTTAGGATTGTTATCGCTCTTTCCTCTTCTTGAAGGATAGAAAGGGCAAAACCAGAAAACAAATATAAAGTAGGCTGAGCCGGGTGAAACTCAATTGATTTTAATCCCATCTGCGCAACAGAAGCATACTGCTGTAGTTCCAAGCCTAATTTAAGGTGTCTATTCCAAATTAAAAAATCGTTGGCACCAAGTTTAAGGGATTTCGCATAGGCATCAAAAGCCAATTTAGTTTGATTTTTCTGAAAATAAACATCTCCTAAGAGCGCATGAAAGTTCGCGTGATTGGGGTGGATTTCAATTGCTTTGTCTAATAAGTCAAACAAATACTCCAGGTATATATCGTCTTCTAATGCTAATTGAAAATAGGTAATTAGGATTTGAAATTTTATGTCGACATCGAAGTTTGTATCGCTAAAGCTAAAGTCCAAATACTCAAACGCTTTAATAAAATCTTTTTGAAGTCTATAATGTTCTGCTAAAGCCATATTGGCGCGAGGCTCAGAAGGATTAGATTTCAAAATCTCTTTATAGCAAAGTATAGCTTCTTCAATGAGATTATTAGCTTGATAAAGTTCGGCTAACATGCCTCTATATTGAATAGTGTGTGGAAAAGCATCAATTAGTGCTTGCAACTCTTTTGCCGCCAGCTTAACATTACCGATCATTATGTAAACATGTTCCTTTTGAACGGATAAATTTTCTGATATCCCACTTACCTTCTCAATACCGTTATAGGTCTTTAACGCGTTTTTATACTCGCCAAGTCGAGTATACATCTCAGCTAAATAATACTGATATTCAAGGTTTGTGGGGTCTAGCTCGGTTAGGCTTTTACATGCATTCAACTCTCCTTCTAAATCTCCAATACCTTGATACAATTGAGACAACAAATTGTAAACCCATTTATTATTGGGGTTTATTTGCTCCGATTGATGCGCATGAAACAAGGCGTCTTCAAGGCGCTCGGTACGAGTATATAATTGAGCTAATTCATAATGAGCGTCAGCATTAAGGGGGTCTATGGCAACACATTGCTCCATAATAGCAATGGCATTTTCAAACTCTTCTAATGCTTTTAAGCGTTGTGCTTCAAAAAATAAATACTTAAAACGAAATTGACTTTTATAACTAAGATCGCCCTCTGTATATGCATTTAAAAGTGTTGCACTTTGTGTCGTAGATTTCCCTACAACGCTACAAGCGCTCAAACAAATAATTGCCAAAAAGGCTGATATAATTAATTTTAAATTCATCCTATTTTTGAGTAATCTCCAATACTAACTCGTTTTTTTCCACCTAAATACTCCACATTATTTCCAATCATTGAATCTTCAAGGTCAGCATTAGCTATCGTCGTATTATTCTGAATAATGGTATTTTTAATGGTACTGTTGCTAATGCAAGTATTGTTCCCAATAGAGACATGCGGCCCTACAGTACAATCTTTAAGAGAAACATTATGCCCAATAAAACAGGGCTCAATAACTGTTGAATTTTCGTTGCATAAATCCTCTCTGGATTCCTCATTTTCTGTATACTCTAAAACTCTTTTGTTGGCATGTATCGCAGCCGTTGGATTACCACAATCTAACCACTCTTCGACTTTACCAGGATAAAACTTTGCGCCTTTAAGCTTCATATTTTCCAAAGCATTGGTAAGCTGAAACTCTCCTTTATCCTTAATATTATTATCTATTAAATACTGCAACTCAGATTTTAACTTCGCACCATCTTTAAAGAAATAAATACCAATTATAGCTAGGTCAGAAACAAATTCTTGGGGCTTTTCAATAAAGTCGGTAATAATAGAATTCTCATCCATTTTAATGACACCATAAGCACGAGGGTCTTCTACCGATTGCACCCATATAATACCGTCTTTATTAGCATCTAGAGTGAAATCAGCTCTAAATAGTGTATCAGCAAATGCCACTACCACAGGCCCTTCTATAGATTCTTTAGCACACAAAATTGCATGAGCAGTTCCTAAAGCTTCATCTTGATGATAAATAGAGCCTTTAGCCCCTAAACCTTCTGCGATAGCGACTAAATCTTGCTCTACTTCCTTCCCGAAATCTCCAATCACAAAAGCAATTTCATTTACTTTTTGACCACAAACTCTAGTAATATCTTCCACTAAGCGCTGAACAATGGGCTTTCCGGCAATGGGCACTAATGGTTTGGGCACTGTTAATGTATGAGGTCTTAATCTTGATCCTCTACCAGCCATGGGTACAATAATTTTCATTTTGTATTTTTTAAATTATATTTTTCCAGTACTACCAAAACCACCTTCACCTCTATCGGTTACCGTTAGTTCTTTCACTTCGTTCCATTGCGCTTTTATATACGGCGCTATCACCATTTGAGCAATTCGCTCGCCATCTTCAACTGTGAAATCCTCTTCAGATAGGTTAATTAAAATTACACCTATTTCCCCTCTATAATCTGCATCTATCGTTCCAGGGCTATTCAATACCGTAATTCCTTTTTTATACGACAAGCCAGACCTAGGTCTAATTTGTGCTTCGTAATTATAGGGAAGAGCAATGAACAAACCCGTTTTCACAAGAGCTCTTTGCAAAGGCTTAAGCACGATAGGCTCTTCTATATTTGCATACAAATCCATTCCTGCAGACCAGATGGTTTCGTACTTAGGTAGTGCGTGTTTCGAGCGATTAATAATTTCAATTAGCATAATTCCTTCGTCTTGATTTAGTGCTTGAAAGTACTTATTTTTTTCTTTTTTCTAAAGTGATAACTGCAAAGATATACAACAAACACAATAGGGTACTCATAATAAAATATGGATCGTGCCATAGGGTCCATACTCCGTAAAGACCAATTGCTGAAAACATATAAACAGCAATACGTTTCCAATCGTATGAAATAGGGTAGTGCTTTCTACTAAAATAATAGGACAGTGCACACATTGAGGCATAACAGATTAGCGTTGCCCATGCAGAGCCCATGTATGAAATACTAGGAATTAGCACTATGTTAAGGCTAATGGTTATAAGCGCTCCCACCAAAGACATATAAGCACCGTACTTCGTTTTTTCTGTTATCTTATACCATACGGACAAGTTATAATACATTCCCAAGAATAAATTAGCAAGCAATAATACAGGCACAACATCTAATCCTTGATGATAAGACTCGTTTTGTAGGAAGTGCTTTAACAAGTCGATAAAGACATTTATACCTAAAAATATAAGACTGGTGACTGCAATAAAGTAGCGCATTACATTTGCGTACTGTTCTTTTGCATCTTTATTTTTTGCCTGTGCAAAGAAAAAGGGCTCTGCTCCATACCGAAAGGCTTGTATAAAAAGAGTCATAAAGATTGCAATTTTATAACAGGCACTATAGATACCCACTTGCTCAGAAGCAACAGAGGGAGGGAGTAAATACTCTAAAAGCAATTTATCTACCATCTCGTTAGTAACATAAGCTAAGCCGCCTATCAGTACGGGAAAAGCATACTTCCACATACGACTGAATACGTTTCGATCAAAAGTAAATCGTATTTTTAAAATATCGGGTAAAAGCAGCAATAGCATAGTAAGACTAGCCAATAAATTAGCAATAAAAATATATCCTATTCCAAACTCTGGGTAATAAAAAGAGTCAATAAAATCGACCGCATAGCCCTTAGAGAGTAAGTAAGGGCAGAGCAAGAAGAAGAATAGGTTTAAACCAATATTCACTGTTATATTAACGATTCGAATATAGGCAAATCTCCAAGCCTTATCATCTACTCTTAACTTAGCAAAAGGAAGTGTTGTAATTACATCAAGCACTATAATCCAAGCCAAATATTTAACAAAAACTGCGTATTCTGAGATGTGCAGTGTCTTTGCGATTGAATCTGCAGATGGAAGTATAACAGCTAAAAATAGTAAAGCAGAAGAACATAGGAACACAAAGGCGGTAGACAGCACTTTGGTTGGCTCCTTCTCCTTGTTGGTATAATGGAAAAAAGCCGTTTCAAAACCAAAAGTTAAAACAACCATTGAAAAGGCCACCACAGTCATTAAAACGGATAATGTCCCATACTCTGCTGGGGCAAAAACGCTGGTATAAAGGGGTACTAATAAAAAGTTGAGCAAACGCCCAACAATACTACTTAACCCGTAGATTGCAGTTTGCTCAACTAATTTCTTAAGTACGCTCACCTAAATTGTATTTAAAAGTTTGCTTTTCTTTTTTCAAGAAATGCTGTTGTTCCTTCTTTAAAATCATCCGTTCCAAAACAATCTCCAAATGCGTTAACTTCATAATCGAAGCCATCAACGCCAGATTGATAATTGGCATTTACACATTGTATAGCAGTAGATACTGCCATAGGGGAGTTTTTAATAATCTTACGGGCCATTTTATACGCAGTATCTAATAAGTCTGCTTGCGGAACTACCTTATTGGTGATGCCAAAACTTAATGCAGTCTGAGCGTCGATCATCTCCGCCGTTAAAACCATTTGCATTGCTCTACCTTTTCCGGCAATCTGCGCAAGTCTTTGCGTTCCACCATATCCAGGAATTACACCTAATGATGTTTCTGGAAGTCCAACTTTAGCTGTTTCAGAAAAAATTCTGATATGCGAACACATCGCCAATTCTAATCCGCCACCAAGTGCAAAGCCATTTACAGCAGCAATAACGGGTGTTCTCATACGATCGATCTTATTAAAAAGATCGTCTTGTCCTTTTTTACTTAAGGCTTTACCTTGCTCCACCGAAAAGTGAGCGAATTCTGAGATGTCGGCACCAGCAACAAAAGCTTTTTCTCCTGCACCCGTAAGAACGATAACCCTCACATTATTATTGCTATCAGCTGCCTCCAAAGCCTCCCTTAACTCTTGAATGGTAGCCTTGTTCAATGCATTTAGCTTTGAGGGTCTATTAATGGTAATCGTTTGGATTAACGCCTCATTTTGTACTAGTATATTCTCGTAAGTCATGGTAAAATATTTAAGTCCGTAAAATTAGCCCTTTTGCTTTAAGAGTGGCAAGCTTATAAAAAAAGTAGTCCCTATTTTATGTTGTGATTCAAAGTAAATACTTCCTCCTATATCAGCAATAATTCGTTTTACCATAGCTAAGCCCAATCCCATCCCACTATTTTTGGTAGTAAAATTTGGTTCAAAAATCTTGTCGTGTAAAACTGTGGGTATGCCGTGGCCATTATCTTTAATGGTTATCAATACACGCTCATCACTATGCTCTAAACTCAATACAATCTCTGGCTCTTTATCTTCATTTACAGCTTCAATCGCATTATTTAGAACATTATTCAACACTCTAATTATTTGATCCTGATCGGCAAAAATAAAGGCCTTATCGATTGTTTTAGTATACTTTATTTCCACCGCATCATAAAATGCAATGGTATGGTCAACAATTTCACACAGGTTAATTTTTTCTTTATTACTAGAAGGCATTCGAGCAAAATCTGAAAAAGCAGACGCAATATGTGCCAATGTATCAATTTGCTCAATTATTGAGGCACTGAAAACTTTCAGTTTTTGTTCAAAATCTGGGTCAGTGGGCTTTAGCTGCCTTTCAAAAAGCTGTACATTAAGCTTCATGGGTGTTAGCGGATTTTTAATCTCATGCGCCACTTGTTTTGCCATTTCTTTCCACGCACTTTCTTTTTGAGTTTGAACGAGTACATCGGCACTTTTCTCCAACTCTTTTACCATAAAATTATACTGATGCACGAGCTGGCCAATTTCATCCGAAGTGTTCCACCTTAAAGGCATATAGCGTTTCATTAAGGCTGCTTTTCTCATGACCTGAGACAGTCTCCGCAAAGGTTCGGTTATTTGACGAGACAGTAGAAATGCCATTATACTTGCGCCTAAAAAGAGAATAATATAAATTGGGCTCAAGGCAACTAGGTAGGTTCTAATATCGCGCTTATAGCTTTCGTCTAGCTGAAAGTACGGAATACTAATGATAGCAATCGGATTGCCGCGCGTATCTATTATGTATTGGTAAGAATTTAAATAATCCATCCCATTATGAGTCAGATTCTCTTTCACTCTCTTGTTTTTATCAGAGAGCGATTTTAATACGTGAAAATGAATTTTATGGGGTATTATATCACTTTTCAACAATTCCTTATTAGAACTTAAAATACGATCACCTTTTAAGTTGTAAATAATAATATCTAAATTGTGAATATCAGCTAACTCAAATATTTTGTGTTGAAATAACTCATAAATACTTGCGCCACTATGTTTCTGCATTTTTTCTGACTCCAAAAAATATGAAATAGAGGAGAGGGTCGCAGACTCCTTTCTTAGTAGGCGTTTGTTGTGATATTCTTTGTTTTGATTTTTAAAATTATAAAAAGTAAAAATCCCAATAAAGAAAAATGAACCGCCCAAAAGGACCAACATCGATATGTATATACGAGTCCCTAATTTATAGGGATATTTAAAAATTGACTTCATCTTTTCAAAGATAAAATAAATCCTTAGTTCCGAGTCTTTGTTTTGAATTTACCCCACTATGAACATCAAAATTGTTCAACAGGCTCATGTAACATCGAGCATGAATATCTACTAGAAAAGAAAATCTCCATTTCAATCAAGGCTCTACGATCTGATGGATAATGTAACCCTCAAACAACACAATAATTCTATTTGTATAATAAAAGTCCTTCTGAATAACTTCAGAAGGACTTTTATATAGTGTGATATATGCTTTATTATTGCTTCAAGGCTTCTGCACCACCTACAATCTCGAGGATTTCGTTGGTAATTGAAGCCTGACGCTGACGATTATACGTCAACTTTAATTCAGATTTTAAATCTTCGGCATTATCTGTTGCTTTATGCATAGCAGTCATACGAGCACCATGTTCAGAAGCGTGAGAATCTAGCAAAGATTTGTAAAATTGATTCTTTAATGACTTAGGAACCAAATCGACAACAATAGAAGCTTTTGAAGGCTCAAAAATATAATCTGCGTTTACAGCAAGCTCATCATTTTCGTCTGCAGCAACAGGAAGGAATTGTTGAGTAATTATTTGTTGCGTAGCAGCATTAATAAACTCATTGTAAATAATTTCAACTTTATCGAACTGACCATCAACAAAAGCATCCATTACTTCTTGAGCCATTACAGACACGTTATCATAATTCAATTCATTGAAAATTTCAATATTAGAATTATAGATGGTGTGCTTTCCAGTAAAGTAGTCAACCGAACGCTTACCAATTGGGTAAACCTGGATCTCTTTTCCAGCAAAATCAATAATGCGCTTTTCAGTAGTTTTAAAGATGTTTGCGTTAAAGGGACCACATAAGCCACGATTAGAAGCGATGGCAACTAATAAAACTTTTTTAGTTTCTCTTTCCTGGCTATAAACGCCTTCAGCAGAGCCTTCCAGAGTAGAGCTAATATTAACTAAGATTTCGCGTAACTTCTCTGCGTAAGGACGCAATTGAGTAATCGCATCCTGTGCTCTCTTCAACTTTGCTGCCGACACCATTTTCATGGCGCTGGTAATTTGCATCGTAGAAGCTACAGAGGTAATCCTAGTACGTATTTCTTTTAAGTTAGCCATTTGTAAGTCTATTGAAAGTGAAGGCCGAAGCCTTCACTAATTCAGTCTTATAAGTATTTTGATGAAATTTCAACTGCAGAACTTTCTATTGCAGAGATCGCTTCAGCAGATAATTTACCTGCTTTTAAAGACGCTAATTCAGTCGCGTACTTGTTTCTCATGTAAGATAAAAATTCAACTTCAAATTCTCTTACTTTAGAAACAGGAACTTGAGCCATCAAGTTTTTCGTCCCACAGTAAATAATCGCCACTTGTTCTTCTACCGGAAATGGAGAATTCAAGCCTTGCTTCAATATTTCAACGTTACGCTTTCCTTTATTAATTACCAACAAGGTAGCGTCATCAAGATCAGAGCCAAACTTAGCAAAAGCTTCTAGTTCACGGAACTGTGCTTGATCTAACTTTAAGGTACCAGCAACTTTCTTCATTGATTTAATCTGTGCATTACCACCAACACGAGATACAGAAATACCTACGTTAATTGCTGGACGCACACCCGAGTTAAATAAATCAGCTTCTAAGAAAATTTGACCATCCGTAATAGAAATTACGTTTGTTGGAATATATGCAGAAACGTCACCTGCTTGAGTTTCGATAATTGGTAGAGCCGTTAATGAACCACCACCTTTAACGATACCTTTGATCGATTCTGGAAGATCATTCATACTCTGAGCAATTACGTCAGAAGCATTAATTTTAGCAGCACGCTCTAATAATCTTGAGTGTAAGAAGAATACATCACCTGGGTAAGCCTCACGTCCTGGAGGGCGTCTTAATAGTAACGATACCTCACGGTAAGCTACAGCTTGCTTAGATAAATCATCATATACAATTAAACCATGACGACCTGTATCGCGGAAGAATTCACCAATTGCAGCACCCGCAAATGGAGCGTAGAATTGCATTGGAGCAGGGTCAGAAGCATTTGCAGCAACAATAACCGTATAAGACATTGCACCGGCTTCTTCTAATGTTTTAACAATGTTTGCTACAGTAGAACCTTTTTGTCCAATAGCAACATAAATACAATATACTGGTTCTCCAGCATCGTAGAATTCTTTCTGGTTGATGATCGTATCGATTGCCACAGACGTTTTACCTGTCTGACGGTCACCAATGATCAACTCACGCTGTCCACGTCCAATAGGAATCATAGCATCAACTGCTTTAATACCCGTTTGTAATGGCTCGTTTACCGGTTGGCGGTAAATTACACCTGGAGCAGTACGCTCGAGAGGCATTTCGTAAGTGGTACCTTGAATTGGGCCTTTACCATCAATTGGCTTCCCTAATGTATCAACAACACGACCTAACATACCGTCACCTACATTAATAGATGCAATACGACCCGTACGTTTTACAGTATCACCTTCTTTAGTTTCTTTTGAAGAACCTAACAATACAGCACCAACATTGTCCTCTTCCAAGTTCAATACGATACCTTGAAGTCCTGATTGGAATTCAATTAATTCACCAGAGCTTACGTTGCTTAGTCCGTAAACACGGGCAATACCATCACCTACTTGAAGAACGGTACCTACTTCAGCAATCTCTGCCTCAGTTTTAAGACCTGAAAGCTGCTCTCTTAATATTGCTGAAACTTCAGCGGGTTTAACACTTGCCATAATGAACTATTTTATGTGCGGGTTGGAAACAAATTCTCTTTTTAACTGTTGTAGCTTATTCGCAACACTCGCATTAAACTCGAGGTCGCCAACACGAAGAACAAATCCACCAATTAGGTTTTCATCTACACGTTCTTCCATTTGAACTTGGGCATCACCAACAACTAATTTTAGTTGTGCTAATACTTGCGTTCTTATATCATCTGACATTGCAATAGCAGTAGTAACAGTAGCTGTAACAATGTTCTTTGATTCATTATAAAGACTAATGAAGTTCTCAGCAATTACACCTAAAATAGCCTCACGTTTCTTATTCGTAACGATATTAATAAATGCTAAGCTAAGCTCACAGACTTCTTTTGCGAAAATTTTGTTAAGAATGGTGTTTTTCACATCCCCTTTAACGATCGGGCTTTTCAGCATGTCGGTAAAGTCATGATTTTCTTCACAAACCGACTTTATAGTCAGCATATCTTCTTTTACTTGCTCAAGAACTTGACGTTCTTCAGCTAAAGAAATCAAAGACTTCGCGTAGCGTATGGCAACTCTAGAATCTTTCATACTCTTCTTAGTTAAGCTTTACGTCCTTAAGCATTTCAGAGATGAAAGTATTTTGTTTTTCAACATCTTTCAATTCCGACATCAATACTTTCTCCGCAATCTCAATTGACAAAGCACCAACAGATTTTTTCAATTCTGAAATAGCGGCTACTTTTTCATTTTCGATAACCGCCTTTGCAGAAGCAATCATTTTGTCTGCCTCTTCTTTAGCGCTATTTTTTGCAACAGATACGATACTTGCCTTAATATCTCTAGCTTCTTTTAACATAGCATCTCTTTCGGCACGTGCTTCTTTCAAAATACGTTCGTTGTCAGCTTGTAAGTTCGCCATTTCATTGCGTGCATTTTCTGCAGACTCTAAAGCTTCTCTAATAGAGGCTTCACGTTCTTTAACAGCACCCAATATTGGAGACCATGCGAATTTCTTCAAGAGAAACATCAAGATCAAAAATGACAATGATGTCCAGAATATCAATCCTATTTGAGGAGTAACTAATTCCATATCTTAATTTTTTTGTTTTCGTTTTAACGAGAGTGAAAACAAACCTTTCAGGCAATCCCTGAAAGGTTTGTTAAAGCAATAATTTAGTTGCCTGCTACTAACAAAGATACAACTACCGCGAATAATGCTACACCTTCTACTAAGGCAGCAGCAATAATCATTGCAGTTTGAATTTTTGCAGTGGCTTCAGGTTGTCTTGCAATACCTTCCATTGCAGATCCACCAATTTTTCCGATACCGATACCAGCTCCAATTACAGCTAAACCTGCACCAATTGCAGCTAATGGTCCCATACTAATCATAATAATTTATTTAGGGTTAAACAAAAACTTACTTAATTATGCTCATGCTCTGCTACCGCCATTCCGATGAATAGCGCCGACAAAAGCGTGAAAATATATGCTTGCAGTGCAGCTACTAGTAGCTCCAATACATCCATAAACAATACAAATCCTACAGCTACTGGGGCAATCAAAATAGTCTTAAAGATGAAGATCAAAGAAATCAAGCTTAAGATGATAATATGACCCGCAGTAATGTTTGCGAACAAACGAATCAGTAGGGCAACGGGTTTCGCGAAGATACCCATCAATTCAACTGGAATCATAATTGGTGCTAACCACAAGGGTACTCCAGGGGTAGAAAAAATGTGTTTCCAGTAATCTTTATTCCCATTCAGGTTGGTAATCAAGAATGTGATGAATGCTAATGTGATCGTAAATGAGATATTACCTGTTAAGTTGGCTGAGCCTGGGAAGAATGGAATCAATCCCAAAAGGTTGTTCATCAATATAAAGAAGAACACCGTTAATAGGTAAGGTAAAAACTTGTTTGCTTTTTTCTCTCCAATATTAGGAATTGCAATGTCGTCGCGAACAAACAGTACTAATGGCTCCATAAAAGAAGCTAAGCCTGTAGGAGCCCCTGATCCTTTACGGTAAGATCTTCCTACGGCAGCAAAAATCAGTACTAATAAGAAAACCGATAATAACATCGAGAATACATTCTTAGTAATAGAAAAGTCGATCGGGTGAAGGTTAGATCCAGAAACCTCAGCTATATGACCATGGTCTAAGAAGTATTTGTGGCCTCCAATTTTTACCGTATCATGACCGTGATTAAACTTACTAGACATAAATATATCCAAACTTCCATCAGTAAATAAAATTACAGGAAGAGGAATAGACACAGGATGTTCTACACCGGCATCATCGGTATAATCAAGAATGTGAAAGTCGTGTGCATCAGAAATGTGATGCATAATAACTTTAACGGCGTCGAATTTTTCTTCGGCATCCTGATGCTTACCCTCCGTTTCAGAGGCTAATAAATTCACATTCGCTAATAAGAATGCTACTGCTAGTGTAATAGACTTCAATACCGTTTTCATGTAGTTTTCAAGTGGTTATGTATTCCCCTTCAAAAAATCTGTGCAAAAATAGAAAATATTCTTTAATCTCGAAGCATATTTTCAACTTATCAACAAGATTTTAAGCCTTGTGAATAAACTATGGTGTTTCGAGGTGGCAGAAAAAATAATAGACCTGATTATTCACTTAGCTTACTGACAGTTATCCTTAATTCAAATACCAAATAAAATGCATAGACCACTAAAAATTGTAAGGCAAATGATTGAACATCCTGTTCGTTAGGAAGGATGATAATAGCCATAAATATCATGGCTAATAACATTCTAAAAAGACTGAGAGCTAGAAACGCAAAACCAGCCTGATTTTTCATAAAATGAAAAGTATAGGATAGAATAGGATGGAGAAATAGGGATGATAACAAATTAAATCCATGAATGCGTTTAAATTCTATTGGGCTAAGACTCCAAAACTCAAAAAAGTGCAAGGTGAAGTGTATGCAGCCTAAAGTTAGGGCAAAAAGCAGAAGCTTCAAGTAGAAGCGTAGAATATCATCAATCATTTACTTAGTCGTATAACTTCTTTTATAACGTGGTACAAGGCTCCGAAAACGGCAGCTAAAGAGAGGGTAATTGTAAAAAGTTGATCTTTCTCAAAATACTGATCTAATTTCACACCAGCAAAGGCTCCGAAGCCAATCATGGCGCCCATTTGAAGTGCTATATTCGAGAATTTAAGAAACTGATCTAGTGGCCTTTTCTTGGGATTTATCATTATTCTCGTTAAGATTAATGTTTTTTATAGACGCTCCCATACTGCATGAACCTGTGAAATTTGCCCCAGGCTCAATGGATAATTTATTAGTAATAATATCTCCATGTAAATTTGCAGTCGCTTTTAAACTCAATAATTCTGCTACTTGAATTCGCGCTTTAACAGTCCCTGCAATGAGGGCATTTTGACAAACCACTTCTCCTTCTACAATACCCGTTTCACCAAGCACCAATCGTCCTTTTGTGTTAATGGTTCCGATAAGCACTCCGTCTATCCGCAAATCGCCTTCGGTAATGATATCACCCTTAATTGTACTTCCTTGACCAATAGCATTTACTGTACCGCTTGATTTTTCGTTAGCTCGCGACATATCTGAGTTAGATTTTGAAAACATATGGGCCTTTTTTTATTTATACTTCAAATACTTTCCTTCATAATACACTAAGTATTTATCTAGTGATTTTTCTTTATAGAAAGCTTTAAAATTACTCGAAGATATAATAAAATGCTCGTATTCAGAGCGTCCCATTAATTCTTTTAGCTCTTGCAGCTCCTTTATAGCCTCTAAGTAACTAGTAGCTCCTTTTTCTCTATCGAAGGTTTTTACAATAATAAGCTGGTAGTCTAGATTCAGCATCAAACTCTGTGTTTTGTATGAGTTTATCTTATAAAACAATCTGTTAAAGTCTGATATTTCCATTTTCACCTTATTCACACTTGGGCCTTCACTTTCCATGGCCAACACGTAGTAGTGCTCTTCATTTAAATCAAAGGTAAAAGAAGTTTCTTCGGGTATAATACTTCGTTGCTCTAAGTCTTGTATAATTGCCCGCGCTTCATCTGCCACTTCTCCGGTATAATAAATAGCTAATAATGCGTTTAAGTTATCCACTAATGATTCCTCGCCATAAAGATGCCCTTTCGATAGTGCTTTTAAAAGAAATAGTTGCTCTGAAATTGGGTGTGCAGAATACTTTTCGCGCAACAAAGAATCTTGAAGAATCACCTCTACATAGTTTTGTTGCGAAAAAGCATTGTAAACCTCCTCATAATAAATCATCGCACTGTCTACCTCTTCCTTATTAGATGAATAGTACCCTTCGGGATCTAAAATCATCTTTAGATAGTCGCTATTGGGATATTCTTTCATCAAGCGCTGAATATATTGCTCGGCAGACAGGTTCTCTTCAACTAACTTATGTGAGCTATAAAGTTGGTAATAAGATAATGCTTCGTATTTATTTTTAGGGTAAGCCTCCACTAAGGTCTCGAAAGCGTTTATTGCCTCATCGTAATCCTTAAGGTCTTCTTTATAAATGAGCCCTAGCTGATAAAAGGCCTGTACGATAACATCTATAGTAGAAGTCTTTGCTGAGTCGCTAAAAGGAATAAGGTCTAAATAATAGTCTCGGCTATAAATGTCTTTCTCTTCCCCATCCTCATCTTCTTCATCTATAAAAATTTGGTTTTTATTTTTCCTTCGCCAATTATCTTCCAACCGTCTTTCTCCCCACTTAGTAATAAATTCAGAATACCCAAAGCTAATCGCAGAAGGATTGTAAAAATACCAAGCGCCACCACCGCCAGACATCGGGTTAAATTGATTTCTAGAATTCGTGCTCGACCTAGCTCCAGAATTGGACTTCAAGGCTTCTTTTGCCAGCCTATCCTCCTCCTTCTTCTCCTCAATTATCGCATCAATCAGAGCATTTAAATCATCTTCTGAAAGACTCGAAAGTGTAAGTAAACTATCTTGAAGATTAATGGTGTTGTAAAGCTCTACCAGCTCATTTAAACTGTTTCTTTTTTTCGACAAAGACTCATAATCCGGGTGATTTTGACTTAAAAAGGTCATTGCAGTATCGTAATGCCCTTGAGCAGAAAGATACGCTGCATCTTCAAAGTATAAATCGGCTAAAGCTAAGTGAGAAACAGATTGTTGCTGATCATTTCCGCTATTGCTAGCTGTTGAATTAAGAAGATGAGCAATAGCTTGGTCTCGAACCCCTTCTTTGAGTGCAATTTCGGCTAAGGCATAATAAATTTGATCCTTGTAATCTATATTCTTATCATCCTTAAGCATTTTTGTGATTTCGGAAATCAGCTTTGACGAATCGTTATATTTAGGATTAAATGCGCGTGCACGACTCAATAAAGCATTAAACAAAAACTCATACTCAGGGTTCATTTTCACAACCTTATCAAAGTATTCATATGCCGTTTCGTAATCCTCTTGAACTTGATACAACTGTGCTGTAATAAAGGTAAATCGAGTTTTTTTACTTTTATTTTTGGTGTACTTTATAGCGGTTCCCAGGTAATCAATTACATCTTCCCAGTTCTCTTTTTTAATATGATAATTTGCATTGATTTCTGCTAATAAGGCCTTGTCTTCTCTTTTTAACCTTGCATCACTTTCGAGGTATAATAATTGTTTTTCGGCACTTGCAAAGTTCTCCATTTCTAAATACGCCCGAGTAGACCATAAGATTGCCATATCGGTAATATAACCTTCATATTCTCTACTGATAAAGCCAAACATTTCTATAGCCTTTCCGTACTCTTGCTTATAAAACAAAGCCTTTCCCATTAAGAAATAACTGTCGTCTATCCACTTGTTTTTCTCAAGCCCCTTAATTTCCATAGAATGGTACTCAACAACAAGCGCTGCCTTATCTATAGTCCTGTTAAGTTGAGGGTATATTTTTTGGGCTTGCTTTTGGTCTCCTAAAATAGTTGTAGGAAGTAGGGTGTTATAATCTTCTTGATGATTTTTTTCAAGCTTTATGATGGCCTCCTTTAGGCTTTCCTTACCATTAAAATATCCGTTAAACTTTGCTGTAGTACGATGATAAGTGCGGTTTAAAAACTTATCTTTCTGTGTGGAACAAGAAAAAGCTACAAGGCTAAGAATAGCAATTAATAAATATGTGTGTCTAGTTTTCAAATCGATGTCTTTTCGCAATACTAATAACTCTTACTTAGCAAAAATATTTTATTTTTTCTTTTAATCCCGCTTTGATGGGTTTTTATTCTTTCGGTGAATGTCAATTTCTAAAGCACAGCATTATTTTAAATTGCGATATTTGTAAAATGAAAAATCAAAAGTCAGTATTAGATACCTTGAGGCAACGGCTGCGTTTTGTATTGCTCGACGAGCAATCATACGAAGAACTGAGCTCTACGAGCTTAAGTCGTTTTCAGATTCTTATTAGACTGCTTTCTGTGCTTTTACTAATCACCACATTAACTAGCTTATTAATTGCATTTACACCACTTCGTGAATATATACCGGGCTATTCGCCACCACATCTTTCAAAAGACCTTATTCATTTGTCATTAAAAACAGACTCTTTACTGGCAGAAATAAAACTTAAAGAACAAAAGTTAATCTTAGTAGAAATGGTTTTAAGGGGGGAGGATTTTAATGACTCTATTTATTATCGCACAATAAATACTATTTCAACCGCTCCAGAGGCTTTAATAGCCTCACAAAGAGATTCTGTGTTTCGGGAATCTGTTGAACGCGAAGATCGCTTTAATGTGCTATCGGAAAGCACCAATAAACCTCACGAACTGAGGAATATTGCCTTTTACGCCCCTTTAAAAGGAATGATAACCGACCATTTTGACATACAAACAGAGCATTATGGATTAGATATAGTTGCTCCAGCAAATGAAGCTATTAAATCTAGTCTTCCCGGAACGGTAGTACTTTCTAGCTGGACAACAGAAACGGGATATACAATTGCTATTCAGCACGAAAATGATTTAATTTCTTTCTACAAACACAATTCTGTTCTGCTAAAAAGAATAGGAGAGGTAGTGATGGCGGGAGATGTTATTGCGATTATTGGAAATTCTGGAGAACTCAGTACAGGCCCACATTTACATTTTGAATTGTGGCATAAAGGAAAAGCTATTAACCCCGAACATCATATATTATTCTAATGTCTATTAAGTCGTTTATAGGGAAAAAGTACGCCCAATTAGTGGTTGCAAAAACCAAAAAGTGGAGCGAAAACCCAATACAAACACAAGAAAAAGTTTTACAGCAACTTTTAAGTAGCGCTGCAAAAACAGCTTTTGGAAAAGATCATAATTTCTCTACGATTAAAACGTATGAAGATTATAAGTCTAGGGTTCCTGTAAGAGATTACGAGGGGCTTAAACACTATATCGAACGAATTAAAAAAGGGGAGAAGGATGTTCTTTGGGAGGGGCAACCCGTTTACTTCGCTAAAACTTCGGGTACAACTTCGGGTGCGAAATACATACCGCTAACCAAAGTGTCTTTAGAGTATCAGATAAAGGCTGCAAAAAACGCCTTACTACATTATATAGTCGAATCTGGGAATTATCATTTTATCGATGGCAAAATGATCTTTTTACAAGGCTCGCCAGAACTAGATGAAAACCCTATAATTCCCACCGGGCGCTTGTCGGGGATTGTAGCCAACTTTGTACCCTCATATCTTCAAACCAATAGACTTCCTTCGTACAAAACAAATTGCATTGACGATTGGGAGCAAAAAGTAGAGGCCATTATAAAAGAAACTCTTCCCGAAGACATGCGCTTAATTAGCGGTATACCTTCCTGGGTTCAAATGTATTTCGAAAGGCTGCAAGAGCGTACTGGTAAAAAGATTTCTGAAATATTCCCCAACTTCTCGCTCTTCGTTTTTGGAGGAGTAAACTACGAACCTTACAGAAAAAAGTTTGAAGAATTAATAGGGAAGAAAGTTGATAGCCTTGAACTCTATCCAGCCTCCGAAGGTTTCATCGCCTTTCAGGACAAGCCAAACGAAAAGGGCTTACTCTTACTTTTAGATTATGGTATTTTCTATGAATTTATTCCTGCAGACGAATTCTACGACGAAAAGCCTACACGTATATCTTTAAAGGATGTGAAACTAGGTGTAAACTATGTGATCATCCTTAACACTAATGCGGGGCTTTGGGGCTACAATATTGGCGACACAGTTCAATTTACTTCTCTAGCACCTTATCGCATTATCGTTTCTGGAAGAATTAAGCATTACACTTCGGCTTTTGGCGAGCACGTAATTGCCAAAGAAGTGGAGGAGGCTATGAGGTTAGCAATGTTACAATGCACCGAAGTAGAGATTACCGAGTTTACCGTAGCCCCTCAAGTAGACCCTTCAGAGGGCTTACCTTATCACGAATGGTTTGTGGAGTTTGCTAAAGCCCCTAAAGATCTTGCTCGATTCTCTGAACTTATAGATGAGAGTTTACAAGCTCAAAACATGTATTATAAAGACTTAATTGAAGGAAAGATCTTAAAACCTTTAATGATCAGTAGTCTTAAAAAAGCCGCTTTCAACGATTATATGAAATCTAAAGGTAAATTGGGTGGGCAGAATAAAATACCGAGACTAGCAAACGATAGAAATATTGCTGACGAACTAATTATTTCATGATAAAAAAAACAGAATCCTTAGTATGGGAGCAAGGGCAAGTAAAGGGCTTTGCAGGTAAAAGTTTAATCGACCTTAAAAATGGGAGTTTGAAAATGGTGAAAGTGAAGCCATTTGCTATCTACCCGGCACATCTTCATCCAAGCAAAACAGAGTTTATTTTTGTCTTAGAGGGGAAACCAAATATTACAATAGGGGAGAAGGAGTATAATACAAAAAAAAACGACTTCATCACCTTACCAAAAAACATAAAACACAGTATTGAAAACCATACTGATACAGAGTGTATCCTTTTGGTAGGATCGATAGTGGAATAAAATTAAGCTGCCATATTTTCTTGCAATAAACGTAAAGGACAAGATTTACACACCTTATTCTTTCGAATGTACTTTTCGCAACATTCACTCTTCACTTTACAACTTTTACCCTTCTTCTTACTCACGCTGAATATCTGATTTACAGAATTATGGCGCGAATATACAAAACTTATTCTTATTTGGATTAAATCTTAATAGTAGGTTTTATACAGCAATACTTAATCCAAACTGTAACAAGTGGTGGCTAATATGTTTATTGTGTACCTGATCCCACATAACTTTATTTAGCTTTCCAAAAACAGGGTGATTGCGTGTAGATTCTTCTTTTCCATCCCAATAAGAATGATACAAGGTTATAGAAATACAAAAAGCGCGAATAGCCAATTGTAAATCTTCGTAGCGATGGGCTACAGGATCTTCTGGAATAAATTTAGCAACAAAATTTTTAGGTAGTACTTCATTGCTCATCAAAAAGGCTTGTGATTTTTCTATGTATTTTTCAGGGGTAAGCACTTCAACATCTAAAGTGCCATTCGAAATTTCGACTACCAAAATAAGGTGTTCGATCATTTGCTGCGCATCCATTCTGCCCCAATTAGCTTTTGAAGTTGATTGAAGTTGAAATAGTGTTTCCTTTAGTTTTACTGTATTATCTATCCACTGATAAAGCATTATTTTCTGTCATTATTAAAATCACTTTCTACATCTACTTCAATCCGCTTATCTTGATTCGCCAGTTGCCAAGCGGTGTGAAAAATCAACTTTGATATCGCGGCTATTTTACCAAAATGGATTTTCTCTACGGTATCTGTAGCCTTATGATAATCGGCATGAACTCCATTAAAATAGAATATTACTGGAATATTATGTTTAGCAAAATTGTAATGATCGGAACGATAATAAAAACGATTTGGGTCGTTAGGCTCATTAAAAGTGTAATCCAACTCTAACTGTGTATAATAGGTGTTTGCCTCTTCAGAAATCTGATGTAATTCTGTGCTTAACTTATCCGCTCCTATTAAGTAAACATAATTTGGGTTTCCCTCGTGATTCTCATCCATTCGCCCTATCATGTCAATATTTAAATCCGCAATCGTATTTTCTAAAGAGAAGATTGGGTTCTCTACATAATAACTAGAACCCAATAAGCCCATTTCTTCTCCGGCTACGGGCATAAATAAAATGGATCTACGCGGTCCGCTTCCTTCGGCTTTAGCTTTTGCAAAAGCTTCGGCTAATTCTAAAATTGCAACCGTACCCGAACCATCATCGTCAGCCCCATTATGCACCTCGCCATCGTGAATACCAATATGATCGTAATGAGCCGTAACAACTAATAATTCATCTTTTAAATCACTCCCTTCTAGGTAACCCAAAACATTTTCGCCTTGCAATAAGGTGCTTTCCACGTGGCTGCTAAAACTACCCTCAACCTTAAATAAAGCATACTTACTTCGTTTAACTTTTTTCTTCAATTTAGAAACCGTTAAACCAATGGCGTTTTTTAAAGTGCTCTGATCAATAAATACAAATGGAATTTTAAACTCTGTTTCTTCTATATGTACCGAGCGCTTTTCTTTTGTAAAATAAGCACCGTAACGGCTTAGTTTTTTACTCACGTCGGCACCTACAAAAATTACGGCTTTCGCTCCGTGACTGTAAGCCTTCTCTAATTGGTAATTCCAATCTAATAAATCGATGTCCTCAAGCTTCTCAATTTCCTTTTCAGAAAGTAAATCAGGACTCATTATTAAGACCACCTTATCTTTTACATCTAAAAAGCGATAATCAGAACAAGTAATTTCGTCCCAACCATAGCCTACACTTTGAATAGCTTCAAAATTAAAAGAAGTAGTACCAAAATAAGGAAGGGTATAGTAGTCTTTTAAAAATTCTAATTCAGAATTTAAACGAAATGTACTCGACTTAAGTTTTTGATTTAATAAAGGAAACTCTTGATAATACGTTTCGCCATCGTAAGGTGCTATACCTATCGACTCAAAATGACGGGCAATATAATCCGCAGCCAACTTCTGTCCTTTCTGGCCGGTTTCTCTACCCTCTAAAGAGTCGGAGGCTAGTATATATAAGTGTCTTTGTAAATCGGCTTCCTTAATAGTGGAGGCATAAGAAATAGCAGTGCTATCTTGAGCGCATACTCCTACACAAAAAAGCGTGGTGAGGGCAAGTACAATTTTTTTCATTCTAACAAAGGTCTATTTTATTAACTCTTCTTTCGTGTCTACCACCTTCAAATTTTGTGGTAAGAAAAATTTCGGCAATTTCTTGAGCTTCTTCATAAGAGATAAATCGAGCTGGCATAGCCACTATATTAGCGTTGTTGTGTAGTCTAGACAACTCTGCAATCTCTTTGTTCCAACATAAAGCAGAACGAACTGCTTGATGTTTATTAGCGCTCATATTTATTCCATTTCCACTTCCACAAAAAAGAATACCTAAGTCTACATCTTTATTAGAAACTGCTTTTGCTACTTTATGTGCAAAATCAGGATAGTCAACACTATCTTCATTCATAGGGCCAAAATCTGTTATTTCAAATCCTTTTAATTCTAAGTAGTTTACTAATCTTGCTTTATAATCAACGCCAGCATGATCTGAGGCAATAGCTATTTTCATAATTCGGAGTTTTGAACAGCAAATATAAGTAATAATTACCTTGATTTCACCTTATCAACATTTTGAAAAACCACTGTTCATAGCTTTTATAAACTCTTGGTTTTCATACAATCTTTATTAACATGAAAACCTTCATTATATATTACTATCGTTAATTGTTTCTAAAAACTATCTGTAGCTTTTTTGATTATTTTTTCTAAGGCAACTTTTTTAGTTAATAGTCAAGTCGACTTATTGTATTTTTATCAATACTTAAATACTTTTCTAATACATATACTAACATAAAAAAGTAATACATTTTATGATATAATAAGTGCTAAATACGCTTATTAACATCTGTTAATTTCTTAGCTATTTTACTGATTATACATACTTATACCTGTTGATAAAGCTATTATTATTGTTTATTGCTTTTAATAAAATACATATCCTATACATATACTATATTTTTATACAAGCTATCAACAGGACATTACTATTACTATATATTTAAATTTTTAAAAAGAAAGAAATTCGAAAAAAATTATAATATATATATATAAGTGTTGTGTTAAATTTTATTTAATGCAAGATAGATCCGCTGTGGTAAATACTTTAATAATTAGTTTTGTTATGCATTAATAAATTTAACTATTTTAGTGCCTCAAAACTTTGAACTAGAATTACAAAAGAAATGAAAAACTTATTATTTTTATTAGTAGCCATTTTATCCTTTAATTTTTCTACTAAAGTAGAAGCTCAAACCTTAAAAGGTAAATTTTCTATTCAACGACAGACTGGTAAACAACTAGATTTATTTAGAACAGAAGGTAAATATAAATACAAAATTGACAGTACTCAGGTTAAAAATGATGGTACTTTTTCTTTTGCTTATAAAACATATCCCAGAGGATATTATAGAATGACTTTAGGTAATGAGAATAATATAATTGATGTGATTTTAAATCCAAATGAATCGATAGTAGAATTAAATTTCAGTCAAGTTCGTTTAGAAAAGGGAGTTACAGTAATAAAGTCACAAGAAAATAAGGCTTATTGGGAGTTTAAGAAAAAAGATGTAGACATACAGAAAAAAATAAAAGCATTAAAAAAACAAAGAGGTCAGTTTAGAGGACAAGGAAATGACGTTAAGGTAAATGAGATTACGAATGAGGTAAATAAAAAGGAAAAAGAACTCTTTGAATTTATTCAAGTAGTCATAAATAAATATCCAACTACCTATTTCTCTAAAGCTAAAGTTGCTAGTAAGGCTGATAATACAACTGATAAATCTAAGTATTTTGATGATTTAGATTTTACAAATGAAGATTTAGTTAGATCTGAAGTATTTGCTACCAGATTTCAAGATTATATTATTAAGCATAGTGAACATACCGAAGTTGGTTATTACAATGCTGTGGATGATATAATGAAAAAAGCAAAGGTGAATGAAAAAGTATTTGAATTTGCTTTGTATAATTTATTAGATGGTTTTTACGGTTCTGGATTAGAGGATGTTGCTACTTACATTATGGAAGAGTATTTTTATGGAGAAGCTTGTGGAGATATAGAGATAAATGATCTTTTAAGACAAAAAGCCGATATTATAAAGAATTTACAAATAGGTAATGTACCACCAGATTTTACCATAAAAAGTAATTATGGGATGGAAGTAAACCTAAAAAATACATGTGCGAATAATAAGTATACTATAATCATGTTTTGGGCAACACATTGTCCGCATTGTATGAGAGATTTACCAGGCTTTGTTCCTATATACAATCAATATAAACCAAAAGGATTAGAAGTAATTGCAGTTGCATTAGACGTAAATCCTACAAAATGGAAAACTGCAGTAGATGAAAAAGGATTTAATTGGTTGAATGTATCTCAGTTTAAAAACTATCAATCTCCAGTTTGTAAAGACTATAAAATAAATAAAACACCATCGTGGTTTATTTTAGATAGAACGATGAAGATAGTAGCAAAACCAAAAGGAAAACAAGAGGTTATGCAATTCTTAAAAAACAATATGTAATTTTAAAAAGCTAATACAGAAAAGCTGAATGCTCTAAAAAAAACAAAAGAGCCTTGCGTTCAACGTAAGTAGAATTTGAAAACCAAAAAGCAATTAAAATACCACCAGAAATGGTGGTATTTTTTTGTAAAAAGGAAGGAATTTGAGGTAAGCATTTACTATTTATGACTTACGATTACCTATTTACCACACTTTTCTTATATTTGCAGCCTTGTAAACTAAAATCCTAAAAGGACTATGGAATCAATGATTATTTATATGCCAATAGTAATGGCAATTATTGGCTTACTGTATATGCTAGCCAAAAAATCTTGGGTATTAAAACAAGATGCTGGAGACGGTAAAATGAAGGAAATAGCTGACCATATTTACGAAGGTGCTTTAGCATTTTTAAAAGCTGAATATAGACTATTAACCATGTTTGTTATTGGTGTAAGTGTTTTACTGTTTATTGTATCTACAGTAGTTCCTTCTACACACTGGCTTATTGTAATAGCCTTTGTTGTAGGTGGGTTTTTCTCTGCTTTAGCAGGAAACATGGGGATGAAAATTGCTACTAAAACAAACGTTAGAACTACACAAGCTGCAAAAACAAGTCTACCTCAAGCATTAAAAGTATCTTTTGGTGGTGGTACTGTAATGGGATTAGGAGTTGCAGGTTTAGCCGTTTTAGGTTTAACCTTATTCTTTATTGCGTTCTATAACTACTTTATGGGTGGTGTTTGGACAAACACTCAAGACATGACTATGGTCTTAGAAACCTTAGCAGGTTTCTCTTTAGGTGCTGAATCTATTGCTTTATTTGCTCGTGTTGGTGGTGGTATTTATACGAAAGCTGCCGATGTTGGTGCAGATTTAGTGGGTAAGGTTGAAGCTGGAATTCCTGAAGATGACCCTAGAAATCCTGCAACTATTGCAGATAATGTAGGTGATAACGTAGGTGATGTAGCTGGTATGGGTGCCGATTTATTCGGTTCGTATGTTGCTACAGTATTAGCTACAATGGTATTAGGAAACTATATTATTGAGGTTAATGATATTAATATATTCAGTGGTTTTGGTTCTATCGGACCAATCTTATTACCAATGTCTATTGCTGGAGTTGGAATTGTGATTTCTTTATTAGGAACGATGTTAGTTTCTATTAAAGATAACAATGCAAAGGAGTCAGAAGTTATGGCGGCATTAAACAAAGGTAATTGGTTTTCAATTGTTTTAGTTGCTATTGCTTGTTATGGTTTAGTAACTTGGATGTTACCTGAAACCATGAAAATGAATTTCTTCGAAACGGGAGGAAATGTATTGAAAGACATTACTGCAATGCGTGTATTCTATGCAACTATTGTAGGTTTAATTGTTGGAGCTGTAATTTCTTCTGTTACCGAATACTATACTGGTTTAGGTAAAAAACCAATCTTAAATATTGTTGAAAAATCTGCTACGGGTGCAGGAACAAATATTATTGCTGGTTTAGCTACTGGGATGATTTCTACCTTCCCAACAGTAATTTTATTTGCTGCAGCAATTTGGTCTTCTTATGCATTTGCAGGTTTTTACGGTGTAGCTATGGCTGCTTCAGCAATGATGGCAACTACAGCAATGCAGTTAGCAATTGATGCTTTTGGACCTATTGCAGATAACGCAGGTGGTATTGCCGAAATGAGCAAGCAAGATGATATCGTAAGAGAAAGAACGGATATTTTAGATGCCGTAGGTAACACTACTGCTGCAACAGGAAAAGGTTTTGCTATTGCTTCTGCTGCTTTAACTTCATTGGCTTTATTTGCTGCCTTTGTTACTTTTACTGGAATTGATGGAATTAACATCTTTAAAGCTCCAGTATTAGCCATGTTATTTATTGGTGCCATGGTTCCTGTAGTCTTCTCTGCACTTGCCATGAATGCGGTTGGTAAAGCTGCCATGGAAATGGTGTATGAAGTAAGACGTCAGTTTAGAGATATTCCTGGAATTATGGAAGGTACTGGGAAACCAGAATACGATAAATGTGTTGAGATTTCTACCAACGCTTCTTTAAGAGAAATGATGCTTCCTGGTCTTTTAACAATCGGGTTTCCTTTAGTTATTACTTTCCTTCCAATGCTATTTGGAATGGACAATTTAATGATCGCTGAGATGTTAGGTGGTTATATGGCGGGTGTTACCGTTTCTGGTGTACTTTGGGCTATCTTCCAAAACAACGCCGGTGGTGCTTGGGATAATGCAAAGAAATCATTCGAAGCTGGAGTAATGATTAATGGAGAAATGACCTATAAAGGTTCTGCTGCTCACGAAGCTGCAATTACGGGTGATACTGTTGGTGATCCATTTAAAGATACTTCAGGTCCATCAATGAACATTTTAATCAAATTAACTTGTTTAATTGGATTAGTAATTGCTCCTATATTAGGTGGAGAGCATCACGCTGAAGCTGGAAATGATACAGCTGTAGTTAGTGTTGTATCGGATGAAAGTTCAGATATAGCTGTTGTTGTATCTAATGCTAAAGTTGTTAAGTGGACAGGTCGAAAAGTAGGAGGAGCTCATATGGGAACCATTGCTATTTCGGAGTCTACAATCGATGTTGTGGATAGTACCGTAACTGGTAGTTTTACCTTGGATATGACTTCAATTGTTTGCACAGATATTAAATCTGAAAAAAGCAATGCATCTTTAGTGGGGCATTTAAAAAATAAGGATTTCTTCGCAACGGATTCTATTCCAACAGCAACTTTTGTGATTACTTCTTCTGAGGCTTACGATGATGAACCTGATTATTATGAAGTAGTTGGAGATTTAACAATTAAAGGTATAACTAATGCAGTTAGATTTTCAGCTAAAGTTGTTAAAGAGGAAGATGGAGTTTGGGTAAAAGCTGCATTTATTTTCGATAGAACTGATTTTGGAATTTCTTACGGAGGTTCTTTTGTAGATGGAATTAAAGATAAAGCTATTTATGACGATGTCGAAATTGAAATAGACACAAAACTTTAAATCTTAATATAATGTTAAAACGAGATCCCCACTTGCTTAGTGGGGATTTTTTTTGATTAATTTAGAGCCGTAATATAATTATGGCTCTTTTTTTGTATAGCCAATTTTAAATATAAATTATGATAAACCGATTTAAGCTATTCATTTTTTCAGTTATAGCTGTAGCTAATGTATCCTTGAGCATTGCACAGAATAACACGGATGTTAAATTTTCAGAAGGGTCTTTTTTTATCCCGAAAATCGGGATGGTAATTGGTAAATGGTAAAAAGTACGCTGTATTAAGGTGTCCACCACTTACCATTCACCAATTAATTTTTAACTTTAAACGTTCAATATTTAACCTTCAACTTGTATAATGAAAAATCGTGCTATCAGAAATATTGCCATTTTAGGCAGTGTAGCCATTGCTGGAATTATAAGTGTTCAGATTTACTGGATTAGTCAAGCCTTAAACCTACAGCAAAAGAATTTTCAGAAAGATGTATTTATTTCTTTAAAGAGAGTTGCGGAGCGAATTTCAGAATACAATCAAATGGATTTTCCGGTAGCGAATCCAGTTAAACAAATATCATCAAATTATTATATTGTAAATATTAGAGAGGTTATAGATGCTAATATTTTAGAATTGTATTTGCGCAATGAGTTTGGAGGGATGAATATTCAAACCGATTATGAATATGCTATTTATGATTGTTCTAGCGATGAAATGGTTTACGGGGAATATGTTTCCATTAAAGAAAATAGAAAAGATGTAAGTGTCGGGAATCTCCCTAAATACGATGAGTTTATTTATTATTTCGGAGTTAACTTCCCCAAACAAACCTCCTACTTAATGGCGGGGAACAAGCTGTGGGTTTTCTTCTCTTTCCTGCTACTTCTTACCGTGTTGTTCTTTGTATACGCATTAAACATTATCCTTCGTCAAAAGCGCTTATCCGAGCTTCAAAAGGATTTTATTAATAATATGACGCATGAGTTTAAAACACCTATTTCAACAATTCACATTGCCTCGGAGGCTTTATTGCAAGACGAGTCGATAAGCGGGAATAAAACTTTGAAAAATTACACTCAAATTATAAAGGAACAAAACGAGCGTTTAAACAGACAAGTTGAGAAAGTTCTTCAAATAGCCGAAATCGAACGAAAGGAAATCGAACTTAAATATGAAGAAGTAGGTATACACAAACAAATAAATTTAATTGCTAAAAGTGTAGAGCTGAAGTTGAAAAATAGAGAAGGAAATATAGAAATCAAGCTCAATGCTTTAGACGATAATTTATTTTGCGACAAACTTCATCTAACGAATATATTATATAATATAATTGATAATGCGCTTAAATACACTAATACAAAACCAATATTGAAAATAGAAACCTCAGAAATGGAAAGGTTTTTGTACTTAAAGATTTCAGATAATGGAATAGGTATCCCTCAAGAACATTTACAGGAAGTAAAAAAGAAATTCTTTAGAGTTCCCACAGGTAAAGTTCACAATGTTAAAGGTTTTGGCTTGGGTTTATATTATGTAGATCAAATTTGTAAAGCACATAACTGGCAATGGGATATAGAAAGTAAATTGGGAGAAGGTACATCCGTCCTTCTGAAAATTAAGCGATAAATATGGCTAAAATTTTATACGTAGAAGATGATTTGAGTTTGAGTTTTGTAACCCGTGATCAGTTAGAAAAACGAGATTACCAAGTTTTTTCATGCGAGAATGGTAAGCAAGCTTACGAGGTTTTTAATAAACAAATCTTCGACCTTTGTATTTTAGATGTGATGCTTCCTGAGATGGACGGGTTTCAATTGGCTAAAAAAATAAGAGCCAAAAACAAACATGTTCCTATTATCTTTTTAACAGCTCGATCTATGCAAGAAGATAAAATAGAAGGATTGAAGTTGGGTGCCGACGATTATCTTACCAAACCCTTTAATATAGAAGAGCTTTGTCTTAAAATCGAAATATTTTTAAAACGAAAACAAATAAGTCAACAAATAAAAGATTCATACACCATTGGAAATTACCACCTGGATGTAAAGGAGCAAAAGCTATCCCTCGGAGAGCAAGAAAGAAAACTCACGATTAAAGAAACAAAATTATTATCCTTACTTATACAAAAAGTAAATACCCTTACCAAAAGAGAAAATATACTCATCAGCTTATGGGGTAAAAACGACTACTTTCTAGGAAGATCTCTAGATGTGTTTATTTCTAGACTGCGCAAATACCTTAAAGAAGATGATTCTATTTGTATAGAAAATATAAGAGGCGTAGGGTTTAAGTTGAACATAAATGAAAAAAGTAGTAGCGTAAAAAAAATAAAATAATTTACCTCGAACAGCAGCCATTTCCCCTTAAGATTTCGTAACTTATTGATAATTAAAATTATAACAATAAATTATAAATAATGGGAGTTTTACAAGCACGTTTTTGGAGAAGAATTTATTTAGGGTTTTCATTATCCTTAGGGCTGATATCGCCATTAATATGCTGGTATATGGTGCCAGATTTTAACCCAATCACAAAACCACTATCTTATTTTGGAGTAGCCGAACTAACCGCTTGGTATTGGAATGTGTCTTTGCTGCTAGTAGCCTTTGCTATTTATTTAAATTCAAAAAGATCTCTACCACATTATTTCAATAAAGCAATCGACCTAAAGATTTTGAACAGCCTCTTGGTAGTTTCTTTTGTGGCTTTATGTATTACAGCCATTGTGTCAATGGATATCCGTTTGATGCATAGAATATCAGCTTACAGTTTTTTTTTAACATATATCCTATTTGTGTTTAGCTTCGGTTTTTTCAGATCTAGAAAATATGTTAGAAAAGGAATGTTTTCGATGATTGTTGCTTCGTTAATGTTGCTAAGTTCTCTCTTGTTAATTCCATTCCCGAGTTATGGCGTATTCGAAATTGCTTATTTTTTATTGGTTCTCTTCTGGAACGGAAACCTGTTTTATAAAAGAATTGAAAAAGAAGACAGCACTCTACTGATTGAAATGATAAATCCAGAAGCGACTGGCTCAGCATCCTAGAAGCGTGTTAGCATAAAGCGCTAGGAATCATTGTAATTTATTTTACTTAACACTTCACGTAAAAAAACCACCCCTTTCGAGGTGGCTTTTATTTTTTAAGATGACCATTAACAATTAAGCATCATTAATCAGGCATTAAAAAGTATTAATTAAAGTGTCCCTCTACGAGCTTGTTCTGCTTCAATAGATTCGAATAGGGCTTTAAAGTTTCCTTTTCCAAAAGACTGCGCGCCTTTTCTTTGAATAATCTCGAAGAACATAGTCGGACGATCAACGATAGGTTTGGTAAAGATTTGAAGTAAATACCCCTCATCATCTCTATCCACCAAAATCCCCAATTCTTTCAATTTTACGATGTCCTCATCAATCTCACCACAACGATCTAAAACGGTGTCGTAATAATTTCCTGGAACATATAAGAACTCCACGCCACGCTCAGTCATTTCTTTAACCGTAGTTAAAATATCGTCTGTTGCTACTGCTATGTGCTGACAGCCAGCCCCTTTGTAGAAGTCCAGATATTCCTCAATTTGAGATTTCTTAACCCCTTCTGCGGGTTCGTTAATAGGGAACTTCACACGCCCATTTCCGTTGGTCATCACCTTACTCATTAAAGCCGTAAATTGAGTAGAAATATCTTTATCGTCGAAGGTAATTAGGTTGGCAAAACCCATTGTTTTGTTGTAGAAATCAGCCCAAACATTCATCTCATCCCAGCCAACATTAGCTACCATATGATCTATATATTTTAAGCCCATTGGAGTAGGGTTGAAAGTAGATTTTTGTTCAACATATCCGGGTAAGAAAACCCCTGTATAGTTTTTGCGCTCTACAAAAAGATGAACGGTATCGCCGTAAACGTGAATTCCCGAACGTACAACTTCACCAAATTCATCCTTCTCGGTAGTAGGCTCCATATAAGGTTTAGCACCTCTTTTTGTTGTCTCCTTAAAAGATTTTGTTGCATCATCAACCCAAAGAGCGATTACTTTTACGCCATCACCATGAAGTTTTACGTGTTCAGCTATTTCCCCATCAGGACTCATAGGAGTGGTAAGAACAATGCGAATTTTACCTTGCTGCAGAACGTAGGAAGTTCGGTCTTTTACACCTGTTTCTAATCCGGCATAAGCAACGGTTTGAAAACCTAAACAGTTCTTATAGTAAACGGCAGATTGCTTTGCATTACCTACGTAAAACTCCACATAATCTGTTCCTAAGAGTGGTAAAAAGTCTTCCGCTTCTGGGAAAATCTTTTTTATATTTTGAGTTTCTGTACTTGTACTCATAATCTTTATTTTAGGTTTTGTAACTCTTTTTTAGTGCGGCATCCACGATTTAAAATAATCTGGATTCTCTATATCTAAGGCTTGTTGAGTAACTTTTAACGGACGGAAAGTATCGACCATAACCGCCAATTCAGCTGTTTCTTTCTGACCTATACTGCGCTCCATAGCTCCTGGGTGTGGACCGTGAGGGATTCCCGCAGGATGTAAGGTTATATGCCCTTGTTCAATATCGTTTCTGCTCATAAAATCACCATCAACATAATACAATACTTCGTCAGAATCTATATTACTGTGGTGGTAGGGAGCCGGAATTGCTTCTGGGTGATAATCATATAATCGAGGAACGAACGAACAAATAACAAAAGACTTGGTTTCGAAAGTCTGGTGTATTGGAGGTGGCATGTGCACACGACCCGTTATTGGCTCAAAATCGTGAATAGAAAAAGCGTATGGGAAATTATAACCATCCCAACCCACTACACTAAACGGATGTGTAGCATAAGTGAAATGATGTAAAACCCCTTCTTTTTTTATTTTAATAAGGAAATCCCCCTCCTCATCGTAGGTTTCCAAGTTTTCTGGAGTTCTAATATCGCGCTCGCAAAAAGGAGAATGCTCTAATAGTTGTCCAAAGTGATTTCTATAACGCTTAGGCGTATATATTGGATCGAAAGATTCAACAATAAACAATCGATTGTCCTCGGTATCGAAATCTATCTGATAAATAATCCCTCGTGGAATTACCAAATAATCCCCGTAAGAGAAAGTAAGATTCCCCAGCATGGTTCTTAAAGTCCCTGTACCTTTATGGATAAAAAGCACCTCGTCGGCATCTACATTTTTGTAGAAATATTCGCGTAGAGACTTCTTTGGAGCCGCTAAAGAAATATGACAATCGCTGTTCACTAAAACCGGAATACGACTTCTTAAATAATCGTCTGTTGCAGGAACCTCAAAACCTTTTAGTAACCTAGATTTTAAGTTTTTCCCATCAGCAATTTTGGGACTCACATCGACTGTCTCCCCAACAGACTTAACTTGGGTAGGACGATTAACGTGATAGATTAGCGATGACATCCCAGAAAACCCTTCAGTTCCGAAGAGTTGTTCGTAGTGATACCCACCATCCTCTTTCTTAAAAACGGTGTGACGTTTATGTGGGATACTTCCCAGTTTTGAATAAAACGGCATAGATTGAATTTTATAGACACCCTATTGGGCTGTGTCAAATACTATTAATAGCAAAGATAAGAAATGATGATTAATTAATAATGACTGATTGAAAAAAGGATTACCCCCTTGAGGTGAGTTTAGGGTTGTTTTTAAACGTGAGAGGAGAATTGTAGGTAGGAAAACGGAAATAGTAAATAGTGATTGGTAGGTGGTGAATGGTGAAAATGTCAGTCTGAGCTTGTCGAAGACCAATAAGACTCTTGAAGCTCAATTCTCCATTCCGACTTGGACTTTATCGACCGAAAGACCGCCGTCTATTATCCAAATTAACCTCCTTGCCGTTATAACAATCAATCATCAGTAATTATTAATTAATCAATTATTTCAGCGTTCCAAATATCGTATATTTGATGCTTCAAAATTAGATTTAGAATTTACTAGATGACAAAAGATACTGTTCTTGTAATAGGCGCCTCAGGGCAGATAGGAACCGAGTTGGTGATGAATTTGAGAGCCATTTATGGCGATTCTCATGTGGTGGCATCAGATATTAAATCTGCCGCACAAGAGGTAATGGAGACGGGCCCTTTTGAGCAACTCGACATTATGGATAAGGCTCGTTTGCACGAGATCGTCGACAAACATAAGGTTACACAAATCTATTTGTTGGCAGCGCTTTTATCTGCTACGGCAGAGAAAAACATCGAGTTGGGCTGGACTTTAAATATGCGCTCTTTGTCGCATGTCTTAGATTTGGCTCGTCACGGAAAAATCAAAAAGATTTATTGGCCGAGTTCCATTGCTGTTTTTGGCCCTACAACACCGAGCATAAACACACCTCAGTACACCATTATGGAGCCGAATACCGTTTATGGTATTTCGAAGCAAGCGGGAGAACGTTGGTGCGAATACTACAATCAAAAATTTGGTGTAGACGTTCGCAGTATCCGTTATCCAGGATTAATTAGCTGGAAAGCTCAACCAGGAGGAGGAACTACTGATTATGCAGTTCACATTTTTCACGAAGCTATAAAATACGGTCGGTATGAATCTTTCCTTTCGGAAGAAACAACCTTACCGATGATGTATATGCCCGATGCTATCCGCGCTACTTTAGAGTTGATGGAGGCTCCGGCAGAAAAAATTAAGATTCGTTCTTCCTACAATGTCGCAGGAACAAGCTTTAATCCGGTAGAAATTGCTGAAGCTGTTAAGGTACATATTCCTCAATTTGACATGACCTATAAGTCAGACGAAAGACAGGCGATTGCAGATAGCTGGCCTCAATCTATCGACGATACTCTAGCTCGCGAACACTGGGGCTGGAAACACGAATACGATTTAGCAACTATGGTTGAAGACATGATGATTAACCTGAAGAAACAATACATATAAACCCCCAATACCATGCAAGACTTAAAACTATACAACACACTTACCCGGAAAAAGGAAGTTTTTACACCAATAACCGAAGGTAAAGTAGGCATGTATGTTTGTGGCCCTACGGTTTATGGCGATGCGCATTTAGGGCACGCCAGACCTGGAATTACCTTTGATGTGGTCTTCAGATACATGAAGCATTTGGGTTACAAAACGCGTTATGTACGTAACATTACCGACGTGGGTCACCTTGTAAACGATGCAGATGAAGGGGAGGATAAAATTGCTAAAAAAGCGCGTTTAGACCAGTTAGAACCTATGGAGGTTGTTGCGCATTATACGCGTTCTTACCATAGAGACATGGCTATGCTGAACACCTTACCGCCAAGTATTGAGCCTACCGCTACCGGACATATCATCGAGCAGATTCAGATGGTAGAAAAGATTATAGCCAATGGTTATGCTTATGTAGTAGATGGGAATGTTTACTTCGATGTAGTAAAATACAATGCTAAACATGCGTATGGAAAATTGTCGGGTAGAAATATAGACGATATGATTTCGAATACGCGTGAATTAGAAGGTCAGTCGGAAAAGAGAAACTCGGTAGATTTTGCCCTTTGGAAAAAAGCTTCTGAGGAGCATATCATGAAATGGCCTTCGCCTTGGTCTGAAGGATTCCCCGGATGGCACTTGGAATGTTCAGCTATGAGTACAAAATATCTAGGAGCTCGATTCGATATTCACGGAGGTGGAATGGACTTAGTATTCCCACACCACGAAGCAGAAATTGCACAATCTTGCGCTAGCGATGGTCACGAAGCCGTGAACTACTGGATGCACAACAATATGATCACCATCAACGGTCAGAAGATGGGTAAATCCCTAGGAAACTTCATCACATTAGGTGAGTTTTTTAGTGGAACCCACGATAAGCTAGAACAAGCTTACACTCCAATGACGATTCGCTTCTTCATCCTTCAAGCGCATTACCGCTCAACAGTTGATTTCTCTAACGAGGCATTGCAAGCAGCAGAAAAAGGAATGACAAAATTGATGGCTGCCCTAGAAACACTCGAGGGTATTCAGGCTTCTGCGGACTCTACTTTAAATGTAGAGGACTATAAAAAGAAGTTTTACGATGCGATAAACGATGATTTCAATACCCCTATTTTAGTTGCGCATTTGTTTGACGCTGTGAAGCAGATCAATTCTATAGCTGCTGGAAGTGGAAGTCTAGATGCAATCTCAAAAGAAGCCTTGACACAATTAATGAATGACTTCTGTTTTGATATTTTAGGCTTGAAAAAAGTGGCAGCCGAAGCTCAAGACGGTCTTGCCGACGAAGTGATGGAAGTGGTTTTAGGTTTGAGAAAAATAGCCAAAGAAAATAAAGACTGGACTACAGCCGACTTCATCCGCGATGAATTAGGAAAACTCAACATCACCGTTAAAGACTCTAAAGACGGCGCAAGCTGGACGAAAGAATAATCAATTTAATGACTAGTTAATAATGATTAATTGGTTGTGATATTATCCCCTTGAGGGGGTCATAGGGGTGTATAATTCAATTTGACGACTTGAGATGAAAGACCTTGTCAAAATAGTCTTGTTTCGATGAAAGGCTAAGCCGGAGAGCTCTTCGTCAATCTTACATCTTTGTTTAGGGCTATAAATTTAAAAGGACAAAAAGAACAAGAGAAACAATGAAAAACATATTCATTCTATTATTAAGTTGCACGCTATTTAGTTGTTCTAACGAAGCTCCTAAAAAGAAGAAAGTAGGGTCAGCAAAAACCGTCCAAGTGCCTTCTTTCAATGAAGATTCAGCCTATAATTTCATTGCCAAGCAAGTAGCTTTCGGACCTCGAGTACCCAATACACCTGAACATGATGCCTGTGCAGAATACCTGATTGCTACCTTAAACTCTTACTGCGATACGGTTATCGTTCAAGAAGCTCAACTCACTGCTTTTGACGGAACGATATTAGATTCCAAAAACATCATTGCCTCATTTAAACCATTGCGCGCTAAACGCGTTATGCTCTGCGCTCACTGGGATACACGCCCTTTTGCCGATCAGGATGATGAAAATAGAAATATGGCTATCGACGGAGCTAACGATGGCGGAAGTGGAGTAGGGGTTCTTTTAGAAATTGCGCGACAGTTTTCGATGAAAAGACCAGATATAGGTGTAGACATCATTCTTTTTGACTCAGAAGATTACGGACAACCTAGTGAGAGTGATTTTCCAAGAATGCAACATTCTTACTGTTTGGGTTCTCAGTATTGGTCGCAGAATTTACACAAGCCAAATTACTTTGCCAAGTATGGTATTTTACTAGATATGGTAGGAGGAAAAGATGCAGTCTTTACACAAGAATTAGCTTCGGTGACCTTTGCGCCGCAAGCAGTACAAAAAGTATGGAATGCTGCTGCTAAGCTTGGCTACGGAAATCATTTCCAATTCCAAAAAACACAATTAATCATCGATGATCATTTATACATCAACAACCTAGCTCAAGGGCGAGTGCCTACCATCGATATAATAGAACACGATTCTTCAACAGAAAGTAACTTCTACAAACACTGGCATACCCATGAGGATAATCTCGAAAATATCGATAAAAAAACCCTCAAAGCAGTCGGTCAAACCGTGATGCAAGTGGTGTATTCGGAGTAGATTTTAATGACCATTGAT
>Ga0208879_1000225_pt1 | contig 60845 bp, 46 predicted proteins | sample Knorr_S15_td_Bot_FD_185605 | JGI IMG/M metagenome (GOLD analysis project Ga0208879, IMG submission 185605) | Marine microbial communities from Southern Atlantic Ocean transect - Knorr_S15_td_Bottom_ad_5009_LV_A (SPAdes) (version 2) | ecosystem: Environmental > Aquatic > Marine > Oceanic | place... | reverse complement strand
AGACACTTATTGGTATAATACAATCTGGACCGATGGTGTATCATACAACGAGAATCAGGCTTAAGCTATAATTCTATTAACAGACCAGAAAGAATCATCTCCTAGTGTTTAGAAAACAAGTTTGAGTATCGAATAATCAAATATGGATAATTCGCAAGGGTTATCCGAATACCCTTGCGAATGCAATTGTTGTTTGAATGGGCTTTGCGTGGGCCATTCTAGTCGCTAGCCTTCCAACAGGAATCAGCTGGAAGGGCTCCCTTACAATTTTCTCCATGAGAGCATACCCCTCCGCTCATTTTGAGTGCATTCGTAGTTTTTTGTGTTAATTAATTTTGCACAAAATTGTACGGGGCTGGTAAAGCCCTCAATTGCCACTTCTAGCAAATCTAAAAAACAAGTATTCAGCAATCTGACTCCCTACTAGAGTTATTAAAAGAATCAAAAAATAGATTCCAATTCCTACTGTTAAACTTACAGAGATTAAATCAATAACTCCTAGGACAGTAGCTGATAGCCATGAGATCATCGAAATAGCCCCACCGGCAAAAGCTAATCTCTTCAAGCCTCTAGTGCTGTGCTGAGATTTTTTGGCGTTCCACTCTATCTTCTTTAGTCTTGGTTTGATGTAAAAATGTAGCCCGGAACCATTGAGAGTCAGAATCATCACTACAAACATTTTGAGCAAAAATTTGTTTGATTCCATATAACCAGCTGGATCACCTAAGAAAATTCCTAATCCTGACAGCAATAAAACAAACAGTCCAGTCCAAACCAGAGCGGAAACCAATTTCATAACATAAATTTCCTGAGTAGTTAGTTTCAAATCCTTTAAAAATTTAAAGAATAAGAAGTCGCTAACCATTGCTCCACCATAACCCAAAGCGAATCCCAAAAGATGGAATACTACAATCACCGCTTTGTACTCGGCAAAGAAATCAACCATGCGGTGAGGTTACACTTCATCTATTATATCTGTGCGCAAACATCAGGGCAATACCCACTAATAACCCACCGCCGTCATGCCCACATACTGTTTCATCATCAATTATCAAGCAGGATGACATTGTCAAAATTTGGGGGAAATTGGGGGATGCAGTGGGTCAGTTTAGTGCCTACCCATCCAACAGATACAATCACGGTTCTCAGCATCTTGTGACTACTTGTGACTACTTGTGGCGAGATTCCCAATAGGAAAACTGATTTTTCAATTGGAATTTTCTGCAATTATATTATTGAGATGATGCTCATTTCAATCTGATGAAACCAAACCGCATGCTCACATCAAGCCAGCGTTGGGTTCAAACATATGTGCCCGAAGCAGCAGTTGATGTTCGCGGACGACGACGACGAGGATTTTTTCCTTATCGAAGAAGATGACTTCGTTGTCGCGGTCGAGAAAGCCAAACCAAAAAAGCGGCGCTTATCCCTTCGCAAGTCCAAATCTAAGCCAGATAAAAGCGATTCAGACGTTGATTCTCGCGATGATAAGAGTGCTGAAAAGTCTCCGTCCTTCATCAAGGGACTAGCGCGAAATCTCGTCTCCGAAGTTGTAGCAGCTACCGACGCGGTCAAAGAGCGACTAAAGCCAAGAGAGCAGGGCACATCACCGGCCGAAGACGAGGAGACCCCCTCCGGCGAGAAGGAAACTCCTTCCGACAAAGAGAAGTCCACGAGCAAGAAGTCCTCAACCATCGCAGAGTCTACTGAGCGAGATGAAAGTGTTGAAGATAGCGACATGGAATTCGTAGTCGCTGGGATTCACAGAATGTCTTGGCCACTATTGGGGATGGATTGCCCGGACTGTGCGATGCGAGCAACTCAGGCGGTGAACAGATTGCCCGGAGTCACTTCGGTGGTAGTTTCAGCAACAGCAGGAACAGTAGAATGTGACATGGATTTAGCAGCAGGCAATATTTCTCGAGTTTCAAGCGTGCTCTCAAGTCTCGGCCACGAGCCAGACTTGCCGTGGCAGGAGGTGGTAGGAGTTACAGCGAGTGGATTAGCCTCCAATCACTCGGTTTCTCGTTCGGCAATCCGAAAACAATTTCTCAATGTTCCCGGTGTGCTCAGGGTGAGATTTGAGGATGCCAGTGTTCGCCTCATCACCTTAGCAGACCCAAGTCCGTTGATTCGGAATGAGTTGACTTCCGGCCTTACTCGGGTAGTGGGTCGTCGACCGAATTTGCGCACATTGGCGCAAGACCGGCTTAATTCGGCGCAATGGAGACTGGTTTTGACGATTCCAGCAATAGTTCTGCTCGTAGTGATAATCCTACTGAATAACCAGCTTTCCGAATCTACTCTATTTTCTCTCACAGCAGTGGCGGTTGGACTATCGGGATGGAAGATGTTTTCAGAAGCCATCGCCGGCTTGAGAAATAGGCAGATGATTTTCCAATTGCTAACTTCGTTGGCGGTTGCCGGTGCCTTCTTCGGTGGCCATTGGTCAGAGGCTCTGATGGTGTGCATTTTGGTAGCAATCGCTTCTCACATGGAAGATGCTGCCCTACGTCGTGCGCGCGAAGGAATGCAGGGTGGCCTTGACAGATTACCCCGTCGGGCAAGGGTGGTTTCTAAGGGGTCAGAAACTCCGAAAATTTCATCGATTAAAGTAGCGGATTCCTTCCCCGCCTTCTCGATCCAAACCAACGATTTTTCTTCCGGTCATGCCGTTGATGATATGATTCCTATTGATTTGGTCAATATCTCTGATAAGGTTGAGATTCGCTCCGGCGAATTGGTCCCAGTTGACGGCATAGTGGTAGAGGGCATCGGCAGTCTGAACCGCGCACCGCTGACTGGCGAGAGTATTCCAATCCGAGTTGATGAAGGAATGGAGGTTCACTCCGGACTTGTTCTCGACCGCGGCCCAATTGTAGTTGAGGTGAGCGCGGTAGGTGAAGGCACGCGCCTGCACGGATTGATAGAGGAGGTCCGAACCTTCCGAGAAAAGCCCCCGCGTATGCAGAAGACCATCGAGGCATTCACCAATATTTGGGTGCCTTTGGTGGTGGTTGGGGCTGTGCTTGCTGGGCTGTTCGTCACACCCGGTGACATGGTTTTCAATTTCCGGTTGATGCTTCTTCTTTGGGTAGTTGCTTGTCCCTGTGCTTTGTTGATTGCCGCTCCAGTTCCGAATGCTGCCGCTTTGTCAGTCGCCGCGAAAAGCGGAATAATTGCTCGCGGCGGCGATGCGCTGGATGCTGCTTCACGAATTGACCTCGTGCTATTGGACAAAACCGGCACACTCACCAGCGGTCGTCCAAAGCTGGACCGGATAACGACTCAAGGCAGAATAGACCGTAATCGTTCGTTACGAATGGCGGCGGGTTTGGAAATTCGCTCTAACCATCCATATGCTGCGGTGATTCAAGACCAACTTTCAGAAGAGGGTCTTACCGCATTACCGGTTACAGAAATAACCGATGGAAAGGCAGGGGTTTTTGGCAGCCTGCGTGGGAAAACCATCATGTTTGGCAGGGCAGATTGGCTGAAAGATGAAGGTATTGAGATTGATGCTGAACTCAGTGATGCGCTGGCTATAGCAGACGCAATTGGGAACGGAGCTTCACTGCTCGCTGTTGGCAACAAAGCAATTGCTCTGTTCACATTTATCCACGACGACTTACGAGATGGCTCAGTTGAGATGGTACACGACTTACGCAATCTTGGCATCGCGGTAGAATTGCTATCTGGCGATGCTCAGAGCGCGGTAGAGGAACTCGGTCGACAAATCGGTATCCCTGCTGCAAATTGTCGCGGCGAGATTGACCCTGAGGGTAAGGCGATTTGGGTCGAGCGGCGTAGTAAAGGACGCAGGACGCTGATGGCTGGTGATGGGTTCAACGACGCCGCTGCGCTCGCCGCTGCCGATGTAGGGGTTGCTGTTGGCTCAGGTGAGCAGGTGAATCTAGAAGCGGCAGATGTGCTGATTCCCGGTGAGGACCCACGCTCGATAATTACCCTACTCAAACTGTCAAGGCGTACCCGTATGGTTATTCAAGCCAACATCATGTTGTCAATTCTTGTGACGATTTCACTCGTTGTATTGGTTCTTCTCGGCATTCAAACTGACCTTGCTGTCGGAGTTGCTATTCACGAGGCATCGGCCTTCCTCGTCATCTTGAACGGGGCTTTTGTATCAATATCTGGCAACCGGTTTTCCTTAGTGGGAGAGGTGTTGATGGATTTGGTTCGAGACTACCGCGACGCCTTCCTATTGTTATTCAAAAAGACCCCGTCGTCTGTTTGATATATGCGGGCGCGGAAAGCAAGATGTGGGGGAAAGGGATGAGTAAGATTCGTGTGGATGCTCAGACGATGGCCATCGCTCATCCGACCCGACGTGCTCTATACGAGGCATTGCGGGATTCAGAAGAGATGTCAACGGTGATGTTGCAGGAAATCACCGGCGTAACCCGTTACCATCTTTACCACCATCTTCAGTCATTGGAGAGCAATGAATTGGTAGAGAATCATCGTAATCAGGGTCGTTCTCGATGGTGGCGAGTTACATCTGAGATTGATACGCAAGCGCCCTCATCTGATACATCAGGAGCAGCGGGCTCGTCTGAATTACCCGAGGCGGCTAAACAGATGCTGCAAAATGGAGCCGAGGCTCATTTGATTCCAATTCCATCTACTGCCAGTGACCAAATCGGCGCAAAAAAAGCGGTCGAGGAGATTGCTAGTGCATTCGGCGTTGAACTTGATTTACCGTTTACTTTCATGCCCAATGGTATTCTTATCATCGGGCCTCCGCGACGTGGCTGAACACGGGGTGTTTGAATGGCAGAACAGGACATACCTCCTGCTACAGATGACCCCTTGACGGTGGAATCACGCCACGCGCCTCCGACAGTTAACTGTCCAAACTGCGACAGCATGATGCCACGCAAATTGGGTGAAATCAGTTGCGTGGTTTGCTCCGCCGTGGTACGGGTTGACCACAAGCCGACGCGGCGGGATTGGATTGCTGAGAAGATATCCTGCCCCGATTGTTCCGAAATTCTCATCGCTGGGATTGATGAAAGGCCCTGTGGGCTCAAGTGTTCATCTTGTTCGACAATTTTCAAATTGGTTTCTAAAAGCGTGAAAATTGACGTATCCTGCCCCGCTTGTGAACGTACCCTCCGACTCAAACCCAGACCGGGCTCTAGGAACCTGACTTGCCCAGCCTGCGACGAGACTTTCCTCGTCACATTCTGAGCCTTGTATCAGGGCAGGGTTGAAGCAGCGTCGGTGCTGGGGACAGTTTGATGAGGACCACTCTCAATATGATGGGCATCGCCGACTGGATTACTTTGGGCAATGGTCTGCTCGGAGCAATCGCAGTATTATTCATGATTTTGGCCTTTGATGGCTTCGCATACGACAAAAATTCCTACGAAGAAGTCTACATTTGGCTAGCGATGGTTTTCATCCTGCTATCAACTGTCGGTGACATCATTGACGGTCCGATTGCCCGCAGGTATTCCAAGAAACGCTATCTCGGTTCATACTTGGATTTGATGTCTGATTCCCTTTCTTTTGGAACTGCGCCCGCGCTGCTGGTTTTCTCGATGTTCAGCCGAGTAGGTGAAGCAACACCTCTGTGGACTGCAGCTCTCGCCTTTGGATGCTGCTGGATTGTCATCTGCACGATGCTACGCCTAGCCCGATTTCAGTATGAGCATGGTAGTAGCCAATGGTTCAATGGACTTGCAAGCCCAGGCAGCGCGGTAATTTTGGTCACACTATCCGCGTTAATTTGGGTTCAGCCCGATACCTCTTGGGGGCCGGATGCGATTGAGTGGAAGTTTGGCTCTGGTGCGCACCCCGCCTTGGATTGGCTGATATTGCCTGCTGCTCTCATGTGCGGTTATCTGATGATTGCTGATAGAAAGCTGCCAAAGGCGGGTGGGAGAACCATGTTGCGGCTGACTGCTTTGGTAATCGCAGCACTACTTTCCGGCATCTCGATGCAGATATTTTCCATACCAGAAGATGGTTCTGCCAACGTCTCCTTCATTCTATTTGCCGGTGCACTTGCTCTTTGCATGTCATACATTGTATTGGGGCCTCGGGTTGTCGCCTCTCAACAGGCAGCCAGTACAATGATTTCACCATCGGATGAGGAGTAAAGAATCACTTGGTTTTGACATATTTTCTACTGCAACTCGGCGCTGCTCGCAAGGTCTGATAATATTACTCGCAAGTGAGTTGTTACCTACCCCACTTATCTATCATGAAAAGTGCAAGGTGCACACAGGGGATGGGACCCTTGAGCGTGAGCCGAGAGAAGTTACAGAATCTTAGAGCGAGGTTTATTGCCTCAAAAGAAGGGGAATCCCCTTCTCTACGAGAGATACGTGCTGAGGTTGCTGAGGAAATTTCCCCATCGCTTGAAACCGTTCAAGAACTTGACGACCGCTTGAAGGATGAGCGAAAACTCCGAACATCATTGAAGCGTGAACGTCGTCTCCGATTACAGGCTCAGTCTGAGCGTCTTGCTGGAATGAAAGGTGCCCTTTCAAAGGCAGTTGAATTGCAGACCGAAGGTGCCCTCGCAGAGATTGAATCTGAACTTCGCTCATCAATGGAAAGCGAATTGGCAAAATTGGAGCGCGTAGCCCTCGAGAGAGAGGAAGCGGTTCTGCGCGAGGAGATGAAACTCAGGCTAACAAGAGAGGAGACAGCCATTCGTAGTCAGTTGGAATTGGAGCAGGAGCGACGGCTTGAGGCTCGTCGCGACCAACTTCGTAATCAGTTGAAGGAAGAAATGGATTCTGAATTTGAGCGCCGCCGTGCTTTCCTTGAGGAACGCCTTGAAATCGAGGCTAGCCAAGAGATGCAGAAGCAAATTCGTGAAATTGAGGACGAGTTGAAATCTGAAATGACTACCCGACTTGAGGAGGAGGAGTCCTCTCAGTCTCGCCGCATCGAGGATGCGCAACAGGCCCGGCTAGCCGAGCGTGAAGTGCAACTTCGAGATGGGATTCGGCGTAGAATTGAGCAACAATTCCGTCAACGCCTTCGCGAGCGTGAGGCGCGTCTGCGCGCAGAATACGAGCGCCGCGCCCATCGTCTTGAGGAAGAGATTGCCCAAGACCTACAGAGTGAACTTGAATCTAGAATCGGTATTGAAACCGAACGATTGGAAAAGCGAATGCAGGAGGACCTTGAACTCGCGGTATCCAAGCGACGCGAGGAGTTACAGGCTGCTATTCTGAAGGGAATGGAAGCGGACTATGGCGAGCGACTTTCAATGAGGAAGCAGCGACTGAAGGATCGCTATGATGTATCGTTCTCGCATTCAATTGATGAAATTGAACGTGCGTTGCAGGTTGAACTTGAATCCGGTGTCGCTGAGCGAGTTGAAGCTGAATTTGAACAGTATAAGCGCGAGCGAGAGGCTGATATTGGGCAATCTCTCGCTCTGTTCCGCCACGATCGCGAGAATGAATTGCGGGCTAAACTTTCCGAGCAATACGGTGAGAAGAAAGATACCTGGGTTAGCCAAATTGAGGCTGAGTATTCCGCTCGTCAACAGGCTGCTCAGCGACAAATCATGGCCGAAATTGACGCGAGAATTCGCAACGAGCGCATCGGCCAAGAAACTAATCTCGATCTCATCAAGCAGGAAGTAGCCCTTGACCTCGAGGTCAACATGGAGGCAGATCTTGCTGCATTCCGCGCCGAGAAGGAGCGCGAAGTATCCGAGCAACTCGAGCGACAAGTCGCAAAGCGCGAGGAAATTATGCGCAATAAGGCACTTATCGAAGTTCGCAGAAAGGAAGCAGAGATTCGTGCCGAAATCGAGGCACAACTCGCCATCAAGCGAGCAGAAATCCGCGAGCGTCTCGCTCAACTGGACGCCCGCGCGGAAGAATTCCGCAAGGCGGCTGAGGAAAAACTCAGGACCGAACTTGAGAAGGGACTTATTACCGAGGAAGACCTTGAAGCAGAAGCCAAATTACAAGCAGTTGAAGAATCGGCTGAACTGGAAGAAAAGGACACCCGCATGGGGCGCAGGCAGGCATGGATGGACGCATTGGGCGGTGCCAGCAGCCAGATGCCAGGCTCTGCAGCCGGTGGCCAACCACCACTTGGAGGTCTCGGCGCACCGCGAGTCGGTCTTGGCGCACCTCGAGAGACACCGGTTGCTGAGAGTCCACGCACCACCCTCGCTGCTCCGGTTCGCGCTCCAGTTACTCAGGCGATCGGTGGCCTTGGTGCTACTCGTACTCCACCCGCTGGCGGACTAGGCCGGCGACCAGCAGCAAGCGGCCTACAACCGGTACGCGCGCCGATTACACCTGCCACTCCTTTGACCACTCCTTTGACCACTCCTTTGACCACTCCTGAGCCCGAGGCATCACCTGCTGCCCCAGCAGAGCCGGAAGTTGAGGAGACCCCTGAGCCGGCCACACCCGAAGCGGCAGAAGTTGCGGATTTGGTAGAGCCGGAAGTTGAGGAGACCCCTGAGCCGGCCACACCCGAAGCGGATGAAATCGTTGAAGCAGACCCTACCGAAGTTGACGAGTTCGCTAGTGAGGACGAAATTAGCGATGAGGAACAACCCATCCAGCCCCGTTCATCTATCTCCGATGCGGTGATGGAAGCATTGGCTGCCGAAGTCTCGGAAGATGAAGATACAACACCAATCCCTACTCGCGGGCCACCCGGCGGCGGTCGCCTCATCCGGGACGGACTTGGCGCACCACGCCCAGCATCCGGCCCACCGGTGAAGGGTCCACCCGGTATTGAGCCGGAGCCCACGATAGATGAGGAAGAAGAAGACCGGCCTGTTCTATCTCCAATCACTCGCCCGATAATGAAGCCAGTCGATGAGTCCCGCAAGGTACTCGAGCCTTCGAAGACCACCCGCTCAGTATTGACCCCGGTTGAAGACGATGAGGATGATGAGGATGACGAGGATGAATCACCTAGCACAGTGCTGAGGCCAGTTGGCCGCTCGATTCTCAAGCCGTCAGAATCCTCTGATGAAGAAGAATGAGATTCTCGTAAGCACCCCCCTTAGGGGTGCTAAATTATCCAATTCGCATTTAATCGGGGATGCGTTCCATTCAAAGCGGTAGCCACGATGGCCCACCCATGCGTGCATGTACGATTTTGACTTTCAGTTTATTCATTTCTGCTCTTTTTCTTCCATTCGCACCGATTGCATCTGCGGAATTAGATGACCTCGGCGATGCCGGTGTAGTCGCTGAAATGCCCGGCCGTGCCCTCGATTGGTGGGCTTTGGATGATGGCAATATTCTCTACGCCAACGCCAGCGCAATTGTCAGCGTTTGGAACTTGAGCGATGGCGTATACACCGAGTTTATCACAATCGATTCAGGAGTAACTTCGGCTAATGTGGCGATTTTTGACCCGGTGGCAAAAATTGTTGCCTTGGGTCATGACACCGGCGTCAAGATTGTATCTCTAGAATACGAAGATGTTCTGTATTCAATCAATTCTGGCTCCGGAGGTAGTGTTGATGCATTGGTTTGGGATGCAGATGGCGACTTATGGATTACACTACGTAATTTCAAGATCGCCGCAGAATGGACGTTGAGTTCTTCAACTGGGATTGAAACGTCACCTCATCTTAATGTGATAACTGGGGTAGCGGTAACCGAGAGTGGCCAGATTGCCACCAGTAGTCGGAATAAAGATGTGCTAATTCACGATCGAGATGGTTCGCATAATCAGACTTTGACTAATTCACAGTATCCGATTGCTGGGCTTGTAACTAATGCCAATGGCAGTATTCTGTACAGCTTAACTGACAACTGCAAGTTGTTGATTTACAATACATCCGATTGGGCTTACCTCGGAACCGTCACTATGTGTCCGAACGGAAAGGTTCGTTCGATGGACATGCTCGCCGACGACCGAATGATGGTTGGCACCGTTGCCGGTCGCGCAATAACAATTGATACTTCTACCCACACCGTCAAACAAACTTTTGATGTTACGGGCGAGGTAGTTGGTTTCATCCCATCAGATGGAGACGGTGTGTTGGTTTTGACCGCTTTCAACTCAGTTTCTAACATTCGTCTGTTGGATACCGATATTGATGACGACGGTGTCGTGGATGGATTAGACGCCTTCCCCGATGACCCCACCCAGCAAACCGATACAGATGGAGATGGATATGGGGATAATCCGATGGGCAATAATAGCGATGCCTTCCCAAGCGATTCCACTCAATGGAATGATTCTGATGGAGATGGACACGGAGATAATCCATTGGGCAATAATGCGGATGCTTTCCCATTCAACGCACAGCAATACTTGGACAGCGATGGCGATGGCTACGGTGACTACTCCCACGGTCAAGATGGTGACCAATTCCCCAATGACCCTACTCAGTGGGCTGACAGTGATTGGGATGGTTATGGTGACAATCAAGACCCAAGTGCTACCGATTCTGATGCTTGTCCTACCCAAGGCGGTGACTCATTTGAGGACCGTCTTGGCTGTCAAGATACCGATGGAGATGGATGGTCTGACCCCGGAAATGGCGAAGATGCTCACCCGGTAGGTAATGCAGATGCCTTTGCTAATGAGCCGACGCAATGGCGAGATACCGATGGTGATGGCTATGGTGACAATATCACTGGATACCGCGGCGATGCGTGTGCTTCACTCCCCGGCAATAGCACTAGAGCGGTGTTGTATGATGCAGTAGAAGGCCGTTATTCATGGATTTACCGATATGGTTGTATTGACAGTGATGGCGACGGCTATGATGACACTACCGAATCAGCCTATGGGCAATGCACCTTTGTTGGAAATAGTACGGAGTGGATTGACCATGACCGAGATTGTGTAGGTGCAAATACCGACTATAACGACACCGACCCGTCGGTGAAAACCCTTTGGGACCACTGCGAGAAATTCCCGCTAGATTCTGCTTGCGCTTTCTTGCGAGATGATACCTCAGACGGGAATACTTCTACTGCTGATTCTCCCGATGAAGAGAAGGTTAAGCAGTTGCAACTTGCGCTGCAGGGACTGAAGGAATTTGGACTGATTGCAATAGTGATGATAGTCGTTATCGTAGGCGCATTATTGATGCTAGTTGGAGTGATGAAGTTAGCTGGTAGTGTGACTTCGAAGCGAAAGCCAGATGCTCAATACACCCATCAAGACGCGACTAAGGAATTGGATGCCTGGGAAACCGGTGAGAAGTTCGAATCTCGCGGCGGTGTGGTTGATCAGAAAGGATGGGATGATGAGCCGATGGACGACGGTGATACAACCGATGTAGATGACTTGCTCGATAGTGCAACTGCAGAAGACTTGCCGGTCGTACAAACCGACCCCGATTACGGTGCAGGCGAAGACATTGACGAGATGGCCGGCACTACTCAGGTCGCTGAGATACACGAAATGGGCAGCGCAGAGATGACTGTGGTTGAACTGAAGGCCGCCCTGAAGGCAAGAGGTCTGAAGGTTGGCGGCAATAAGGCAGAACTCATTGAAAGGCTGAACTCGCAGCCTGCGCCTCAAGCAGCAGCACAGCAACCTACGGCGGAACCGGAACAAGCTACTCCAGCCCCAGCGGCAGAATCGGCTGCTCCAGAGCCTGCCTCGGCCCCAGCAGAAGCACCGCCACTACCAGAGGGAGGATTACCCGAAGGCTGGACGATGGATCAATGGCGCTGGTATGGTCACCAATGGCTTGAGCGTCACGGGAAGTCCTGAGATTCTCAGGAAAAAACTCAGTTGAAAACTACTGGCAATTCGTCACGAAGATTGGCGAATTCCTCTCCGGAGTATCCGCTGGATCCTAGCGTTGAAGAAATCAGCCAGAGGATATTGTTCCAAGCGTTGGAATCCGCGTGCAATTCAATCCGATTGGACGCGGCCAAATCCAGTAAGATGCGTGCATTGCTGCCACCGTCTAGCAAGCCACGCACAATGGTGGCGGCATCAATGGTATAGCGGGGTGCTCTTCCTTTCATTACTTTCACCCGTTGAATGGTGATTGGTCTAATCGTTGTACTAAGGCCTCAACATCGGTTTCTCCGATGTCGCGAAGTCTGTCGCGTAATTTGTCAGCCGCACCGCGCATTTGCGCCATTCGGTACGTTTGTAGCACGTCTTGTAGCAGGTCGTCAACGCTGCGATGATTGCCCATAGCCCTCATCGAATTCAGTTGTCTGCGCACGTCAAAGGAGACGCTCACGGAAGTCATGTCTGTGGAACCCATTCTCTCACCGGCTCAAGAACAATCCACTTCGCTAACTAAGCCTACCGGTCCCTTGTCCCGCACATCCCACCAATATTGTAAAAATCAGTGTTGCTGAGCGATTTGATGAAGTTTCAAGCGGCTGGGCTCATTGATTCCATAACGATGTCTAATCGCGTTCACCCTGCGGTGCACCTCTTTTGACAAAGCCCAATACTGTTGACTACCCTTATTTGATCGAGTGGGTTTGCGTAGGATTGTGATTGGAGCTCCTTCACTTGGAGCGACAGCGATGTCAATATTTCTAGGGATTACGGTATGGAATACCTGCTTGTCAAAGTGCTTACGAACTTCATCAGCGACCGTATTGCATAACTTGCTCTTTTGATACATGGTCAGGGCGATACCGAACAACTTGAGATGTGGATTGATGCGTCGTTGGATGAGTTTGATCGAGTTCATCAACTGACTCATGCCCTCCAATGCATAGTATTCGGTCTGCACCGGGATTAGCACCCAATTTGCTGCTGCCAGCGCATTGATAGTCAGCAGACCGAGACTTGGAGGGCAGTCAATGATGATGTAGTCAAATGCTTCTATTGCGGGCGCAAGACCCTCTTTCAAGCGTGTTTCGCGCCCGATTCTTGTCGCCAATTCAATTTGCGCACCTGATAATTGTATGTTGCTTGGCAGCAACCAAAGATTATCCAATTTCAGGTGCTTCGGAACTTTTTTGTCAAGATTATTCTGTTTCCAAGCGGTTTGCATAGAGTCCGTAATAATCTCCGGACTGATGAGATAATCCTCAAGAATTGGCAATTCCTCACCGAGGTCATTCATCAACAAATCGTAAACTGTCCGAACCATCTTGCTTTTATCAATTCCAAAAGAAGTAGATGCATTACCCTGCGGGTCCATGTCTACCAGCAGAACTTTCGCCGGCGGAAACCCATTTGCAGGATCACCTTGAGCTAGAGCACTCGCGACGTTCACCGCAGTAGTTGTCTTGGCACAGCCACCCTTCTGGTTGGTGACAGCGATGACCATTTTGTATGGATCCATACCTACGAACTCCCGACGACGGCACCCTCTGGTCCGCAGCCCTCTTTGAAAGAAGCGGAACGTGGCATCACCCTACCCCGATATTCCCGTATCTCCATCCGAGGCATCGGGAGCGACCCCCAGCACTCGATACGGGGTCGTCCGCCATCGCATCCCTCGCGGAGTCCGCCTCCTTTCAACAGCGCGGCTGGCCTTTGTTGCAAGCGCTTGAACGTAGTGGAGTGAACGGCACACATTAGTTCCGGGGAACCGTGTCGGCTGAATGGTCAGCCAACTGGATGGGAGTCATGTATTTGTACACGAATCAGGCAGCCTGAGGTATGGAGGAAGAGGTGGAATTCCAGCCGGCCTACGCCATGCTGACGCTGAGTCTGGCGGCTGGTGAGGCTGTGCGAGTGGAACCGGGGGCGATGGTCGCTCAGGAGAATGTGACGATGGAGACCAAATCGAGTGGTGGTTTTTTCAAAGGACTGAAGAAAGCGGTACTGGGAGGCGAGTCGTTCTTCCTGAACACCTTCACCGGTGGCGCAGGCGGCGGCTGGATCTCGCTCGCACCGTCAGCACCAGGTGACCTCGCTTGGTTCGATGTGCAACCGGGTCGGCAGCTGTTCATCCAGTCAGGTTCGTTCATGGCGTCGACCAGCAACGTGCAGACCGACACAAAGTTCCAAGGACTCAAAGGCGCCTTTAGTGGTGAGAGCCTGTTCTTCATCCGCGCCTTCACAGAGGACAGCCAGCCCGGCCGCGTCTACTACAACTCGTATGGCGCGATCAAGGCGATACCCGTCCAACAGGGCCAGACGGTCACCGTGGACACCGGTCACGTCGTAGCTTTCGAGGACTCGCTGCAGTACCAGATCGGCAAGGTCGGCGGAATGAAGTCGTTCATGTTCGGTGGCGAAGGCCTCGTGATGAATTTCAGTGGACAAGGCACCATCTGGATCCAGACACGCAACCTATCTGGATTGGCGAGCATCCTGATTCCATTCATCCCAACCCACAATTAGCCAGCGATTCGACCGTGATACGCTGCGTAATCGGCGTGACAATGCTCATGCCACGACCCCCGCCGTGAGCCCAACGATTCACTCGGTTTCTTGATGTCGTTTCGCACAGATGAGTAATGCAGCCTCACGCAGATGAATAATGTCGCTTCTTGCAGAGGCGCAAAGGCGCAAAGAGCGGCGCGGTTTCAAGAAAAATCCTCAATTCGTCCGCCGATGGAAACATCGGCGAACCCCACCGGATCTCGCCCGCTCATTGGATGACTGGCACCGGCACCTCTGAGAGGATTTTGCGCATGATGTGCATACCGGTGATACCACGAATCTTCGCTTCGGGCTTGAGCAGGATACGGTGGCTGCAAACTTGTAGCGCAACCCGCTTGATATCATCGGGAATCACGTAGTCGCGACCTTCGATTGCTGCCGATGCGCGACCGGTCTTGAATAGAGACTGACTTGCACGCGGTGATGCACCCGTGGTTATTCGGTGGTCTTCACGGGAACGCTGCACGACCTCAACGATGTAAGAGAGGATTGCCGGGTCAATGTGAACGGTCTCAAGAGCCTTCTGCATAGCGACGACCTTCTTGGGTGAGGTGATTTGTGCTACATCGTGTTCATCCTTCCCGCGCAACTTACGTCGGGCCAAGATCGCCTTCTCCTCGGCGCGGTCCGGGTATCCCATTGACATCTTCATCAGGAATCGGTCCATCTGAGCCTCAGGTAGCGGATAGGTTCCTTCCTGCTCAATTGGGTTCTGGGTAGCCATAGTAACGAAGGGAGCAGGCAACTTGTGGGTAATTCCCTCAATGGTAACCTGCTTTTCTTCCATAGCCTCAAGCAGTGCTGCCTGTGTCTTGGGCGGTGCACGGTTAATCTCGTCAGCGAGTAGAATGTTGGTGAATAGTGGGCCGGGTCGGAGTTTGAATTCTCCAGCCTGTTGGTCATACATGTAGGTCCCCATGATATCGCTTGGTAGCAGGTCAGGGGTGAATTGCACACGCTTGAACTTGCAGCCTAATGCGCGAGCGAAGGTATTGGCGAGTAGAGTCTTAGCGAGGCCTGGGAAATCTTCCAGCAACATATTGCCGTTCGATAGAATACCGATTGTGACTCGGAACAAATTTTCCTCTTTACCGATGATGACCTTAGCAACTTCTTGCATCAAGGTATGTGAGATTGCGCTAACTGTAGAAATCAAGTCTTTTGTGCGACCTGCTCCAGCCGCTTGTGCCATTCCTGCCGCCATCATATCACCAATCTAACTCTAAACCCAACTCTTGACCCGTTGGATTCGCTTTTCAAGGTTGGGGGTTAAGATGTCAAACATGCATTCCCCGCAGGGGGATGTAAAAACCGGTTACAGTGCATTGATTAGAGGCCCCAAAACCGATCTTTCTTTCGGTGCAGTCGGATGAGTTCTCCGAGGATTTCTTCCTCAGCGGATGTCAACTCAATCTTCCGCAATTGTCGGGCGTGAGAAGCGGGTATATCAACCAGCAAAACGTCTTCTTCGTCAATGCCGCGACCAACTACTGCGCCCTGAATTGCTAAGGCGACTTCATCTCCCTCACAGGATTCTTTCAAGGAACTGTCTCCTACTCGGATTGACTTGACCCGACCGACCTTAGCACCATCAAGAGTCAACAGCCTTTGTCCGATATGGACCCGGCCGCCAAGAACTCTCACCCCTACTACCGCCGGTCCAGAGCGTCGGAATATATGGTCTCTGAGAATGAGAATTTTTCCGGGATGGACTACCAATCCCCGCTTCTCCTCCTCAATTTCCTTGCCCCGTTTTTCTTGCCATTCAGTGAACGACTCAAGAATGTGGTAAATCACATCAGAAGTGAGGTGAATGACCTCGCAGTCATCATGTGACAATTCTTCCTCAGTCTCAGCATGAATCCCTGTAGAAAATGCAAGAATGGCCCTGTGGAGTGGTTCTGGTGCTGCCTCAGCGGCCCGGAGGTCTCGTTTGTTGACCGGGCCGATGCCAGCGTGACGAATCGGGATTTCAACCGCTTTCAACTCAAAGGCCAAAGCCTCCAAGCCGCCAAGGGTATCAGCCTTGATGACGATTCCAGCCTCCTCGTCCAATTCAATGCTAATCTCGGATTCTGCTGCGGCTGCATTGATGGCGGCATCACGAGCCTGTTTATCATCAGCCGGCAATACGCGCAGGGTAGTGCCGGCAAGCACCCCAGCAAGGTTTGGCGCAGACAGTTTCAGTCCTGCAGCCGGCTCCACAGAATCAACAGTATCCCATCGGTCGCCGGCGTCGCGCATTTCAGCCATTCCACGCGGTCGGAATAATCCACGTACCCGCGTGACGACCGGACCGGCTTCGGTCGCGAGCACAATCTCATCACCTTTTGAAATCGTTCCGCGATACAAGATGACGTCAAGCGTCTTACCCATCCCTCGTTCTTCCTTCATCTCAAGAACGGTACCTTCGCCAAGCCCTTCAACGTCTGAGAGTTGTTCCTCAAGGAATCTCTCGGCAAGTCCAATAGTGACGGCGAGCAAATCCTGCATGCCTTCTCCTTCCTTGGCGGAGCAGGGAACCAATGCGATGGTTTGGGTGAAATCATCAATATTAGTATAGAGGTCTATATTGAATCCGTGTTCGGCAAATTCACCAACCAATTCCCAATAACGTTGGTCAAATATCCCCCTCGCGTGGGCGTCTTGGTCCTTCAAAGAGGCGATTGCGGAGCGACCCTCCTCACAATGCCAACCATGAATTCTGTCTACTTTATTGGCGCAGACGATGAATGGAGTCTTGGCTTGTTTGAGAATTCGGATTGATTCCAGAGTCTGTGGCTGACAGCCTTCCATGATGTCAATCACTAAAATCGCCACATCTGCCAATGATCCTCCACGGGTGCGTAAAGTGGAGAAAGAATGGTGGCCGGGGGTATCGATGAATAGAAGGCCGGGCGAAGCGAATTCGTTGCCACCCATCAGTGGACTACATAATTTATTCAGCAAACTTGCGGGCACTTCGGTCGCACCGATGTGCTGGGTGATGCCACCGGCCTCTCGAGCCATGACCGAGGCTTGCCGGTCTTGTCCAAGAGAGCGAATATAGTCGAGAACGCTGGTTTTGCCGTGGTCAACATGACCGAGGACCGCAACGATGGGCTGACGTCTTGAAGTCAAACATATCACGCCCCTCTCTTTTCATGATCACTCGTAAACCCAAGTCTCTGAATGGTTGGTCCAATCGGTCTCCCCTTCCGGGAACCATAGCCCCAATTCGAAGGATGCGGTATCTTCTCCGTCGCTGCCATGAATGATGTTGTGGCCGATGTCCATCGCGAAATCTCCGCGGATGGTTCCAGGTGCGGCTTCGCGGCCATCGGTTGGACCGATTAGATTACGCGCAACCGAAATCGCATCAACCCCGCGCCAAGCCATTGCAACGACTGGACCCGAGGTGATGAATTCGATAAGACCGGGATAAAATGGCCGCTGATTGTGCACTTCATAGTGAGTCGCTGCCAACTCCTTGCTTGGAGTCAATTGACGCAAGCCAACAAGCCGCAATCCCTTGCGCTCAAAACGAGCAATTATCTCCCCAACCAAACCGCGCTGCACTCCGTCAGGCTTGACCATCACGAATGTTGTCTGCATGTATATCTCCGAAGCGGGCGACCAACCACCCCTATTTCAGTCAAGCGACGGCCAAATGGGCCAAAAGCAGGCTTGAAGACAAGCAATCCGTTCACTGGATTCCGCCTTTCACGTAGTGGCGAGTCCACTTGACCTTACGGGGGTTACGTCCCAACTTCAGGTGGTTTTTGCGGGACTTTGAGTCCTTGAACCAGAATACAGTCCCGTCTCTCTTGACGAACATAATGCCAGTTCCCGGCTCAATCTCCTCACCAGAGAAATTGCAGATACGTCGCTCAGCCATTTGACTCACCTCAACGGACGTTGAGTTTTCGCGCTTCTCGCCCGGTGTCGCGCAGCATCAAGATGTCACCGACTCTAATCGGGCCGACAACGTTCCGAGTGATGATACGACCAACGTCACGAGGGTTTGGTGCATCGTTTACACGGACTTTCACTTGAGTGGCCTCACCGGTCATACCGGTTCTACCGACCACTTCAACGACCTCTGCTGGCCATCCATCCGGTGTCATTGAGATTCCTCCGTGTTTCCAACCATTCAGGCTCCGAGTGAATCGGCGTGGTCTTTGACTTTAGAGAATTGGTCGTTGGCTGACTTGGCGATTTCCATAATGGCGATAGCCGCGGTCCTCGCACCGTTTGACATACCGGCTGCTTCGGCCAGAAATGCTTGGTCCTCAACGTAGATGAACGGGATTTTTCTCTCCTTGCAAATCAACGGAATGTGGGCTAGAAGTTCGGATGGGTTGACGTTTTCTGCCATGACGACCATCTGCGCAGTACCACGCTCAGCCGCTTTGGTGACCTCGTTACTTCCTCTCTTCAGTCGTCCATTTCCGTCGCGGCCGATGAGTTTTACCAACTCATAGACCGAGTCCTGTACGTCCTTAGGCGTTTCAAAAGCTATGTGTACATTCATTGGATTCTCTCCTCATGTAGGTGTTCCGGCGAGGGCGTGCCCCGTATAAACGCAACGGAGACCCCCGAGGAGTTGCAGCAAACACAATCACTCAGAATCTTGCAGGAAACGTCGTACTCCGCGGGCGATAGCAGGTGCTGCGCTAACGGATGAGCGAGGATTGGGTAGGGAGTCTGTAGCGAAAACCCCGTCTACATGTCTAGACAGTCGGGTGATAGCGCCGCCGGTGAACAAACCATGAGTGCAGGCGGCGTGAACCTCCTTCGCACCTTGACGATGCAGCGCATCACTTGCCTTGCAAATGGTCCCACCAGTGCTAATCATGTCGTCAACAATCGCGACGATTGAGCCATCTACGTCAAGGTCCTTTGGAATGTGTTCGATGGTGTGGGCATCAATTCGCTTCTTTTCGAGGTATGAGAAATCGCATCCAATCATTCCCGCGACTGCGTTTGCCCTCTCAATAGCACCCTTATCGGGGCTCAGGATGAAGTCAGGATTGACATTTTCTTGTAAATATGCGGCGATTTCAGGCATAGATGAGACAAATTCCACCGGGGTCTCAAGGTTTTCCAATACCTGCGGGGAGTGCAGGTCTAACACGATTAATCCGTCACAACGCATGGTGAGGATTCGCGCGAGTAGCATAGCTGAGATTACCTCGCCTTGCTGAAAGCGCTTATCCTGTCTACTGTAGCCAAAGTATGGCACGGCGAGGTAAATACCGGGCCCAACCGGGTCAATTTTTCCCGGTCCAGAACTTTGCAAATTCTGTAAATCGCCATGACGCACGTCGTGTATGGCTTCCAACAAGAGCAGAGCCTCGATGATTCCGGAGTCTGGAAAGGTAGTGGCAACCACAACTACCGGATGTGAGCGAACCGCCTCAATGCTTCCTTTTGGGACCCGAACATAGCCTTCTGAGTCGGGAAAACGACGCACTTCAAGCGGATGGTGGCTCCAACCGAGTTCTTCAGCAAGTGCCGCGGAGAGTTCCCGCGTATTGCTGCCAGAGACTACCGGCATCTCATCCCCGCGATGAAGTCGGAGGGTCGGTCCTTCATGGGCATTTCCGTTGGGGTGGTGAACTTCTCGGGAGGGAAATTAGGAATAATGTGGTTGGCGGAGGCAGATTTTCGTGAAAACTGAGATTGATGCTTGGAGTGTGTTGGGTGATGAAAAGTGGACGAGGCAGGATTTGAACCTGCGACCTCCCGGTTATCAGCCGGGTGCTCCAGCCAACCTAAGCTACCCGTCCAAGGCAGGCGGCCCACCGAGGCTGGTGAAATAACCGTGACGGTATCCACCCAGTGCCAAATTCGGATGATTCTAAACTCACTCACTCGTTTATTTGCAAGTAACTTGGCAGGTTGCGAAGTTTCTCGAATGTGCGCGAGAGCACGATTTCATCGAGTCTTGAGCGCGTTCGTGCGAGTGCAGTCACCGGAATATTCAGCGTTTCACCAAGGTCAAGTCGCCGTCGGATATTCGAACGGACCTTTACCACGATTCCGCGATAAGTTCGCTTGACCTTCACCAAATCAATTACCACGCCCAGTTCAAGTCCATCATCGTCCAGTACCGCTCTATCAATTAGTTCATCTGGAGCGTAGAGTTGCTCCTCGATCCTTACGGTATTTCGCCATCTTCTCTGTAGTTCTCGCATAGACTTGGATAGTTTCACTGAGCCATCATGCTGTATAGAGTGTACTAGTTCCTTCGAGAGCGGCGCGTATTCAGCAGGTTTCCGCATATATTCTTCAGCAACGTCCGGCTCCACTTGGATCCGCATTGACCTTACTCGTTCTTCATTCGGGTGATATCTTTCTCCTACAATCACTCCAACTCTCTTCTGGTTTACAAATACCTCTCGCTGCAGTAGTTCCTGTATGCGATAGTCATCTTCTGTCATTTCTCATCATCTCCTTTGTTGTGCATCCCATATGCTTGATACTGGTACGCTCGGAACCGGCTAATAAATGATACCCAAGAACTTGCTTCAGTTATTCAATTGGAAATGGCTGATAATCACGGTTTACCCAATTGTTTATCTGATTTTAGTCACCGGAGATCATTTCCGTATTTTCAATTGATACTTGTACCGGATAATGAGTTTATCAGCCAATTGCATTTTGATTTTCACTAACGAGCAACGTTAAGTTTTGCAATTGGTTTGGCTGATAATCTACCAATTTGCCCGATAATTCGCGAATTGGTTGGTCAGGAGAAAATTTTGACGACATCAATTGGTTTTTCATTACTTTAGCCAGTCACAGGTATTGGGGTAAACCGAGCAAGAGTGGTGAAATTTTATCGGGCTACTTGCGAGGGTATTTTCAGAATATCCCAATTGGAAATCATGAATTTCAATTGGAAGATAGCATCGTGTTAATTAGGTTGTTAATGGGGTGAATCTTATCATCAATCATAGTGTATTCAGTTTGGGTAAGACTATGTGGAACCCAGAGTAACCGTAACCGATTGAGATGGATGCGAGTCGTGTTCACGAAACCCTGAGTAGCCACATTTTAGCCGATGGTTTTGATTTCGTGGTTGACCTCAACGAATCGCATGGAAGTTATCTGAGGGACAAGCGAGATGGCAGCGATATTTTGGACTTGTTCTCTTGCTTCTCGTCGCTGCCTATCGGTTGGAATCACCCGGCTCTTGTTGAAATTGAGGCAAAACTTGGGCGAGTTTCAGTCAATAACATCACCAATTCAGACCTTTATTCCGTTGAGATGGCACAGGCAGTTGACACCATTGCAAGCATCGCTAAACCGTCCTATTTGTCACATATGTTCTTCATCGCCGGCGGAGCATTAGGTGTAGAAAATTGCCTGAAGGCAGCTATGGACTGGAAGCACCATCACCGAGAAGCGGCCGGTTTGGCTAGCAGCGTTGACATGCCACAGTTATCGATCGCTCATTTTGATGAGGCTTTCCATGGTCGGTCTGGCTATACGATGTCATTGACAAATACCGATCCGGCTAAGACTGACCGATTTGTGAAATTTGATTGGCCGCGAATTTCGAATCCAAAAATTAACTTCCCGTTGGATGCCGGCGAGTCGGCCCGTCTTGACGCTAGCGAGGCGGCAGCATTAGACCAATTACGAGCGGCAGCAGATGCCTCACCGGAACAGATTGCAGGAGTCATCATCGAGCCGATTCAGGGCGAAGGCGGCGACAATCATTTTAGAGATTCATTCATGCGTGATTTGATGAGAGTCACCCACGAAATTGGTGCTCTATTCATTGTTGACGAAGTACAAACCGGAGTGGGCGGTACCGGCAAAATGTGGGCACATCAGCATGCAGGGATCGAGCCAGACTTGCTGGCCTTTGGCAAGAAAATGCAGGTATGCGGGATGATGGCAGGCGAGCGGCTGCTCGAATTTGACGATAACGTATTCACAACTAGTAGCAGAATCAACAGCACGTGGGGCGGCAATTTGGTTGACTATGTTCGCTCAGCCAAGTGCCTTGAGGTCATAGAAGCGGAAGGTCTGGTTCGGCACGCAGAAGTTGTCGGAGGGGAATTGTATACTGGCTTGGCGGAAATGGCAGCCAAACACGATTTCATTTCCGGCGTACGTGCGCGTGGTCTTTTTGCAGCATTCACATTACCAAATCGTTCGCTGCGAGATGAGTTCCGCACACAGGCTCTTGACAACGGGGTGCTAGTTCTCAATAGCGGCAATGACAGTATCCGGCTGCGTCCATGTTTGAATATTTCAAGTGATGAGATTAACGAGGCGTTGAACGTTTTTGATAAGACGGCGACCACAATCGCCGGTAAGATTGTCGCCTGAGGTGGCGGCGATGCTTGGCGAGTTGCAATCGTTGCTCAATTCTGCTCCGAATCTTCACATCAGACTACACGATGTTTACTGTCCTGATGGACTTGATGAGGTTGGCGAGGTTGACGAGGTTGACGAGGTTGGCGGAGCAATCGATGCAAACGACGGAATTTCCGTGATGTCGTCATGGGTTAATTGGGTAATTTCTGGATCGGTCGCTGATGCGCCAAGTGACTCAAACGAGGTGAGATATTGGGTGCATATTCGTGATGTGATAACTGCGGTGAAGGTGCTGATTGATACAGATACCAACGGCACAATTGACATTTGCGGACGGCGGGCCTGGACCCAAGAAATGATCATGGATGAGTTGCAAGGATTATGGCAAAGGTGGCTGAATACTTTGGCGCATAGTCACACGACTGCAAGCCTATCCGAGGTCCCATCTCCGGCAGCAGTATCCTATTCTGGTGAGCGTAGACGACCTGACCTTACGCCGTTGCATGATGCTTTGCTGGCGGCGGGAAGTGGTGGTTGGAGGCCGCAGACATCCATGCGGGTAGGACTGATGGAATGCTTAGCGGTGTCAAGCGAATAAATCCGCAGCAAGTATCGGCAATAATACCGAAGCGTCGCCTTCCACAGTGACTTGAGGTGCTTCGGGTTTGACCTTTCCCCATGATATCGCCTCTCGTAGTCTCGCTCCAGAAAGAGAACCGTCGTGTTCGGGAGCGGTGGTGATTCCGACGGCCGAGTCAAGCCCACCCCTGTATTGATTCCACCAGATGACATGGTGCTTTGAGATGCCACCGCCAACCATCAGGGCGTGACTTTCCTCGGCACTCCAAGTCAGGTCAGAAAGGATTTGCTCATCGGCGAGGAAGTCGATCATAAAATTAGGATTTTTCTGTCGGTGCATGAACAACTGCGCCCCAATTGACCCATCGGAAAGTCCGGGGATTACCATTGGAATTCGATGTTTTGCCACCCAATATAGCAGGCTGTTTTCATCGGTCATTCTGTCTCCAAACGCCCAGCACAATTCGATGCTACCAAAGCCCAACCACGGGTTCTCTGGATTTGCAGCCACCCGCTCATCCTCAATTTCCTGTAACCACGGTAGAACGGTTTGCTCAAGGATTTCGCCGTAGGATTCGTTGGGAATGATGACGTTGCCAAGCCGATTCAATCCTTGTTCACCAAGTTCAACATCGTCCAATTCAAACGCGCCGTGAAAGTAGTCTTGATTGGAGCGAGCGATATCGTGGTCGAGAGTTCCACAGGTGGTGACGATGATGTTGAACGCCTTGCGCTTAGCGGCTTCAACAAAAAATCCGCGTGTACCGGTCGCGCATAGGCAAGCCGGGAATGAAAGCCAATTCAATACTCCATCATTGCCGGTTTTGGCGATTGTTTCCCGTAAGATATCACGGGCGTGAGCCAACTTGGTGGCGGTAAAGCCGCCAGCGCGACCCATCTGGTCAATCAGCGAGGATACCGAGCCGGCCTTGGTGAAGTCGTAATCTTCTACAGGAACGTCAAAGTCATCTGGATTGATGGACATGTGGAACGAGTTGGCCAATGGCCATTCACTCTTGAAGCGAGCGGTCATCCCTTCGGGAACAGCAAGGCGGAATTATTGTCGTAGAATCGGTGTGGGGCGAAAATTATTCAATTGGAAAGTTCGTTTTCCAATTGGGATATTCTATCTCTTAGCGCTGCAGCCCGTTCGTAATCAAGTCTGGCAGCTGCCTGCTTCATTTCCTTCTGTAATCGGTTAATCAGTTTGATTTTCGACTCATTATCTGAACCAACATCGGAATCAGTGTATTTTTCTGCAATAGCAGCCCAAGCTGGCTGGCTGATATTGGTGAGGATGGATTCGTCGCCAGTAGCACCTCCACCTTCCTCGCCCCAAGAGCCAGCACCCAAGTCAAATTTCTTGACCAAATCCGCATCGTCTTGTCTGCCGCCTCGGCTACCGCCACCGCCAACCATCCGTTTGCCGCCCTTGGCACCCTTACCGGCGGTGCCAGCCAACAATTGTTCAGCCTCGATTCCCATTGTGGGAAGGGCTTTGCTGATTGTTTTTGGAATAATGCCATGCTGCTGATTGTATTCCTGTTGGCGGGCGCGTCTCTCAACGGTTTGAGTGATGGAACTTTCCATAGCTAAACTGACCTTATTTGCATACAAAATTACTCTGCCATTCTCGTTACGAGATGCGCGACCAATTGTCTGCAATAGTGACCGTTCATTACGAAGAAATCCTTCGCGGTCCGCATCAAAAATCGCAACTAACGAAACTTCAGGAAGGTCCAGCCCTTCTCTCAACAAATTGATTCCAACGATGACATCAATATGTCCGATTCGCAGCGCCTTGATAATTTCTGACCGCTCAATCGTGTCTATCTCACTATGCAAATAATGCGCTTTCACACCCATTCGCTGCAGGTAATCGGCAACCTCCTCAGCGAATTTGATTGTCATCACAGTAACTAGCACCCGCTCATTCTTCTCAGTACAGGCAGTAATCTGCCCGAGCAGGTCCTGAACTTGCCCTTCGGTTGGCCGTACTTCAATGGACGGGTCAAGTAATCCAGTCGGCCGAATCTCCATTCGGACGATATGGTCAATTTCGCGAAGTGCATCCGTGAGCAAGGCTCTCCGCTTCGGCTGTTTTAACTCGGGTTCTACCGCCCCTCCTCCCCCGTACACGTGTAGCAGGTTGTCAGGGACCTTCTGGCCAGTTACCTCGCAAAGATGTCGTAATTCTCTCTCTCCCGGGGTGGCTGAAACATAGAGCATTTGCGGGACTAAGGATTGGAATTCATCTATTCGGAGTGGGCGATTATCGGCAGCACTCGGCAGCCTGAAGCCGTGGTCAATCAGATTCGCTTTCCGGGATTTATCGCCCGCGTACATACCTCCTAGTTGAGGTAGAGTCACATGGCTTTCATCCATGATAACTAGGAATTTTTCGGGGTTTTTATGGAATGCTTTTGAGCAGGCGGCCATGAAGTCAAGAAGGCAATATGGCCGTTCTGTGGGTTGGCGACCGTCAAAGTGCATGGAGTAGTTTTCAATTGATTTGCAGTGGCCGATTTCCCGCATCAAATCAAGGTCATAATTCGTCTTGGTTTCCAGTCTGTGAGCCTCCAAATCCTTGCCTTGTTTCTCGAACCAATCCACTCGTTCTCCGAGTTCAAACTCAATATCTTCTAATGCTTTCTCAAATCGCTCAGGACCGGTCATGAAGAATTCTCTTGGGTGAATCCATGCTTCTTCGATTTCGTCCAATGCCTCCCAAGAGACCGCCTCACAGACCTGAATGCGGGTGATGGAATCAAGATCAAACCGAACCCGCAACGGGTCGTCGCGACTCGGCATCCAAATGTCAAGAACCTCGCCGCGTAATCTGCACTCTCCGCGATTGATTTCACCACTGACGCGGCGATATTTCAGGGATACCAATTCGCGTACAACTTCCTGTGGGTCCACCCGTTGGCCGACAGATATTCGCATATGTTGTTGAAGGAAAGTTTCTGGCGGATTGAGGCCATAAATGGCTGAGACAGTTGCTATTACAATCACATCTGGTCTAGTGACTAATGACGCGACCGTCGAGAATCGTTCTTGCTCTATTCGCTCGTTCAGTGAGAGTTCCTTGTCAATGTAGAGGTCACGGCTTGGCAGGTATGCTTCGGGCTGGTAGTAATCGTAGTGAGAGACAAAATATTCCACTGCATTTTCCGGAAAAAGACCAGACATCTCCTGCCATAGTTGCCTTGCTAACGTTTTGTTGTGGCTCAGAATAAGGGTCGGGACATTCAGTGACTCGATGATGTTGGCCATCACGAAGGTCTTCCCTGAGCCCGTCACCCCCAACATCACACACCTAGACTGTGATTTTTCCAATTGTGAAAGCGTTTTTTCAATTGCCTGTTGCTGGTCGCCTGCCGGTTCATATTCGGCGTGTAGTCGCATACAGGAAATCGCTGGGTCTAGATGAGATTCGATAGCCCCTTCCAGCACTTTGGATAGGTCAAAGGGGTCAGCATCTGAATCCATCGCGATTCCTCATGGTCTGTACAAGCCGCCATTGACGTGGATGACCGAGCCGGTCATGTATCCAGAACCTGAGTCCAGTAAAAACTCGATGACGGCGGCGACCTCATCGGGGGTGCCGAGCCGCCCCATCGGAATCTCGGCTTCTCGCTGCGCTCGCTTTTCGGGAGTATCGCCGCCAACAAGGTCAGTTTCGATGGTGCCGGGTGCAACCACATTCACTCGCTGTCCCTTATTGGCCACGTCGAGCGCAAGGCTACGTGCCCAAGCATGTAAGGCACCTTTTGAGGCAGAATAATCTGCCCCGGTTGCCGTTCCCTTCAATCCTAATTGACTGCCGACCACTACAATGCTGGCATCATCTGTCAGGTACGAGGACAAAGCCTTCCATACCAGAAAGGAGCCGGTGAAATTGACGCTCATAGTTCGGTTCAATTGTTCGGGAGTGAGTTCACTCGCACGGCCACGTGTATACGTTGCGTGGTTGAGGACCAGCGCGTCAACTCCGTCATTCATCCAAGGGTGATCTGCGAGCACCATGACCTCGGCCGCATCGCCGCAATCCACCTTTACCGCCACACAGTCACATCCCTGTGCGCGAATTTCAAAGATGACATTCTCCGCTGATTGTGAGTCGGTATTGTAGGTTATAATCAGCCTGTATCCTGCCGCTGCCAATCGCTTGGTGGTCGCAGCTCCTATGCCCCTCCCTCCACCGGTAATCAATGCTAATTTTGTCATCAAAATCCCTCAATCATTCATCATGCTGTGCTCGTAAACCTTGTTGGATAGACTGAGGAATAATACCCAGCCAGTGGCAAGAGAAGTTCGGAATAATTTCTTTTGAAATTTACCCATCGCTTCCTCATCTTCCTCGCTACCATCTCCACCTTCAGTCATCACGTAGACATTGATAATCGCCATGATAGTGGCAGCCGGTAGCCAAAGTGGATACTTCGCAAATCGGGTGGTGGATGTTTCGTGAATCCCCGCGAAAAAAAAGCAGAATAGCCAGGCGAATGTCAACATCACGCTGAGGTTGCGTGTGGCCTTAACCCCGAAGCGTGCGGGAAACGAATGAATCCCCTGTGCGCGGTCATTTTCCACATCCATGCGCGCATAATTCACATCATAAGCGCTAATCCAAAATAACACCCCAAGTGAAATCCAGAATATTTCCGGATACCATAGAAAATCAGTGTATCCATAGTGCATCCCAGTCAATGCTGGCCATCCTATCCCGATGGCTTCAATGGCCAGCCAAGCACCCGCCGGAGCAAGACCGAGGCAAAGTCCCAGCCAAAAGTGGCAGAGCCAAGTGAAGCGTTTGGTAAAGGGATAAATCACGAAGACGAGCACCGGTAGCCAAGCCATTTTGAGGGCGACTTCATTCAATTGCTTGGCTGCGAGCAGAAGCATTCCGAGGAATAGCGCAGACAGTAGCCAAGCGGTTCGCATACTGAGTGCACCGGTGGCGAGATGACGCCCTGAGGTGCGCGGATTAGCTGCGTCAATATCGCGGTCAATGATCCGATTGAGAGTCATCGCAAGTCCTCTCGCCCCGACCGCGGCGAGAATTACCCATAGGATGAGATTCATCTCAAAGTCTGGTGGGTGGTTTGCTAGTACGGTGCCAATGAAAATGAACGGAAGGGAGAATAGCGCGTGTTCGATTTTAACGAACTCAAGAATCTCCTTCACTCCCATCTCAAACCCTCCTTCGTCACAATCCTTTCTCAGCCATCCAAGCGTTGACTTTTGCCTCGACCTCTGGGTCGTGCAAGGTCATCGCCGGCCAGCGCCGCACCGGCATAACTCCGCCGGCGCAAGGAATCGGCGCGGTTGCATCCCAAGCGGCGCGGCTTTGGGCCGCATCAAAATGCAAGTCACGGCTGACCTCGAATCTGCAGAAAAGTTGCCACAATAAGCGACGACGTGAGCCGGGTACGTCTAGGTCCAATTCGGCGTCGGTGATGAATAACCAGCGCAAGTTGTCAGAATTATCCAATTGCCAAATTGATTTAATCAATTGAGAAATATGCTTCCGTTGCTCAGTCGCAGCGCCCTCATCAGCCAGCTCCATGCTAGATTCGGGCTTCGGGCCGCCCTCAATATTGGTTGTAACCACCAAAATTGAGTCCCGCAGCATCCTCGCCTGCACCACGCCGGAAACTGCAGCAGCGGCTGTTGCGAAGGAATCGCCCGGCCCGGCAGGCAGTTTTTCACCGAATCTCGGATCTCGTTCGGGAGGAGTGCTCGCATCAATGAGCAATTTACTGTGGACATTTTCATGCGGAGCGGCGTGAGCAAGCGTATCAGCGACCATTCCATCAAGAATAACTAGGTCCTCAGAGATATTCACCTTGTCAGCAAGAATATCAAGCAACGCATCAAGGTCTTTCACCGAATGGTCAGAATTAGCCGCTACGATGACCTTTAGGAACATCATTTGGCCCGCGCCAAGCAATCCGAGCGCGGTTTTCCTCGCTTGCCGCGGATAACGTTGCTTACTAGCGATAATTGCCAGATTATGAAATCCGGTTTCAAGCGGCAGAAATAGGTCGCGAACATCCCGGTGTTGGAATCGTAAAACCGGCAGAAAAGCATCACTAATTGCCTCTCCTAAATACCCATCTTCCATCGGTGGCAGTCCAACGATAGTCATCGGAATAACCGCATCTTTTCGATGGGTAATCGCAGTTATATGCAGCACTGGATAGGGCTCTGCAAGCGAATAATAGCCAAAGTGGTCACCGAAAGGTCCCTCCATTCTTGTTTCGCCCGGAATGGTATATCCCTCAATAACGACGTCACATTCAGCAGGTACCAACAGGTCTTGAGTAGTGCATTTAGTCAACTTCAAACGCTTTCCTGCGAGCAGTCCGGCGAATTCGTATTCAGTCAGATTATCAGGTAAAGGCGAGATGGCGCTGAACATCACTTCTGGCGGTCCACCAAGACAGATTGCGACAGGCATTCTACTACCCTCGCCTCCTGCTCCATTTGCACTTCCCTCGGCGACTGCATCAGCGTGGTCCGCGCCGTGCTTGTGGTGCTGCCAATGCAATCCCACTTCCTTCGGGCCGAAAATTTGGCCGCGATACATCCCGAGGTTGTGCACACCACTGTTTGGGTCTTTGGTCACCACTAGTGGTAGGGTGATGAAAGGTCCAGCGTCCATCGGCCAAGTGGTGGGAATGGGCAACTGCGTCACATCGGGATTCTCCATCCTTACCTGCTGACAAGCACCCTTACGCACGGTTTTTGGAGCCATTGAAAGCCCCTGTTTCGCCAAACTAATCCCTCGCCATGGTCGTTTGCGGATGGCCGCAATATCCGGCTTCATCAGCGTGACCATTCTCTCACCGATTTCGGCAGGTTGTGTAACTTGTAGAGCAAAGTTGCAACGCTGGCGAGTCCCGAACAGATTCATCGCCAGCGGGAATTTTGAGATGGATCCGTCAGCCAGCCTCGCCTGCTCAAAAATGACCGCCGGTCCACCAGACTTCACCATCTTGTCAGCGATGCAGCCGGCCTCAAGATGCACATCCACAGGCTGCTTGATGCGAAGTAACTCTCCGCGAGCATCAAGCGCATCCAAGTAGCGTGACAGCCGACTCCAAGCCATGCCCCGCCGAAGGGCTCCCCCTATGAAATGACGAGGCATGCGCCCATAGGGCGCCACCGGCTGATTCATGAAGCGGACTCGCTGCCTAATGGGATGATGGCAGACGAGGTAACCACCTGCGATGTGCTAGTCGTCGGAGCGGGTCCCGGCGGTGGATGCGCTGCTTTGCATTCGGCAAGAGCAGGACTCAGCGTCATCCTCATTGAAGACCACCCGGAGATAGGCACCCCGGTTCACTGCGGAGAATGTATCTCAGACCTCGCGGTGGCGAACCTCGAATTGAATTTGCCCGATTCGGTGATTTCCCTAAGAGTGAACGGAATCAGAGTAATCTTCCCCGACGGCACCGCCAAAAGGCTTACTGAGCACGGTTACGTCCTTGATAAGCATCTGTTTGAGCAATGGATTGCTGACCAAGCAGTAGAGGCAGGAGCAAGTCTCCATCTCAGCCATAAATTGACCACAATGCAACGGATTACAGACGATGATGGAAACTTCAACGGCTGGAGGGTTGAGGGTAAAGGAGAGCAATTTCCTATTCTGGCTAAAGTCATCATGGATGCATCTGGAGTGGCGGGGATTTGCAATAAGTTGTTGGAATTAAACGAGCGACCGAAGGTCATCGCCGGTATGCAATACGAGATGCTCGATGTTCCTAATGACGGCTATATGGACTTCTACATTTGGCCGAAATATGCCAAAAAGGGCTACCTCTGGATGATTCCAAAATACGATGGACGAGCCAATGTTGGGCTGGTTACTGAGGATAAGAAAGGCGCAGTTCGTGACCTTGACCGCTTCATTGAGGACACTCACTTCAAGGCCTTAGATACAGTCAACCCGCCCTGGCGAGCGGATGGGATCAAGGTGCGTGGATTTGGCGGAACCATCCCGATTTCAGGTCCGCTTCAGGTCACTCACGACGATGGTCTGATGCTGATTGGTGATGCTGCTGGGTTCACTTCACCGCTGTTTGAAGGCGGCAGCCACCTCGCGTTGAAGTCAGCAGTTTATGCGGCGGAAGTGGCGGCAGCGGCAATCCAATCTGGAGATTTCTCCGCTGCCGGCTTAGCCTCCTACCCAGCGAAATGGCAGGCGGAGTTCCCTCCTTACGAGAAGATTTTGCGGGGAAAATCGGCACTATACGCCCTTTCAGATGCCGAATTATCCACAATGGCGCGTTGCTTCCCAGATGAAATGGGTGATATGGGAATTTCAGGCAAGGCAATGATTGGATTCCGCTTGCTTTTCAGAAGTCCGAGGCTGTTTTTCAAACGCATAATTCCAGCCATGCGTGCGTTCGGTTATAGTCGCGCAAAATACTACGGCTGGTAGCGATGACTTAACGCTGTGAACCCGGGGACATCGCCCGTGGGAGTCTTAGATTCGTCGGGCATTCGTCGCGGTGTCGCGGCCATTCTAATCGTTCCATTCATCGTGTTATTACTGCTATTCATCTTTGACGTTTCGTCTTTCCACTATGTTTGGTTGCACGGTGATTCCGGCCTCCCTCTCGCCTACCGAATCAGTGCAGTGTGGGCTGGTAGAGAAGGACCACTGCTGCTTTGGGTTGCGTTGTTGGGCTGCCTACTTTTGCTAGACGGTAATCGTCATGATTCCGAGAGCGAGGGACAGCACCGCATCCGAATTGGACTGCTGACTGGATTTGCTGGACTGCTGTTAGCCATCGCGATGTATTTGGCACCATTCAGGCCTACTCCCGATGGATTTACTGAATGGATGCGCCCCGGATTAAATGCGCTATTACAGACCGACTTGATGGTAATCCACCCCCCGCTCGTCTTCACATTCTACACAGTGTGTATCGGCGTCGGTCTGCACGCGGTAACAGCGATGCTGACTTTGACCGAAGGAGAAAACCGTACCTCACTAACCGACTTGCGCGAGAGAATAATGCATCTTGCCCGACCGGCGTTATTCGTCGGCACCCTCGGGGTTGGACTCGGTGGACTATGGGCTTACATAGTGTTAGATTGGGGTGGATATTGGGCTTGGGACCCGGTTGAAACTGGTTCTCTATTGCCGTGGTTAGCCTTGGTGATTTTACTGCATTTACGCTTGCCCAAGGCAACAGCTGCCGCAACTTCGGATTCTGGCCGGTGGGTGATGGCTTTGGGCACACTTCCAGCATTTTTCGCCATCCATGCTACTTTGGTCACCCGTGCAAATGGGGTTTGGGCATCGGTTCACGCCTTTGTTACCGACGGAACTGTGGAGCCGGGAATGGGACCGGTGGAGCGGGTGCTCGCCATTGGAATTTCTGATGGGGCTGGGGTTGAGGTTCACCTCTACTTGTTGCTGCTCGCCGTTTTGCTGGTGATATTGGTGCGAACTCTCGCTGGCTCATTCAGCAAATCAGAAAATCCTGCGATTACTTGGGGGATTCCGGTTGCGGCCTTAGGATTTGGTGGAATTGGTGGATTATTGCTCGGCTCCGTAGAGGTCGGGTTGTTAACTGGAGCCTTCGGATTTTTACTGTGGAGTCGCAGGGAAGATGGCGAACATGTGGTTTGGATTATTGCTGGAGTCGCATTGATGCTATTTGCATCTTGGGCGTTCCTATTGCCGCGCAACTACGCGATTATTGGTATGATTGGATTTTTAATGCCGGTGATTTTGCGCCGTGACGATGGTAGTGATGAGTCCAGTTCTGGACTTGGATTGTCCACGGCATGGCAGCAATTGAAGCAAGGTAAGACTCAGATTAGTGTGGCAATTTGGGCTCCGCTTGCCATCGGTGGCCCTTTCCTATTGCTGACTTGGCTGTTGTTGCTCGCTGAGGTTGATGGGGCTAGCCTAGCGTCGCATGAGTTGTACGGCACTCCACTTCTCGCGCTGGTAGCGGTGGCATTGACCGTGTATTCTTGGCGTAAGGTGTTGCCACCTGAGTGGGTGCCGTGGGTATTGATTGGGGTGTTTTGCACCTCGTTGTTTATCGCTGCATTTGCCGGGAATAAATTGCCGGGTGATTCAGACCATCAGTTCACTGATAGCATTACGCGCGGAGCCCTCGCTGGCTTCGTGTTACCCTTCCTCATTCTAGCCGTGCCAGCGATGGCTCATTTGGTCTGGACTAGATTGCGCTTGTGGGCGCGCTCGCGCGGGAGTAGCACTGGGCGCGGGGGCAAAGGACGCAAGACGGAATTAGCAAAACTGCGGGCTTCTTCAATGCACATCGCCCATCTCGGCATCCTATTGCTGCTCATCGGTCATGTTTACACCACGACCCTGGTCGAGAGAGGCCACCCAAGCCACGTTGTGATGTTACCGCAAGATACACCCATAGAGTATGCTGGCTACACTTGGACCTACACCAATATCAGCAGTTCAACTCCTGACAGTGAAGGTTGGGATTATCCGGTCGGTGATGGGGCATTGATTACTACGATTGAAGTTGAAGGTGCCAATTCACAGACTATTTTGCATCCAGGGGTGATTAGATTTGATTCCGGTTCGATTCCAGCAAGGTCTGAGACCGATGTTTGGCATCGTTGGAACGGTGACTTGATTGTGATTTTTGACTATCAGCAGGCTACCGGCGCAGATTTCCAAGCATTCATGGCCGGAGATGGAGAGGTAGAGAAGATTCGGGTCACCATCTATGACCTGCGCGGTAGCAACATGGTGTGGATAGGCTGGGTATTGATACTCATCGGCTCTTGTCTAAATTGGGTGCTCACGCCGAAAACCTCTGGTCGGCATATCAAAGCTTCAACAGTTGAGGAAGAGTGAAACTGCCCGGGTGTTTGAATCTAGTAAGGCAATCCCTGACGCTGAGGAAATGGTCACAGTTGTAGCCGCACCGCTGATAAAGGGGGAGTCGGTCGGCGGCTCGCCCCAAAGGGGCGGAGATGGTCCCAATGGAAACTGGCTCAATAATCCACATCGACTATGATTTGTTTAACGTTGATAGTGACGAACTAATCGAGACGACCCGAGAAGAGGTCGCGAAGGAACACGATGTATACGATGAAAACCGCACTTACAAGCCGCTGGTAACGGTTGTTGGTGACGGTCGTTTAATCGCTGGCTTTGAGACTCATCTCGAGGGTGCAGAAGCAGATACAGACTACGAATTTGACATCCCACCTGAGGATGCATACGGTGAACGTGACCCCAATTCTATCGAGACAATCGGTCAAGATGTACTATTCCGCAGCGCGCGCGACCCAGAGAGCGTTGCAGTTGGTGGATCGGTGGAAATCGGCGGTAAGACCGGAGTTCTGAAGATGATTCGGGCCGGTCGCGCTCGTATTGACTACAACCACCCGCTCGCGGGTAGAACTCTACGCTACAATTACAAAATCGTCAAGGTCATTGAAGACCGGGAAGAAAAGGTATTGACTCTACTCGAGACCAATGCTGGCCGCGACGGATTTGAGATTTCATTTGACGGCGACGACCTAACGATTGATTTGCCTGAATTTGTCTCCTACGACCAGAATTGGGCCTATACCAAGTTCACAATCATCCAATCGTTGCGCGACCATGTCGGTGCGCAAACCATCGTCTTGCGCGAAGTTCATGAAGCTCGCGAAATCGGCGAAGAAGAATGAGCGAGCCACCTCTTAGGTGGTTATCATCAGGCGCACTTGTACCGGTGGGAAACCGCTTAACCTGAATCCGCCACCGTCATGCTATGAGCGGCGATGAAGATGGGCCGGAGTTGACAGAAGTTCCGATTCCGGATTCGGTGCTAAGTTCCGGTGAGCGCATCGCTACCCTGCTTTTACTCGCAATCGCCAGCATTGCTTTGGCGGCGGTAATCGGCGCGGAAGTCATGCCGGGCAACGCGCTTTCTGAATCTCTGCAAACCTACTTCATTGACCCAGTAACCATTGATTCAACCGGTGATTCGGGATACAACGTCATGGACACGGCAGTCTATTCAGTAACTTTGGTCGCCTTCGTGGTTGTTCTCTCAGCGTGGCTGCGGCGCTCCGGGATTCCTGCAACAGACCGCGCCCTGCTCGCATTATTGCCGTGGGTGGTTTGGGCTGCGTTTGGAGAAGTCAACGAAGATGCGATGCTTTTTGACGACGGGATTTCCCAGATGTTCATTTCGCCGTTAGTGCATTTTCAAGTGGCTTTTTGGGTGATTTTGACCGGGGTTCTCTGTCGGAAGGCAGGTAAGGCTGCTGACCCAGATGCTGCGCGTACGGCGGTCACTCGGATTTCCCTATCATTGGTTGTGGTTCAGGCCGCGATTTTCCTACCGCAATTCATTGATGACTGGACCTTGACTCTCACCTCGCCCTTGTTATGGATGCCAGTGCTTGGGCTTGGGCTTATCTTCGGGTTGCAACCCCTGCTCGAGAGCCGGCATACGCCAATGGAGCAAGGGTTGATTCAGACCGGTATTGGTGGGGTTGTAATTCATGCTGCTGCATGGTTGAATTTCATGTGTGTTCCACTTAGTGATAATAATGGAATAATGGCGGAGCCCGTCGGTTTCGCACCGGTAGCGGTCGTACTTGGGATTCCATTATTCATCTGTATTGTTCTGTATCAAATCGGGCGAGAAGCCGCCAAAGAACTGCATAATATTGGGCTTGAGCCCGGCCTCATTCCACGCGGAATCACCATTGATGATTGGGACCGACAAAACTCCTCAACCCGCGAGCGATTGGAGGCGCTGACGCCGCGAGCGATGCTTGCATCACCAGTCCTGCTCGCGGCAATTTTTGGTCAGATCGCCGATGGCTTAGCAACTTGGCAAGGCATAGATGTTTACGCGTTATACGAAGAAAAGCATGTGCTTTCGAACCTCATTATTGAGTGGGGTGGTGGGGATAGTAGCGGCACCGGTGGGGCTTGGCTATTCTTGGCGATTAAGGTCGGCCTTGCCGCTTTGGTTTGGCTGCTTTTTGCGATGGCAAGATTTGAGGTCAGGCACCTGCATCTTCGCCAATTGATGATTCTGTGTATTTTGGCAGTTGGCCTTGCCCCGGGACTACGAGATATGTTGCGCCTTTCCATAGGAGTCTGAGTTCTACTGTTTGGACTCGCTATTTGCTTCCGAGGGAGCGTTGAAGGACGTGTAGGCTTTCCGCACCCCTAAGGGGGGTGCGGATGGATAGAATTTCAAGTCAGGTTGACACGAAGAATGCAAACTTCGTAACCCACCACGAACACAATCAGAAGTTGATTGAAGAATTGCGCGAATGCCTTGAGCAGGTCGAGCAGGGCGGCGGTGAAAAATACGTAGACAATCATCGTGGTCGCGGTAAGGCCCTTGCTCGCGAAAGAATCGCATCAATCTGTGACCCCGGCACACCTTTCCTCGAGATGTCTCCGCTAGCGGCATGGCAGTTGTATGATGGCAAAGCCGCCTCAGCAGGAATCGTGACCGGCATTGGAGTTGTTCATGGCAAAGAGTGTCTTTTCGTCGCCAATGATGCTACGGTCAAGGGCGGCTGTTACTACCCAATCACCGTCAAAAAGCACATCCGGGCGCAAGAAATAGCCAATTCTAATCACCTTCCCTGCATCTATCTGGTTGATTCGGGTGGGGCTTTCCTACCGATGCAGGACGAGGTATTCCCTGACAAGGAACACTTTGGTCGGATTTTCCGCAATCAGGCCGTGCTTTCAGGCAAGGGAATACCGCAGATTGCGGCTGTACTTGGGTCATGTACTGCGGGCGGTGCATATGTGCCAGCGATGTCAGATGAGTCAATCATAGTCAAGGGAAATGGGACAATTTTCCTCGCTGGCCCACCTTTGGTGAAGTCTGCAACCGGAGAGGAAGTTACCGCAGAGGAATTGGGTGGAGCGGACCTTCACACTTCACTATCTGGGGTGGCCGACCATTACGCGGATGATGAGCCGGCCGCGCTGAAAAAAGTCCGCGACATCGTGGAGAATATCAACTCCGGAAATAAGACCCGGCTCGAGGTTCAACCGCCAGAGGAGCCGGCCTATGATGTGGATGAATTGCTTGGAATTATTCCCTCTGACAACCGTACTCCCTATGACGTTCGGGAGGTGATTGCTCGGGTGGTAGATGGCTCGCGGTTCCACGAATTCAAGGCGAGATATGGCAATACACTAGTCTGTGGATTCGCTCGGATTCACGGTTATCCAGTCGGCATTATTGCCAATAATGGCATCCTGTTCTCTGAGTCTTCGTTGAAGGGTACTCACTTCGTAGAGTTGTGTGGGCAACGTGGCATTCCGCTGGTTTTCCTGCAGAATATCACCGGCTTCATGGTCGGTCGGAAATACGAAGCCGGTGGCATCGCAAAAGATGGAGCAAAATTGGTTACCGCCGTTTCTTGTGTGCCGGTGCCGAAGTTCACCGTCATCATCGGCGGCAGTCACGGGGCTGGCAACTATGGGATGTGTGGTAGGGCTTACGACCCACGATTCCTGTTCATGTGGCCCAATGCACGGATCTCAGTGATGGGCGGGCCACAGGCTGCCGATGTGCTCGCAACAGTCAAGCAGGACCAACGGGCTCGTGAGGGTGTTGAGCTGATGACCGAGGATGAAGTTGAGGAATTCAGAGCACCGATTTTGGAGAAATATGAGCGCGAGGGCTCGCCATATTACTCGACCGCTCGGTTGTGGGATGATGGAATCATTGACCCAAGAGATACTCGCGATGTATTGGGACTTTGCATCTCGGCGAGTTTGAATGCCCCGATGCCAGATAGCGATTACGGAATATTCAGAATGTGAAAGGAGCAATTGAAATGTCAAAAACTGCAATTGGAGATTCAAAGCCAGAAACCGGCCTTTGCCGGCTAGAAATTGATGGGCCGGTGGCGAGGATAACCATGACTCGCTCAGATGTATACAATGCGCTCAATGTTCAATTGATAACTGAGTTGATTCAATTGCTGGATTGGACTCGCGACCGCTCGGTGGGCAGCACCGGCAACCTGCATGATGAAGATGGAGGCGAGATGCTACGAGTAATCGTATTGAGCGGCGAGGGCAAGCATTTCTGCGCCGGCGCGGATATCAATATGATGCGTGATGCTGGGGCGCAGAGTGCAGAGGAAAACCGAGAGGATTCCGCAAGACTGGACCGGCTTTTCAACGGACTTTGGTCCCATCCTTGTTTCACCATCACCACGGTTAGCGGAGTCGCTCTTGGCGGCGGTGCTGGCCTAATCGCTTGCTCTGACCATGTGATCGCTAACAGCGGTGGAGATAATCCGGCTCAGATTGCGCTTTCGGAGGCAAAATTGGGTATTTTACCGGCGGTAATTGGCCCGTATGTCTATCGGCGGGTCGGTAGTGCTCAATTCAGGCGTCTGTCAATGTTAGCAGGCAGATTTGATGGCGAAGAGGCATTGAATATTGGCATGATTGACCAGATTGCTGAGAATGAATCAGAGATTGATGAATTGGTTAATGCGGCCATTGGAACCGTGTTGACAACCGGTCCGATGGCGGTCGCAGAATCAAAGAAACTCACCCTAACGTTTGACCGATGGGCCGGTACTGATGAAGAACTCAGGCAATGGACTTTGGATAAGACAAGCCAGATGCGAGGCTCGACAGAGGGTCAAGAAGGTCTTGCCGCTTTCTTGGACAAACGACCGCCCGCTTGGAAAAAGGAATAGGTGGGCTACATGGTACCGTCTGGGCCCGAGTGGATGGATGGTGCGAAGCGACCAATTACCAAGGTGCTAGTCGCAAATAGGGCTGAAATTGCCTGTCGGGTTTTTCGCGCCTGTCGGGAATACGGCATAGCCTCAGTTGCCGTGTTTTCCGATGCTGATGAAGGCGCGTTACACGTTGAAATGGCTGACGAGTCGGTGCTTTTGGAAGGAGATACTCTCGCTAAAACATACCTAAATGCCGAGGCAATTATTGCCGCAGCGAAATCCACTGACGCAGATGCCATTCATCCTGGATATGGATTTCTTTCCGAGCGCGCATCTTTCGCTGCGGCTGTCAATGATGCTGGTCTGATTTGGATTGGTCCAAGTGTGCGCGCGATAGAGGAGATGGGTGACAAAATCACCGCCCGCCGGGTGATGGCTGCCGCCGGTGTCCCAATCATCCCCGGCGAAGAAATACAGATGAAAGATGAACATTCTGATATGGTGGATGATTTGGTCCGAGCCGCCACTCGCACCGGTTATCCTTTGCTGCTGAAAGCGAGTGCCGGTGGTGGCGGCAAAGGCATGCGCGTGGTACGCGAGCCGCGATATTTACAACAGGAATTCGAAGCGGCGAGCCGTGAAGCGGCCGCCGCTTTTGGCGATGGTACGGTTTACGTAGAACGATTACTTGAGAAATCTCGTCACATTGAAATACAGATTCTCAGCGATACACATGGCAACGCAGTGCACGTATTTGAGCGGGAATGCAGTATCCAACGACGGCATCAGAAAGTGATTGAGGAAGCGCCGAGTCCAGCGATGACTGCGGAATTGCGAGAAGCGATGGGAAGCGCGGCTATTGCTGCGGCGAAGGCGGTTGACTATGAGGGCGCTGGAACGGTAGAATTCTTGCTTGCCGAAGACGGCTCCTTCCATTTTCTTGAGATGAATACCCGTTTGCAAGTTGAACATCCGATTTCAGAATGCATCAGTGGTCTGGACTTGGTTGAACAACAACTTCGGGTTGCGGCCGGCTTCCCTCTTTCATTCACCCAAGACGACCTAACCATTCGCGGCCATGCGATCGAGGCGCGGATTTATGCGGAAGACCCGACTAATGGATTCCTTCCCGCAACTGGGCCGTTAGCGATGTTCCGTCCACCAGAAGGCCCCGGCATCAGGCTTGATACTGGGGTGCGGGAAGGTGATGAGGCTAGCATTGATTTTGACCCGATGCTGGCGAAACTGGTTGTTCATGCAGCGGACCGCGCCGCTGCTATTCGTCGGATGAAGCGTGCATTGCAGGATTTCGTGCTGCTTGGAACAACAACCAATATCGGTTTCTTGGCTGATGTATTGTCAAAAGACTCATTCTTAGCGGGCGAGACTACCACCGATTTCATCGAGGTTAATTTCCCGGATGGTTGGCATCCAGGTTGCCTTGATTCAGATGAAGGCGAGGGCATTGCAATGCTTGCCGCTCTCGCTGCGGGAGGGGCCGAACATCTCGGCTTGCATCGGAGGGCAACAGCCGGTGTAGCAGCAGAAGGAGAAGGTGGGCGTGGAAGCCCGTACAATCCATTCCTATTGTTGAGGAGAAATTTCCCTTGAGGTGAAATGATGGTTGAATTAGTTGACAATAATGGACGGCGATGGGATATTGCCTACGGCAGCGGAGCTGAGGTTTCGCTCGCCAACATCACCCTTGATGGGGAAGCGATTGAAATCGGTGAGGTGCAAATTTCAGCTGATGAGCGAGCCCAGCGAGCATGGCTGACTATTGATGGAGTCAGCAGGCTTGTTCATTGCGTAAAGGTAGGTGATGATTGGTGGGTGCATTTGGATGGTGTCATCCAAAAATTGACAGTAAGCGAGGCCGGAACAAGCGGTGTTGATAGCGGCGGGGGATTGACCGCGCCAATGCCCGGCAAGGTGCTTGAAGTGCTGGTTGAGGAGGGCCGTCGTGTGAAAGTCGGGCAAGACCTCCTCGTGCTGGAAGCGATGAAGATGGAACATCGGATTTCAGCAGCGCAGGCAGGCCTTGTGTCAAGCATCAACTTCCAAGCAGGCCAGCAGGTGGAAGCAGGAGATGTCCTCGTAGTGATTGAATCCGATGAGGAATCGGAGTAATTTTCCAATTGGAAAATCAATTTACAAATTGCAGACTTCAAGCAACTTCTTCCCGGCCATATAGGGGAGAAGCACGTCGGGAATCCGTACTCGTCCATCTTCGAGTTGATTCTGCTCCATGATGGCCACCAATGCTCTGCTTGTTGCTATCGCGGTTGAGTTCAATGTGTGGACCGCAGCATTTCCGTCTGATGTACGAAATCTCATTCGCAATCGGTTGGCTTGATAATCAGTGCAATTCGAACAGGATACGACCTCCTTGTATTCTCCTCGTCCGGGCAGCCAAGCCTCGAGGTCGTATTTCTTGGCAGCAACCGTTCCCATATCGCCCGTGCAGATGTTTACCACTTCGTAGTGTAACTGTAGTGAATCCCAAAGGTCAACGCAGTTGTTGAGTAATTCCTCGTGCAGTTGCCAAGAATCGTCTGGGTGAGAGATGATAATTTGCTCAACCTTAGTGAATTGATGAACCCGCCAAATCCCCTTATCACCCTGCCCGTGCGCCCCAACCTCTCGTCGGAAGCACGGAGATACACCGACTATGCGTATAGGGAGGATGGTTGGCTCGATGACCTCATCCATATACATCGCAGTAAGCGGGTGCTCGCTAGTTGCGATGATGTAGAATCCATCCGGCTGAACATTATACATCACCGTCTCAAAATCTGCTAGGTCGGTAACCCCTTCGTAGGCCTCACGATTCATCATCACCGGTGGCTGAACAAAGGTGTATCCACGTTCACTGATGAAGTCCACAGCGTAGTGCTGTAACGCCAACTCAAGCCTAGCAAGGTCACCTTTGAGGAAGTAGAATCTACTGCCTGCAATTTTGGCAGCGCGTGGCAAGTCAACCCACTTATTCATCTCGAGTAGGTCGTTGTGGGTGCGTGGAGAGAAGTCAAACGATGGCTTGTCTCCGTGTAGGCTGTGTTGGGTATTGCCACCCTCATCATCGCCTCTCGGCACGCTTTCATGCAGGATATTTGGAATGCTCATTCGTACCTTATCGCGTGCCGTTTCGTAGTCGTCTGCGTTACTGGTTAATTCTTCTATTTCCGCGCCAATTGAATCAACCTCAGATTTGATACGATTAAACTCGTCATCATCTCCAGCCTTCTTTGCTGCGGCGATACCTCGCGCGGCCTCGTTGCGCTTGCGGCGCAATTGGTCCGCATCGTAGCGAGCCTTGCGCCATGCTTCATCAAGGCGAATTACCTCATCAATGGCCTCGTGAGAAATTCCTCGCTTGTCATGGTCACCCCGAACGATGTCAGCCTGTTCACGGAATAGGTGAATGTCAAGCATCGGGCAGCCTCCGATTGTTCCGCAGCAACGATACCGCTTCAATCCGACGGGTGATGAAGCCCACCAATCGGCAATCAGAACAGTGTGATGTTGAATTCAAAGGCCTTGTAGCCAATCAAAATGGATGCCGATATCAGATATCCGAGTATACTTCCACCGTTCAGTAACGGCAGACCCGCCTGTGGTTTTCCACGCGCGACATACGTCATCAGGATGAGATAACCGCACAGTCCACCAATCGTGGTGAATATTGCAACCCAAAGTGGTGCAGACATTCCCAATGGCCCGGCGTATTTCGGCAACCAAGTCAGCGCAGAGATGGCCAGCATGCCGGGGAATATGACATCGCCAAGTCCCATGAACATCGCTTCACCACCAGACTTGGTTGGTTTTGGTGGTGGTGGAGAAGCCGCCGCTGCCGCCTGCCAAGCCTCGCTCGCTTTGCTTGCATCATCAGTAGCATCACCTTCAGCAGGCGAGGTCGGAGCGGCCGCGGGCTCGCTCATCACCTGCTCGCCTTCAGTAATAAACGAGTAATTCTTATTCTGAGGAGCGACCAGTAATATTGGCAGTTTCAGTCCAATCATCGTATCCGCCAATTCCAACATATGCTTCGAGCGGTAAACTGCCCAAGCATCGTAGGCGGCGGCCAGCACCATGAATAGTAGAATCAACCATTCATCAAATGAGACGCCAAGAATAGTGATTACACCTGCACCAACCAAAATCCCTACCACGTTGACCACATACCATTCGGGGTGACGAATCAGTGCAACCATCAGTCCAATTGAGAAGGTGATTGCCAACACATCCGCGTAGAAGAATCCGGCGCCCCCGATGGTAAAGTCTGGCATTATCGGCGCGTGAATCCAATGTGCGCTCGACCACTCGCCGTTCTGCTCGATGGTGAGAATGCTATCCGACCAGCCTTCTTCTTCCCATTCCGGGTTGGGCTCGCTTCGCATAGTCAGCATAACCGTATCATGACCTGGCACTGTCATCGGACGAGTCATTTCGGCTAAAGAGGTGAAAGTGAAGGTCCGCAGTTGCTTACCTTCTACCACCCATAGGTCATTGCTACCCCCAGAGCAGCAGTCTGCGAGGATAAGCCCACGAATCGGCTCGTTGAAGGCACCAAGTTCGTCAAACCGAATTGCTTCGTATGCAGTAACCGTTCCATTGCTCGGAATATTCCATCCGGTAACTGAGCCGGTGCGGGTTCCTAAAATCAGAATCTGGTCACCATCGCCACTTATGTTGTATCCGGGTGGGCTGCCGATGGTAGCGGAGAGGATTTCTTCGCCGTTTCGAGGAGTGACTTCCCAAGTGGTGTTGATAGTGGCGAATTCACCGTGAGCATCCGCCTGTTCACTTGGAATTAGCACCATTCCTGCCCAAGTTTGAGTTACCAACAATAGATGTTCATTACCTATCTTGCGTGCGATAAGCAATTTTGAGGAATCAAATTCTACTGGGAAAAAGCGATTCCAATCCTCACAAGCGATGATATTGTTTGGGTTGTAGCGGTCAATTGCAACAAAAGTGCTCCCAAGAATCGCCCAGTCTTGTCCTTCCTCAGCACCGTGACAGTTTTCCCAATCTGGGTCGGGGTCAGAATACCGGACTCCGAGTGCACAATCGGTGTTGTGCTGGTCAACCTGCTGGCCAGTTTCAGTATTGAGTCGCACCCATTGCGTGCCTTCGCAGACTACTAGTTCATCGCCTTCAGTGATTATTAGCGCAGGATTGATTGCGCCTTGTTCATGGGTGATATTGTATGACCAAAGCGTTGTTGCGCCGGCGTATTCACCTATGCCACCGCCGGCGCGACCAGCGTTATGCATCTTCACCAAGGTGCCGTTACCACCGGCAGAGACATCCATCGCGTAGAAGGTGTCGGGAGATTCAGCAACCTGCAATATCCACAGGTCAGAAGTTCCTTCATCAGAAAGTTCCAGTGATGGGCCGTCTTCCATCATAATGTAGTAGAAAATAGGTGTCACCGCTAACAATAGGGCAGCCCACAATACGAATAATACACCGATTTTGATGAATTTCTGCAGCCCCTTTCTTGCCATCCAAATGATGCCTGCTGTAAAGATGAAAATGAACACCAATTCAACAAAAATCCAGCCGGCCTGAGTTGCGCCTTCCTCGCCGAATGCACGCATTTCATCTACATCGTAGAATGGTTGAATCCAAATTCCGATGGCGATTGTGATGATGAACATCCCTGCCATCAACGTCATTGCTGGGGCCTGATCTCGTAGCACATCAGTCAGTGGAGGTTGTTTGGTGGCTGCCTTCGTCACACGCTTAGCAGTCTTGTCCACACGACGTTTTGCGGCGAAACTCTCCTCTGACATTGGTCGCCCGACCCGCAAAGGCCATTTCAAGGCGACCGTCCACCGTGGGTGCGTTGAGGGGTCCTGATGAGTGATGATGTTCGGGCGTGGCTGGAGAGCCTTCGTAGTCTGGGTATGAGGCCTGGACTTGAGATTTGCTCAACTCTCCTGCTCAGAATGGGGCAGCCACAAGCAGAATTTACTGCTACTCATGTCGCTGGTAGTAATGGCAAAGGCTCTTGCTGCGTGATTTTGGCTAATGCATACACGTTGAATGGGGTGTGTACTGGACTGTTCACTTCGCCTCATCTGTGTTTTGTTGAGGAGCGAATCAGAATTGATGGAGTTCCGATTACCGCTGAGGAATTTGATGCGGCGTTGCGCGAGGTTCGTAATGCGGCAACCGAGCAACCAGCAATGCAACCGACTTACTACGAGGCGACTTTTCTTGCCGCGATGGTTGCATTTCGCGAAGCCGGGGTTGAACGAGCGATTGTTGAGACCGGCTTAGGAGGCAGATTAGACCCGACGATTCTAACCGAGGCAGATTGCTGTATAATCACCGAGATTGCCTTAGAACACACCGAAATATTAGGCCACACTTTGGGCGAGATAGCCAAGGAGAAGGCAGCAATAATCCGCAAGGGCGCGGTAGTTGTCGCGCGTTGGTCGTATGATACGGAGGTAAGAGCAGCAATCGAGGCGAAAGTCACCGATGATAGCAGGGCTTGGTGGTGGCGATACGACCGTGACTCAGTAATCCAATTCGAGGTCGCTCACGAAAGTCATCGCCCAATTCGAAATAAGCAGGTAGATGGTTACATTCCGTATCTCAAAGAGGCAGCTTGTCTTGCAGAAGCCTCACTTTTCAACAAGATGGGTCCTAAATCCACAGCATTGGTCAATCGGGCGGTAATGCATACCCATTGGCCTGGACGGATGCAGTGGATAGAGCATTCTGGAGTGAAGATTTTGCTCGACGCTGCGCACAATGCCAGCGGGATGAGTCGCGCTTGTGCGCAGGTGCTCATTGAGATGCAGAATAATACCGCTCCATCACCCGGCATCATCATTTTTGGGTGTAGTCCACAGCAGGATCTGTTTGAGTTTACCCACCCTCTCATTGAACTGGTATCGGCCTGTGGTGTGGAGTACATCATCGCCACTCAACCGCTTGGCGGACGTTATCCCCCCGTGCATTTCGAAGAGATAGCAGAAGTGCTGGCATCTCAATCAGTAGCAGCAAAGGTTGTGATGGTGGAAATGCCGGAGGATGCGCTTATCCGAGCAATCGGGATGGCTGAGCAGAGCGGCGCATCGATAATGAGCATTGGCAGCCTATATTTGGCTGGTAATTTATTGCAGCATCTCGGACTTGATGACCGCGAATCAATGACGACTCTTAAGCCACCGAAAGATGAGTTCGAGGTCGGAAAGCAGAAGGGTTAGTCAGCAATTAGCGTGCGAATGCTCAAACGTCATCACATCTGCCCAAAGTTAGGTGAGCGGATGAGTGAGAAGTGGGATGCGCGTTTCCTAGCACTCGCAGTACACATTTCAGGTTGGAGCAAAGACCCCTCCACTAAGGTTGGTTGTGTGGTAGTCGGTGGCGACCGTGAGATTCGTAGCACCGGATTCAATGGCTTCCCAAGAGGAATTGAGGACAGTTCTGAACGCCTTGAGAACCGCGAACTGAAATATCCGTTAATCTGTCATGCCGAGGAGAATGCCATCATGCACGCAGCCCGGGTAGGTGTATCGGTAAAGGGCTGCTCAGTATTCGTCACTTGGCCGCCGTGCACTCGATGTGCCCGTTCAATGATTCAAGCCGGGGTGAAGGAAGTTGTCTACCCAGCAGATAGCGATGTTCCAGAACGTTGGCAGAGTGATTTCATAACTTCTATCGCTATGATGGAAGAAGCGGGTTTGCTGGTTCGTCAGGTATGATTTTTCTTAGCGAGCAGTTCAATTAACTGCTCGAGTGAGTGATATAACTCGTCCAAGGTGCCATTGTTGTCAATGATGAGGTCGGCTATTTCTGCGGTAGCCGTCAAAGCCTGTCCGCTGCTATCAGCAGCCGTGAGTTCTGCTTGTTCTTGCGCGACAAATTGTTCGTAGTTCTCAGCATCACCTATCCTGTTACGCGATACTAAACGATGCCATCGCGCATCTCGTTCTGCTCTGACTTCAAGCAGGATGAAATCCTGCCTTACTCGTAATGCATTGACTTCGGCAGGAGTACGAATGGAATCTATTGCAAAATTTTCATCGTCGCCGATTTGAGCGAGTAGCATCTCAGCCAACACTCCAGCCCCGCCTTGTTCACGCAGAGTTCTACCACCCTGCCTGAGGTTGTCACGAGTTTCCTCAAGTCCCTGCTCTGTCAACCAAATACGTATGGAATTTGAACAGGAGGAAGCACCGAAGCCGAGGTCGGAGAACCATTCTACGATGGTGGTCTTGCCTGAGGCATTCAACCCGGTCAATCCAACCAGCATCTGCTCCCCAAACCGGGTGTTGGGCTCAATCTCATAGTGCATTCGCCAACCACGGTCAGCCTAGTGGCTCAATTCCAGAACCTTCGGGTGCGGGCGTATTGGATTTCAGCCTCATGAATCGCCTTGAACATGGTCTCATGGTCACCGGGTCTGATGGTTCGGAGGATTCTGATGGCGGTATCCTCACCGACTCCTCGTGCCATCAGGCAAAGAATTGCATCAAATCCACGGTTTTGCACTAACTCAGCGTTCCGAATCATCCGGTTTTGAGTTCGTACCTCATCACTTTTCACCGCCTCTTTCAGTTCGTTACTCCTGCCTTCTCTCAACACCGCGCGCATTGAAGAGCCACAAGAACAGCGCTGGGCGAGTTCAGGATAACGAGCGACTCTGAACCTAGAAGGGGAATGACATCGGAGACAAATTGCAATCGCCCGCTCGTTGAGCAGCCGGGATTCCAACCGTTTACGAACCTCGTTATTTGACCAATTTGGTAGCAACATATCTCGTTCTGAGCGGGGTGATAATCCCAGCGGTCCCGGGGCAGTTATTCTGACCTCAACTAAGCCGGATTGAATCGCTTTCAGCAGGTCAATGGTTCCCCCCATATCCATTCGTTCTGCGAATAATTTGTCCAATGCCTCCTCCATCACCGGGGTGTTTCGGTAGCGGTTTGCTATTCCATTCAGATTCACTCTTCGTGGGTCTACTCCGCGTCGTAATATCCCGAATACCTTGCAGACGTGGACCAATCGTGCTCGTAGTTGTCTGCCATTTGGGATGGTTACTCGCATCAGGTCTGGCAGACCTTCAGGTGGAGTCTCGGTAAGCCATGCTACGACATTTGCAGGTTCTAGACCGGGTACTTGCAGGGTAATCCGATAGGGGTCAATCAGTAGTCTGCCCATTTTTCCCTGTAAGGTAGAAGCCATCGCTTGTAGGAAGTGGCCGAGAGTTTCGTTGATTTTTGAGCCGTGGCAGGAATGGATGATTATTGCATCTTGGCGTTTCTCGATGGCTAATAACCGACCATCTGGTAGCGAATCTGCTGCTGCGACGTGGTCTGCAATCGCATCTCCGAGCAGTTGTAGAGAATCGGTCCCAATTGGATAATCGTCAATGTCGTAGTCTAAGTCACAGCCGGCAATCCAAGAGGTCAAGCCGCCGGCCGGCTCACCATCAAGTTGGTTTTCTTCCCGCCCATCATCCTGCTCGTCGCCGTTTTCTTCACCAGCCAACAGATTACTGACTGCCCTTCGCATCGAGCCGACCTCACGAGCGATTGCAGCAGGCACCGGCGGTAATTCACCGCTCCATACCGGCGCGTGTCCAGCCTCGCTGACCGGAGCGACCAACACTTCACTACGCTCCGGGTCAGCATCAACCATCTCCCAAGTTCTTCCCATCATGACAAATCGCCTCGGCGAGCCATCTTCTTCTGAACCAGAATCGTCCAAAGAGAGCACGAAGACCTCGTCAACAGTGCCGATGGTAGAGCGGGTGACCGCATCGCGAACGGTGTAGCGTTGTTTATCCGGAATCATGGACAAATTAGTGAGCATATAATCGCGGGTGCGTCCTGCTGCGCTATACCAGCCATCAGCAAGATGCGCTGGCACCTGCGCCCGTATTGCATCTCGGTAAGCATCCAAAGTCCGGTCATTTATTGTCTTAATTTCCTCAAGCGTAGGCCTATCCTCAGGCACCACCATCTCAGCAGAGGGAGCGGTGGTGGAAGTGGGGGTGGACTTGGGCGAGGTTCTAGATGCACTATTCGCCGCCTCAGCCAGTGTTTTCCATAACTTCGGAGCCCATTGCAATGGGTCGTGGCTAGCGGGGTCCTCAACCAATTTAATCAGCCAACGGTCATCGAGAATCCGTAGAATTTCTAGGGTATCCTCATCGGTCCAATCCGGAAAAATCGAGGTTCGTTGCAGCAAAGCGGTCGGAGCTGCAAGCGGGATAATGCCTTCTGCAAGCGTCATCAAAACTAGTTGATTTACCGCTACGGTGCGCGGGTTTAGCCGCCATCCAACTCCATCTAATTCTCCAGCCATTGCTCGCCGCGCGATAACCGATGATTCCGCGATTTCGTCTGGCTCCCATGCTAATAGCGCGCCCCTGCCGGTTCCACCGAGGTGGTGTTCGGCTCTACCGACTCGTTGCAAAAGTCGGTCTACCGCTCGAGGCGATTGAATTTGGTGGACCTGATTGACAGAGCCGACGTCAATTCCTAACTCAAGACTGCTGGTGCAGACCAGTGCATGTAATTCTCCCGCCTGTAGTCGTTGTTCCATTTCTTCTCGGATTGCTGTGGATAGGCTGCCGTGATGTATGCCGATTTCGAGTCCTGAGTCCAAGTTAGTAAGTCGTTGAGCAACGGTTTCGGCGGCGTTCCTACTATTGACGAAAACTAGGGCTGGCGCATCATCTCGTAACCGATTAGCCAGCCCACGTAATGCGGCCATCGCTCTAGGTGATGTGGACATTTCAATGGCCTGCGCCTCATCAATTTCGGTTGGCTTCCAACAGGTTACCCGAACTTCAGTTGCTCGCGGAGTAGGGGCGTTAATCGCTTCGCATGTAGGTGAAAGCCAAGATGCGACTTCTTTCGGATTGCCGACGGTCGCAGACAACCCAACTCGTTGAACCCGACGACCGGCCAATTCGTCAATGCGTTCCAAAGCGATGAGCAACTGCGATCCTCGCTCGGATGCAGCCAAATCATGCACCTCATCTATCACCACAGCCCGAAGGTTACTCAGATGCTGTCGCAACCGTTTGCCTATCAGAAGAATTTGGGTGGTTTCAGGAGTAGTCACCAGTAGGTGAGGAGGATTTCGTGACTGTTTATTCCGCTCATTCTGCGGGGTATCACCGTGTCGGAGTCCAACATTCAGTCCCGCCGCCGCCGCTACAGACTCAAGTCGTCGGTCAATATCACGATTCAACGCTCGTAGCGGCGTAATCCACAGGATGGACATCGGCTCCCACTGCTCAGTTTGGGCTTGTGAGATGAGAGGAAGCGCGGCGGCTTCGGTTTTCCCTGAGCCGGTTGGAGCGACCAGTAGGCGATGTTTCCCAGCAATCAGGTCAGGAATAGCTGCCTGCTGCACCGGAGTAGGCTGCCAGCCAGCATCGTCAAGAAACCCCTTAAGGTCCTGTGATAGCAGCGAGAACGCACCCGCATCAGTCATCTTTCTACCTCCGGGTTTGGCCCCTCAGCCGTTGGCTTTGAACCCGGCGACTCACCATCAGTTCGCTGTAATCCACACAATGTTTCGGGGAGAACAGCAAATTACAAGCAATTTCGAGCAGGAAGACTACTCCCATCCTTCCTCGTCGTAGTCGTCGTCTTCCCAGTCATCATCTTCTTCTTCATACATCAATTCGTCTTCAAGCAACGAGCTAGAAGTTGCTATGGAAGTTTTCCAAGTGACTACCCCAATGATTGGTAGCACGATCATAGCGATGATTACTGAGATGACAGTCAACGGATTTCTCCGCCATGCATCAAGCCATCCGAGTCCCCAGGCATAATCAACAGAAACGCCGACGCTCATGCTATTGCCTTCTTCATCTACCTCAACCACCTCGTTTTCAACATCTACCACGACGGTGATTCGGTCCACGCCTTTCTCTGCCTTCCATGTGGCCATCATGATGTGCTCAGAGCCAGAAGGCATCAGTGAGACTCGTTCGGTGTGAATGATTTCGTCGCCGGCAATGAAGGCTACTGAGAATGATGATTCAGTCATGCCGCCGCTATTTGCGATGATTGCAGTGACCTCAATTTCCTTGCCAAGTCCAACTACGTCTTTGTCAACCGTCACGCTCTTGACATAGAGTTCGGCGACTGTTGCTCCTAATCGGACCCACGCAAGGTCATAGTCACCATCGAGTTCAGCTGGTTCTCTCACTGGGTCTGATTCGGTATTACCAGACTTCGGGAATTCGTTGCCAGCCGCGTCATGTCCAGTAATCCAGAATCCGATGCGGTATCCGCTGCGCGGGTTAACGACTCCACCGCTAGTAAGGTCAACATCACCAATCCACTCTATGCCATTTTCCAGCACCAGCGTGGCTAACGTAGAACGACCAGCAGCGATTGTTCGCGCCTCATCACGCATCACCCAATTGACCCATTGTGGGCTTTGAGTAAATGCTGAGCAACGGTCCTCTACTTCTTCTAACACGCATTCTTCCCAGCCGTGGAAAGCCACAGGAACAGCAGATAGGTCGCTGCTCGCCGAGATGTCAATCACATCAATCGGCTCAATCCGATAATGAACTCTTGGGGGAGTGTGGTCCACCTGTAGTTGGAGAGTAGTTGCTACCGTGTCGCGTGTCATGTCTTCGCCTCTGCCCGGGACATTTCGGATACCGGTGAGGAAGGTTCGCGTCTCAGCACTTTGCAATGTAGGAGCAGCCGAAAGAGACACTTCAATGCTGAAGCCACCATCGGCGCCAAGACTGCCATCTGACCAGTATTGCACCCCGTCAAAGACTTCCACGGTAATTCCGAGGTTGCTGGGTGCTGGTACTTGTCCACCCTCGTAAACCACGTTCCCTGACCAGCGTAGTCTGTCGTCGGGCCGGACTGGAGTTGCATCATCAACCGGCCCGAGACGAGGTTCAGAAATGTCTTCCACCACGTAGGTGCTAGTGTCCAGCACTAGGTCGTTCTCAACCCGGAAAGTGTGCTCAATGAACTCAAATCTCGTCGGCTCAACATAACCAAGTTCCTTGTATTCAAGGGCTAAATCAGAGATGTCCTCATCGGGCCAATCCCAAGAGAATCGGAAGTTGAACGAGGCCATAATCCACGGTAAACCAGTATCGTCAGTAGTCACCATCGTATGGCTGCTTGGCTGCAGTTCAATGTAGGGACCTTCGGACCAGAATGAACCGTTTCGTCCCGAGAAGGAAATTCTCTGTTGGTCACGGATTGGGTCCGGTCCCTCAAAGTCAAAAATCAGAGAAATGTACTCAAAATCAATTATTCCGTTTGCATCAACCAATCCAACGCTGATGGTTTGGTCCACACCGGAGAATACCGCATTGCCGTCAACATGACCATACCACTCAACTCCGGTGAATATTGATTGCATATCTTTTCGGGTTTGGTAGGTAGCAAGGTCATAGCCAAAACCCGGTCCATCCAGTGAGGTGAACGGGTTTCCTGCCGGGTCATTTCCAACTATGTAGTAGGATACCCGGGCCATGTTGGGGTTGCGTGAATCATCTATTGTGGTGGTGAAAATCTTATTCTCCGCTTCGGTCATATTGGTCAAAGTCTGGTTGACATATTCGCCATCATCGGCTGCGCCATTCCGATTGGTATCGTGGTCGGCTTCAACCCAATAATACAGCATCACCTGTTGTGGTGAGCCGACCGCGTCCTCAACATGGACGACAATCTGTTGCTGATTGCTTGCCGCCTCATAGCCTCCTTCCAAAGGCCATGAGTCAATAATGACTGGAGAAGTTGCGTCAATCCGTATAGTCCTGCGCCAAGATTCATTTCGTGGCATTACTTTGGTCGGGTCTCTTTCATTGTAGGTTTGAACCTCAAAAGTGACTCCATCAGGGTAGTCTAAATCTGGAACTTCTACCGAGATGAAGAACGCACCGTCTGGGTTAGATTGGTCCTTCCAAGTCACGCCTACATAGTCGCCTTGGCTATCCTTGCGCGCCACGCGGACGTCAAACATCGAGTTGAGTGGCGCATCCTCAGTTCCATCAAACCAGATTTGTCCTTGGAAGTGAATTGTCTCACCAGCAGAAACCCAATCGCCGCTCTCTACGTCGTTGTTGGTCACCTCACCCTCAACGTCTCGCAGGGCCAGCCAGCCCAACCCATAGGACTGGTTGACGCGAATTCCCGCTGGCCCGGTTGACAGAGTGACCGGAGTTCTGCCGTTATCATCAGTACAGGCCACTCTGAATCCGACGTTATTCTGTTCGGGGAAGTCGGCAGTGATTCTGAACGACCAATGAATCTCAAAAATTCCATTGCTATTATTGGTCCATGTTCCGGCTTGGTTCGGCATTATCCAATCTTCTGGATCATCATCAACTAAGGTTCCATCATCAGACCAAGTCAGCCCGGGCGCATCAGAATTGGGTGCTGCAATGAAGGATAATTGTGCGCTGGTGATACTTAAAGCGGTATCACCTATCACGTGTCTAGTCACAATTTCGTATGGAATATTGCGCTCATGCAATACCATATCCTCGTCAAAGTTAATGTCTAAATTTACCGTTTGCATGGTATACTCAATGTTGAATGAGACGATTTCCACATATCCGGACGCCGTGGATTCTACCGAAAGCGGCACGATTATGGTACCAGAACCAGAACCTGGGATTTCGTTGTTAATCGCATTAACCAAATCGGTGCCACTAGCTGAGGTAGTGCCGATTAGCGTCCCGGTATAGGTCCATTCTGGAGAATTATCCGACCCGATGTCTAACTTGACATTTTGCGGGGCGTTGCTGTACGCTGACACGTTAAAATCGTATAACTTCGGCGAATATTGATTATTCGAGCCGGCGTAAAGATAGATGCATAAAGTCAGATATGTAGGGGTGCCTGAAATAGAAACCGTAGTTCCGCTGGTTGGAACTGAATAACTGTTAGTTCCACATATGCTATTCACTGCTGACCAGTAAACCGTGATGGACGAACCACCGGGAGTGGAAGCATTCCACCATACCGTAGTTGCAACCGGCATAGTGCCGGAGAAAGCGTAGCGATACATCCGCAAGTGTCCTACTGATTGGTATGTTGCAGTATAAGTCAGTCCAACAGTATCAATGATTGGAGTGACAGAAGTTGTTCCATTCAGCCAAGCCTTCCAAGCAATTTGGTTGCCAGCAGTGGCGAAGGTAACCGTGGTGCCGACAGTTGCTACTTTCCAAGAGGCACCCCCATCGTTAGTCACCATGAATTCAATAGAAGTTCCAGTTGGCTCCCAAGTGAAGGCAGATCCAAGTTTGAGTTGGGTAATTGTCCTGCCCAGCGAAGAAGTTGAAGATGTGATGGTGGAGGTAATGCTGTTTGGAGTACCCATCCAGGTTGCGCTACTCGCCCCGTTGACATGAACGACTCGCGATTGAGATGTGCCACAGTAAGTAGAGTAGAAACAGGTGAAACCGATTTCGGCCCCATCTATCCGCTCAATGCCGTAATGTGCGGTATTCGGGAATAGGATATCGCCCTGATGTTCGGGCCACGTAGGGGTATTATGGAATACAACGTGTTTTGATCTAGCTTCACAGTTGGAAGAGGACGAGTAGGTGCAGAATAGATTGTAGGTAATCCGCGGCATCTCAACATCTAAGCCAGCAGGAGTTCCACGTCCGCTAAGGATTGTGTTCAATGTCCATGCCGCCAGTGCGGTGGTTGGAGCGGTGCGATTGACCCGCCACAAGTCAACAACGTAATTCGGGCTACTATAGTAACTTGAGAGCAAGTACATCTCGCCATCTTGCGGGTCAAAAGAGATTCCAGAAGGATAACGGGTTGTGCCCGCGCTCGGCATGGTCCAATATTGCTGACAGGTCCATGAATTACTATTCACCGTCCATTTCGCGATGTATCTGTACGAGTAGGACACAGTCCAAACCGAACCATTGCCATCGCTGGTTGCATCGTTGACATAGCCGGTCACCGAGGTGGTGCAACTGCCATAGTTGATGTTGACCAAACCAATGTAAGCGTAGGTGCTGGCATTGTACCGTGCGATTCTAGAAATCGCATTATGTGATGATGATGAATACTGAATAATGTGATACTCGTCATTCTGCTTGACGAGAGGACCTGCATAATTCCATGTTCCGCCAGTCCCCATTGTCAGTTGGCGGGTTTTGGAGATTCCAATCATCCCGTTCTCAGCAGACGAGTAATGACCTCCGGTCGTATTTAGCGTACCGCCGCTGCTGGTAGCGACTTGATTTGAGTTCTGCAGCGACCAATATTGAGTAGTCTGCAGCGGTCGCAAAGTTGCCTCGTCATTAGCAACATCAATGCCGGTTCGGTAAGAGCCACTGAACCATTGAACATTCATTCCACCATCAGTAGTTGTAGGTCCGCCGAAGTGACTGTCGGTGGTAGCATTGCTATATTCGGTAGTAGAAGGCTTGCCCTTGATAGTGAACTGTGCCGATGTGACCTCAGCCCCGAAAGGCAAGGTGATGCCGGGGGTGTCTGCACCCCCGGATGTGGAGAAAGTGTGAGAAAAATTGGTTGTGCCATCGGAAAACTGAGTTTCAATACTGGCGAGTGCTAGCGGTGCAAACGACGAGATTAGGAATAGCGAGATGAGAATGATTGCACTACGTCGCATCGAGTTTTCCTCCCCTAGGTATTGGTCGGCTATGCCGACACCGGTCGGTTTTATCTTTCAAACCTTCTGCGTAGGTGATACACGCTTACCGCCAAAGGTCACTATACGATTTATGCGACCGGGATTCGGGTATTCAATCCATCGTGTCGGAATTCAAGCAGGGGAAACGGTAACGTTCAACAACTGTTCGCGAGGTTGAGGGAGACCATGTCATTCGGTTCAAATTATCGAAAATTCATCAAAGCCGTAACCAGCCCCTTCTCATCATTTTGGGAAGAACAACGCGACCGTCATTTTGTCATCTTGGGAAGTTTATCCTTTCTTGGATTTTCAGCCTTGATGTGGACGCTGATTTTCTTTTTCTTCCTCGAGGGGACATCAAGGCCTGAGTGGGAAGAATATGTGGCGTGGAGTTGGGGGGGCGCTATTCTTGGCATTACTCTCCTATTTTTCGCCGGTCCAGAATTCATCCATTATCATGGCCAGTATACGCTGTTGAAGGAGATTTTCCAAACCACTTCTCGAGCGGATTTGAATCGGAATAGGAAGGAAGCTGAGGAGGCTGCTGCTGGGCTTGGCAGCATTTGGCAAGCACGCCTACAAGTGCATTACATTGAACACGGCGTGGTGCGAGCCCGCGAGCAACCATCCGAGGCGACGAACCGGGCTCCCGAAGACGCGCTGATTAACTGGGCGAATACTGATGATTCCAATCTGTCAAGACTGATTGCAAGCGATATGCTGCGAATTCCACTACTAAATTTGACAATTGGAATAACAGGAATAGGCATGGCAGCATTACAATTCTACAACATGGGTTGGGGACTTGCTAAGGCCGTTGAAGGAGGACCGCGAGTGAACACACTGCATATTTGGCAGTTACTCGGTGGTAATCCCCCGGGCTCATATGCTGCGCCATATTTTGATGACATCTCAGGCTGGATTTTCCTAATATTCGGTATATTCCTGTTTTGGGGATCACTTCCAGCCAGCGGAGAGCGACCGCAGCCCTCTGAAGATGCTGATACAGAGGAAGAGTGAGTTTTGGAGGGAGCGGCATGGAGGTCGCTTGGAGTTGGGTCCGCGAGGCTATTTTGGCTGCTGGACTCATCATGGTACTCATCGGCGGCATGTATGTTGCAACCGGGTCTTGGCCGCCGATGGTGGTCGTTGAATCGGGGTCCATGATGCATGATGATGAGGGCAGCGTTGGAACGATTGACCCCGGTGACCTCGTATTAGTGATGGCCCCGACTCGTTCAAACATCGTAACTTGGGCGGAAGCGGCCGAGGCCGGTGGTTCAAATGAAAATCACGGAATGCCCGGTGATGTCATCATTTACCGCAAGAATGGTGGCAGCGACACTCCGGTAATCCACCGAGCAATCATCCGCGCGGAGGCCTATACAACCCAAACCCCCACAGACCGGGGAAGTAATCAATGCGAGAATGGTTCCTGGGACCCGATTACCATTGATTCTGACGGAGAAGCCGGCACCTGCGTGCTGACTTGGTGGGTGCCGGGCACAGATGTAATCGGCGTTGAAACCATAACAGTGGAATTGGACTACCCTTGCCATCCGAACGGAAAGTTGCAGATTACCGATTGGAATCCGGGACATGCTGGATACCTCACAACCGGAGATAATCTATTCACCAACGGTTGCGATTACGACCAGAAAGGCGGCCATGGCGGCGGATTGCTTGATGAAAATGGCCTCGCAGTCACCGCAGTACGCGACGATTGGATAATCGGGGTAGCTGGAGCGGAAATCCCCTGGGTAGGGGCCATCAAACTTGGTTTGTCTGCGAATAGTGGACAGGTGCCTTCCTCATCGTGGTGGAGTCTTACTTTCACAGCGATGGTATTGCTTGCCATCCCGATGGTGTGGGAGAAAACCGTAGCAAGACTGATTGAGACTTCACCTGAGGTTGAACTCGCAAAATCTGAGGACGATTTTTCCGAGGAAGAGTGATTCTCGTAGTCGGGATTTTTGATGTCGCCTCGCGCAGAGCCGCAAAGGCGCGTAGAACTCAGAGAAAAAAGAATAAAAGAAAAATCTGCAAAAATTCAAATCCAATCCGTTCACCTATCATACGTCCCTGCAATACATCGGCGAACGAAGTCTCTTTTACAGCCGAGATGTGATACCCAGCATAGCGTGAACGATTTCTATCGGGAGAAGTCCTCGCCGCAGGCAGCGGCGAGGCTTCGGACATTCTTGAGCGAATGTAGCGGCCTAGCGGCCGCGACGCCATCGAATTTCGGCCGTTAGAACTGTAGATACGGCGTCAGTATCATTAGAACTAGTGCGAGGAGTAGGATTAGGCTACTCATGCTAGAAATCCGCTGGGCTAGGTGCTCGGTTTGTAGTGGATGAGGATTCGAGGAAAACCGTGAGAGTCGGTCTATCTTATCGTGCAGCCAATCTCGGAATAAATGGCCTCCATCAAACGGCACCATCGGAATCAGGTTGGCAAATCCGAGTCCGAGATTCATCCAAACAAACCAAAACATCGCGGTAATCAGCGCGAGCATTATTTCAGTACCTAATAAATCACCAAGCGGGCCGCTTGCTTCTATCATATCCGATTCTTGTGGAGCCATGATTTGGCCCTCAAATTGCACCGGAATCGCGATGATGGTCACCGGTTGTAATAAGGTCTGTAATGCTGAAGTTCCGATACTTTGGCCTTCGGTTGCAAAAGGTCCAGCAATCCGGTCAATGCCGGTTGTTCCCCCGCCATATCCCGAGATGCCGAGGAATGCATCGCCTTTCTCCACTCCTGCTGTGGCAAGAGTTTCATTGGAGATGTTTTGGGAAAGAAAATATTCGTAGCGGTCTGCTAAAACTACGGTTATTGCCTCATCTTGACCGACGATTTGTAATTCAACCGATTCGCCGGCCGAGCGATTTTGAATCGCCGCCGACATTTCAGATTGGCTGCTAATCGGGTCGTCGCCGAATTTGCTGATGATATCCCACGCTTGCAGTCCCGCCTCATCGGCGGGAGAGTCCTCAACTACTGCTGAGGCATGGACTCCGGGATTAATTGCAACGAATTGGCTTGCAAGCACCACGATAATCAGCCAAGTTATTACTGCCGCATACAGATTGACCGCAGGACCGGCAGCGAACATCCTCGCCCTCTCGTTGCGTGGTGCCTTCATCAACTCGTTATTCTGCGGCTCGGCAAAAGCACCCAGAGGCAGTGGACCAAGCATCAACAATCCAAATGAACGAATCCTCATCCCATGGGCGCGTGCTTGAATTGCGTGCCCATATTCATGGATAACCAAGGCCCCAATAATTGCTAAGGCAGGCCACCAGAACGGAATCATCGGATTGATTCCGGGAATCAGAATCAACTGACTGGGTGGAAGCGGCTCAACTTTCCCAAAGGTGAGAATAGCCCCGATGAATGACAGTAATAAGACCAGAATAATCAACACCATCGCAACTCCACAGGTCCACAAACTGAGTTGTCCAAAAGCTCGCCAAAGCCGTCGTGGACGTGAAATCCATTCAAGCACCACCTGTCCGCGCGAAGTTCGTAGCATCAGAATAAATCCCAATACTCTAGTCGCATTCCAACGGTCAAGAGTCCCTCTGCTCTCTAAAATTCCGAGCAAAATTATCCAAATCGCCAACCCGAGAAAGCCCCAGTGCACCAGCACAGCAAGCCAACCGCACAGCACCAATAGCACGACGCGCCGAACTCTGCCCCCAGAATCCTCACTGGCCATACCCTTCCCTTCCGGCCTTATCACTTGAAGGTGTGGCGGTAACACGAAGGCGATATAGCGTCGGACTTGTTGGCAGTCATAATGACGACATCCGAAGATGGCAGACGCGTGCAACGCCGGGTCAACACGTTATTGCGCGACCGAGATGCGATACGAAGGATGCTTGAGCAGGCAAATTTGGATCGGGTTGCTCGCGAGGTTGGACGACAATCCGTCTCGGTGGCGAGGGTTGAGAGGGAATTGGGCGGCGAGTCCTGACTTCAGAGTCTGAACCGCTCCATCCAAGTTGGCATTGACTCGCGAACAGGAATTTCCTCAGTCTCCCCGCTGACCTGCTCTGGCTCAAGGTCAACTTCCAATGCCTGTTTTACCAAATGAGATAGTCCACCTGATGGTTCTTCGTTTCTACAAACAACACCCAAAAATTGGTGGAGTGGCAAGCCTTGTTCCCAATCCAAATGTGGCTTGCCGTTACGAGTGAGTGGAAGCGGAGGAATTCTACGAGAAAGCACTCTGAGTCTACCGGTTAGACTTTCGGTTTCAATCCGAAAAATCCGCCAAGAATCTCCTCTCACTCCCTTCAGTCTATACGCGTAAAGTGGCATTAATCCGCAACGTTCACCGATTTCTCTCATCTCTTCGTATTGGTCCCAAGTTCTAGCTGAGAGGTACAGTTTGCGCTCTTTCGATGTCTTGACTTCAATCGGGAAGCAAATGTCGCCGCGTAGTGCCAAGAGGTCGCCGCTGCCTTCCATGCCGCTACCCGCTACCCGCACGACTAGAAACGGTCTCTCAATTACTTGCATCGCGCGAGCCCGCGCCACATCATCGCAAGAGCGAGTGACTGCCCTGACTCCTGCTGGCGAACCGGAGAGAACCGCGCGCAGTTCCCGTTCATAGATGGCAACCATGAGAGTGCTCGGCTCACATCTGCATACAATACAAATGCGGTCGGAGAACGGAGAAGGCGCGGATTATCAGTAAGATAACTCATCACGGGTCTAATAAATTGCAGCCACAAATCTGATGCCAAATTGCCGCTTGCCTTGGTTGCCGCGCACGTGATCTAGTGGTTATGATGCATGGTTCCCAACCATGCCACCCGGGTTCAACTCCCGGCGTGCGCACCACCAGCGAGGCCACACCTCACACTGAGATGGGCCCTCAGCCACCACCTCTCCTCCGACGTAGTCTCGCGCAAGGAAAAAGTATACTACCACATTGCCGTATGGGGCATGTGTTCTGCGGCAACTGCGGCGTCCAACTCGCCGGCGTTCTGAATTACTGTCAGGCCTGCGGCGCTCCAGTAACTGGACCGGCGGCGGCGCCGGATATGCAGATCCAACCTCAGCCTGAACTGATCCAGCAGGCCGCTCATGTTCCCCAACAACCAGAGCCAGAACCCCCGCAACCGGAGCCTGAACTAGAGCCCGAACCACCGCAACCGGAGCCTGAATCAGAGCCTGAATCAGAGCCTGAATCAGAGCCTGAATCAGAGCCTGAATCAGAGCCTGAACCACCGCAACCGGAGTCTGAATCAGAGCCTGAATCACCGCAATCGGAGCCTGAACTA
>Ga0208879_1000222_pt1 | contig 61069 bp, 61 predicted proteins | sample Knorr_S15_td_Bot_FD_185605 | JGI IMG/M metagenome (GOLD analysis project Ga0208879, IMG submission 185605) | Marine microbial communities from Southern Atlantic Ocean transect - Knorr_S15_td_Bottom_ad_5009_LV_A (SPAdes) (version 2) | ecosystem: Environmental > Aquatic > Marine > Oceanic | place... | reverse complement strand
GGTGCTTTCGTTCGTTATCTTATAGATAAGGAATGTAGTAGAAGATTTTTTAAACGAAGGGAAAGGGGGTCAGAAAGTACCACTTATAGATAGATGAAACATTTGTAATACGCGCATGACTAATTAAAAGACGATAAAGTCTTAATGAAATTAGCGTAGATTAGAAATGTATTTAATCATGTGGAAAACTTTTTTCAGGAATTTCAACGAAAATGAATCTGAAACTAGATTAGCGTAGATTAAATAATAATTTTCACTCGTTCTTAGTTTGTTCTTATTGACATAATAGGATAAAAGAATAGTGAAAGTGATTAGGGATACTAGAAGTAGCATCTCTATAAAAATGAAACCAACCAAGTAAACACCGCAAAATTAATGGTTGATGGTTGTTAAACTTGAGGTTTCTCGCCCTAAAGGAGAACGCAGGAGTTACCTTTAGGAAGACGAAACTTGAAAGGACGTTTCAGCATACTCACAAGTACTCAAGCTGAAACTAAACTTGAGGGCGCGTAATCATGGAGGTAGCAACTCTGCGCTTTAAAAGACCCTCGAACGAAGTGCTTGCAAGTTAGTAAGTTGTCTCGACTACTTATTAGCTCAAAAAATGGGAGGAAATATGAAAAGGGTGAAACCTGAATGAGTCAGGTAACATCAAAAATAGTAGTAATACGCGTATAGATAATACTTGTATTACAAGTTGATAAGGATTAAAAAAGTTATGAATTTATTTTTCTTTAAAGTGGACTGGTTATGTTGGTCTAAATATACGAGAAGTAGATTTAGCTTTATGAGAGAGCGAGATGATTACTGTCTCACTTTTGGAAGACACGAAATATGGGTCATTCCACGATACAGTACTTCATTCTTTCAGTAAGATAAGCTTACACCGCTGCTTCTAAAGCTGAACAAAAAACGAAGGAGTAATTTATGTTACTACTAACGTTGTCAATGCTAGAGACGCGAAGTCCAGTAGAAAAATTTCTCAAGGGCTGCGTTGATATACAAAATAACGAAGGGGAAGCTCTAAGTGTTATACAGATGTGTATTCTACATGACCTCTTAACAGCTGAAAGACTGTATGAGGACGGCAGAATTGAATCACCTGATGTACCACTAACGACAATCCAAGAACGTTATAACCTAGCTCGATACATAGTAAGTAGAAATGCAGTGTCGCTTTCTAATCGAACAATTAAAGATAGAAATATGAAAGATGGAATACGAACTGGCAAGGGTTGGATTAAAAGTGCCAAACCAATAAAAGATTCAACTGATAATAGGTTGAAAGCTATTGTCTTCACCAATAAGGGTCGAAGCTTAGCACAAACATTATTTAGCATGAAAAAATAAAAAGGAAAAAATTATGCCAAATGTAACTACCGAGCTTAAAGCTCAAATTGATTCAACTAAAGGAATATCATTAACGAAAAATGGTAAACTAAAAGCTGAAGCAAAATATAAACCGCCTAAGGCTAGCAAGTCTATTCGGATTTATATGCAACCACCGCTGGAAGCGACTAGAGATAATCTAGTCAAGGCTATGCAGTGGAAAGATAAAACTTATCGGCAATTAAAAGATGGGAAAGACCCTAACATGATTAGAGGCACTGGTGCTTTTACTATTAGAGAGGCTCATTCCCAAGCCTATGAAGATAAGTGGTCTCATAATGATAGTAGCTGGCGAGAATCAATAGATTCTATTGCTTGGAAATTTGTACTATTTACTGAAGCAGAAAAACCTGATGGGTTAGCTTTACCTAGTGATACCAAATTAGACGATATTGGTATTCCTGAAATTATGGAATTTAAAAAATTCGTAGGTAAACGCAGAGCCAAGAAAGGTAATAGAGCTGGTTTTATATCTGCTGAAACAATCAATAAATATTTGAGACCAGTAGAGACCATGTTTAAAGTAGCAAAAGCTCATGGAAAATTCTCGTTAGATGCTAACAAGATTATTCCTGACTTTAACGCTGGAACGACTAATGTATTCATTAAAAATAATTCAAAAAATCATTCTAGGCGCTGCTTTTTATATGATGAAGAAAACGGAGAGGTTATCCGTGACGAGGAAAACCAGTTTTACGAATTATGTGACCATTACGGAGACTATTACGTAGAGCTGAAATATATCGTTCAATTGGGTATTCATACTGGAATGAGACTAGGTGAAACATTAAAGCTTAGATGCTCTGATGTTAATTTACGTCTCAAAAAAATAAGTATACCTGATAAGATAGCTAATGTCCGTACTACTAAAACTGGTGAGGCTCGTCCTATACCTTTAACTGAAGACGCTTTGCGTATTGTTAAATACTTTATTAATAATCGCGTAGGTAGCCAGCCACTGATTAAATCTCAAATAAGCGCAATCTTAGAGAGAGAGAAAATCATTGGTGGAAAGTATCAAGGTACTTTTCATTGGTCTTCTGAAAAGGTTGGAAGATACTTCACCAAAATTAAGAAGTTGATGGGTTTAGAAGATGATGGGGACTTTACTTATCATTCCACACGCCATACCTGCATTACAAGAATGTTGGAAGCTGGCGTTCCAGTACATGAAGTTAAAGCATTTGCTGGACACAAAAATCTCTCAACTACTGAGGTTTATATTACTACTAATATGAAGAAAATGGATAATTGCAGAGACGCTCTCAGCAATCACCCAGCCTCAAAAAGAAATTCTTCTGTTGTTTCGATTGCTGCAGAAGAAGAAGTTAAACCTAAGCAAGTTTTAGCTTTCAACAAGGCTAAGCAGAAAGGTTAATAAGAATGATTGCAACAACTTTTGATTCTAATTATAACGGTCATGAGTGGGGAGCTGATGGAACGGTAGACATGTGGGTCTCAAAAACCCATGCCGCAAGGCGTGAGAGTTCGATTCTCTCGCTCCCTACCAAGACCGCGTTAGACAAAAATTTTGTTGCGTCTAGTAAGGGAAAGTCTATAGTTTTTGAGTCGTCTTTGTGTCGTCCTAAAACGATAAAAGGTTTTAGAAATGAAGGTGAGCTTTATTTTTTTTAATGCGTTTAGATTCAAAATCCGGTCACTCCGGTGGTGTGGGTTCGATTCCCTCTACTCCTACCAAATAATCAAATGAATATTCTTCGTAACCTTTACAATTGGACATTAGATAAAGCTAGTCACAAAAAAGCAAGTTGGTTTTTAGTTCTGATATCTTTTGCTGAGAGTTCTTTTTTCCCCATTCCACCTGACATTTTATTGATACCGATGATTTTAGCAAAACGCTTGCAAGCTTGGTTTTATGCATTGATTTGCACGTTGTCTTCAGTAGCCGGTGGTATATGTGGCTATACGATTGGATATTTATTTTATACAAGCATTGGTTCTATAATTACTAATGCGTATGGCTTGACGAACTCATTTGATGTTTTTCAATGTTATTATAATCAATACGGCATATGGATAGTTTTAGGAGCGGGTTTTACACCTTTTCCTTTTAAAGTTATTACAATTGCAAGTGGTATGTTTAATTTAAATATTGTACTTTTTGTTATTATTGCAACAATTGCAAGAGGACTACGCTTTTATTTAATTGCATCATTGCTATTTATATACGGTAATGTGATCAAAAATTTAATTGATAAGTATTTTAATCTTATGGTAACTTTATTTTTTATATTACTTGTAGGATTTGTATTCTTGTTAAAATTATTTTCATTTTCATGTTAAAATCATTATAATGATATTACGTTATTGGTTTTGGATTACTAGTATTCTAAGTTTACTAGCAATTAGTAGTGCATTAATTGCGGAATATTCTTTTGATCTTGAGCCTTGCTCAATGTGCTTGAAACAACGTCATCCCTATTACTTTATTCTTGCAATCTTTATTTTGTTTGGAATGATTCTTCCTTTGCGTCGTATTTGGTTTTATTTAGGTGTTCAGCTAGCTTGTATTTATGGATTATTTTATTCAATTTGGCATGTTGGTATTGAGAAAAAAATCCTTCCAGGCCCAACTAGTTGCTCAGGTGAGCTTAACTTTAGTAACTCAGCTGAAAATCTAAAAGAGCAAATCATGGCAAAAGCAGTGATCAATTGTGAAGATGTGATTTGGAGTTTTATTGGTGTTTCCGCCGCTACAATAAACACCCTTCTTCTTCTTTTGATTTTTATTGTAAACGCTATATATTTAAAAAAATACTATGCCTCAAAAAAAAACGCAGCGTCATAAAACTAAATACAAGGATCAAAAAAATACAGATCGAGCTATTCTAGAAGAAATTATTCGTGTTGATCATGCAGGGGAATTCGGGGCTACTCGTATTTATGATGGTCAAATTGCTGTATTTGGTACAAAATCCAAAATTGGTAAAACGATAAAGCACATGGCTGATCAGGAACAGGAACATATTGAAACATTTGAAAAGCTCATTCTTAATCATCGCGTTCGCCCTACAGCACTATTGCCTGTATGGAATGTTGCAGGTTATTTTTTAGGAGCGGCAACAGCTATGATGGGGGAAAAAGCGGCAATGGCGTGTACAGTAGCAGTGGAAAAAGTTATTGGGGAGCATTACCACAAACAACTTTCTTTATTAAAAGGGGATCATAAAAAACTAAAGGCTACTATAAAAAAGTTTGCACAAGATGAATTAGAGCATCACGATATTGGTATTGCCCATGACGCAGAAAAAACCCCTGGCTACACCATACTAACTAAGTTTATTGAGATGGGATGCAAGACAGCCATAGCAATATCAAAAAAAATCTAACTTTGTAACTCCGTATCCCAGTACAAATAATCCCGCCAGGTTTCATGTAAAAAGTTGGGAGGGAAATTACGACCATTATTTTGCAACTGAATTGCAGAAGGCCTCATTGGTTCTTTAAATAGTTTCATATCAACAAACTTAAGCAAACGCCGACCTTTTTTTAAATTACAACTTGTACAAGCAGATACTACATTGTTCCACGTTGTTTTTCCATTTAGATACCGCGGTACAAGGTGGTCAAAAGTTAATTCGTTTGCGGAAAAATGATCGTGACAGTATTGGCACGTAAAATTATCGCGCAAAAAAACATTAAAACGTGTGAACGCCGGTTTGCGTTGGAGCATCACATAATCTTTTAACGCAATAACACTCGGTAAACGAAAAGTTGTTGTAGGTGAATGTACCTCTTGATCATAATTCTCAATAATAAAAACACGCTCCAAAAAAACAGATTTTATAGCATTCTGCCATGAGCATAAAGAAAGAGGATAATAGCTTAAAGGGCGAAAATCCGCGTTCAACACCAAAGCAGGATTCCCAACTGTACTCATGTTAATTCTTACTTTTCAAAGTCATATTTTATTACTAAATATATAATATGATAATTCGCTTACATCATAGATTTTTTTTAATAAATTTTTGCAATAAATCTATTGCTTTAGGAGAAATTGTATGAGTATCACCTGCCAATAAGTGCTTTTCAAAAATACATTTATTTTTCTCTAAATATTCACAAGATTTAAAAAAATTCTTAATGGGTAAGACATCATCCTGATCACCATGAGAAATGAATATGGGTGTTTGCAATACATATTGGTTCGTAATTTCATTCTGCTCCATAATTCTTCCTGACATAACTACCAACCCAGCCAATTGATCCTGAAAAAAATTACCAAACTCAAATGTCATTATCCCTCCTTGAGAAAAACCTAGCAATAAACAATCACGAAATGGCAAATTATATTTATTTTTTTGTTTAATAATAGTTTGCTCAATTTGTTGCACAACAAGTTTAACTTGTGAACGAATTATTTTAATTTCATTAGGACCGGCCTCACTTATGTACACACCATTTGGATATAACTCAAACCACTGCCGGCCCATTGAATAATTGGGAATAAGAAAAGGTGCATTCAAAGCAAAATAATTTGCTTGCCAGACAGGCTGGCGTAATACTTCAGCGATATGGATAAAATTGTCTGCTGTATCTCCATATCCGTGCAGCATAAAAATTAATTTTTTAGGTTTATCATGCGGCAAAAATGAAGGCCCGGTTAATATTTTTGCATCATCCATAAATATAAAACTAATGATTATTAGATCAGAGTATGAGCATTACTATACTAAAAGTGTAGGTTTTTTTAATAATTATTGCATAGTTAGCTAGAAATTTGGCGTTTTTTTAATACACTATAGAAAAATTTTTTTTTTTTAGTATAAGCCTTGTTAAGGATGGCATGGGTATACATTTCAATCATAAATCAAAGACGGGAGACCGCAAAATGCAAAAAGAGCTTAAACTTAAAATGAAAGCTGAAGTTCGAAAACAGAAACGTCTGGAAAAAGAGCAGGCTGAACAAATGGAAGAAATGCGAAAACTGGAAGAATTAACACGACCTGACAAGCCTCCTATCGATAGCTCGAATTCCTAAAACTTTTACGAGATTATTGGTTAATTCAATTAGATGGATGATTGGTAGTTATAAACTTTTTTAAGATAGCTAATGCTTTATCAGCTTCTTCTAACAAAATCATATGACCACAGTTAGGAATAATTTCAACTTGAGATCCAACAATACTATCAGCTAGTTTTTTACCTTCCTTCACTGGACACATTTTATCTTTATCGCCTAAAATATTGATGGTTGGACATTTAACTTTTTTAGCTGCCTCAAATCCATTTTTATAATTATTACATGCTCTAAAATCAACACCCAAGGCATTCTTCACTGATCCATTATGAATGATAGTTCCACCAATATTAATATGGTGCAATCCCGGAACAGCATGTCCACCAAAATGACCTGCCGGACCATGCGCCCAATCCATCATAAGGTCCACAGCTTTAGTTTCCCCCTTCTCAGCTAAATCAAGAAGTTCAGGATTCATAGGAATGGCCCCGGCACCACCCATCAAACTCAACGATTTTATTTTATCAGGAAATTGAGCTGAACATTCCATTGTTATCAAGCAGCCTTGAGAATGACCAACAAGAGATGCTTCAGTCATTCCAACTTCATCAATTACATCAGATATCCATATTGCTTGTTCTTCAATTGATTTAAGAGAAGGACCCTCTGAATATCCATGACCGGGCAAGTCAATTGCCAAAACGCTGTAACCATGAAAAGCAAAATAACGTGTCTGAAGAACCCAAGTTATATGACTAAGGCCGCTCCCATGCACAAAAACAATAAGAGGTTTATTTTTATCGAAAGGTTGGCCACCAGTAGAGGCAAAAACCTCTTTGTTATTTACTTTAAACTTCATTTATTGACAACAAGTCTGGGTTTTTTTGCAGCTCTAAATCCGTTTTCAAAATCACCAACAATGTCATCAATATCTTCGATGCCAACAGAAAGTCTAATCATATCCTCTGTTAATCCTGCTAGTTTCATTGTTTCTGCATCCATTTGTGCATGAGTTGTCGAAGCAGGATGAATGATCAATGTTTTAGAATCTCCAACATTGGCAAGATTAGAAACTAACTTAACAGCATTGATAAAGGCTTCTCCAGCAGCTCTTCCTCCTTTAACTCCAAAAGTTATTATTGAACCTGCTCCTTTGGGAAGAATTTTTTTAGATATTTTATAATCAGGATGATCAGGCAAATCTGGATGGGTAACCCATTCTACTCCTTCATGATTTGAAAGATATTTTAACATTTTTTTTGTATTAAATAAGTGTTTATCCATTCTTACTGATAAAGTTTCTATTCCTTGAAGGATGTTAAAAGCATTAGTTGGACTCATGCATGGTCCCATATCACGCATTCCTTCTGCTCTTGCACGCATCACAAATGCCATAGGTCCAAATTCTTCTGCAAAGGATAAACCATGGTATCCTGGATATGGTTCAGTCATTGTTGGAAATTTATTATTTTGCGTCCAATCAAACTTTCCACTTTCAACTAAAATACCACCCATTGATGTTCCATGTCCACACATCCATTTAGTTAAGGAATGCACCACTATATCTGCACCAAGATCAAAAGGTCGACAAAGATATGGTGTGTTAAATGTTGCGTCTATTACTAATGGAACACCAGCTTCGTGCGCAATTTTTGCCACTTCAGGAACATCCATTATTTCTAAACCTGGATTTCCTATTATTTCTCCAAATACGATTTTTGTATTTGGCTTAATAGCTTTTTTAAATCCTTCAGTATCTCTTGGTTTTACAAAAGTGGTTTCAATACCAAATCGGGGAAGTGTTAAACGTAATAAGTTAACCGTGCCACCATATAACTGTGATGAAGATACGATATGATCTCCTGAATTAACCAAAGTCATTATAGTAAGAAAAACAGAACTTTGCCCTGAAGCAGTAGCAACTGCTCCTGTACCTCCTTCTAGTGCAGCAATTCTTTCCTCTAAAACAGCGACTGTTGGATTGGATATGCGGCTATAAATATGCCCCCCTTGCTCCAAATTAAATAATGCGGCTGCATGATCAGTGTCCTGGAAAACATAGGATGTTGTTTGATAGATAGGAACAGCTCGCGATCCAAAATTCTTATCCGGTTGATGTCCGCCGTGTAAACTTATTGTGTCAAATTTATATGTTTTGGGGTCCATTATAACTCCTTTGCTTTTTCTCGTAATTCAAATTTCTGTATCTTACCAGTAGATGTTTTGGGCAATTCACCAAAGATTACATTTTTTGGTGTTTTAAATCCAGCCATATTTTCCTTGCAATAATTAATAATTTCATCTTCAGTAGAATTTTTTCCCTGAATAAGTTCCACAAATGCACAGGGCGTTTCTCCCCACTTTTCATCCGGTTTGGCTACTACGGCCACTAAAGAAACGGCATTGTGTTTTGCAATAACGTTTTCCACTTCTACGGAAGAAATATTTTCTCCACCTGAAATAATAATGTCTTTGGATCGATCCTTGATTTGAATATATCCATCAGGGTGCACCACTGCTAAATCACCTGAATGAAACCAACCATTTCTCATTGCACTGTCTGTTGCTTCCTTGTTTTTGTAATATCCTTTCATGACAATATTGCCGCGTATCATTATTTCTCCCATTGTTTTGCCATCACGGGGAACAGGTTCATATGTTTCGGGATCAAGCACGACGGCTTCTTCGGTATTAGGATATCTTACGCCCTGACGCGCTTTAATATCCGCCTGCTCCTCACTAGATAATTCATTCCAATTTTCGTTCCACGCACAGTGGAGCATATGTCCGTAGGTCTCGGTCAAACCGTACACATGCATTACCTCAAATCCAAGCTTGTTCATTTTATCCAAAATAGCATTTGTAGGCGGTGCCCCGGCAGTCATTGCAAATACTTTGTGGGGTAATGGTTTTTTTTCTTCGGTGATGGCATTCGCTATCATGTTTAAAACAATGGGTGCACCACCAAAATGAGTAACTTTGTGTTTATCGATAAGATGATAAATATCACCCGCTGTGATATACCGGCAACAGATAACTTTTGCTGCCAATAATGATGATGTCCATGGGTATCCCCATCCATTGCAATGAAACATCGGGACGGTGTAGAGGTATGTCAGTCGGTTCGGCATGTTCCATGCTGATATGCTTCCTGTTGACATAAGATAGGATCCGCGATGATGATATACAACACCCTTGGGCTTGCCTGTGGTACCTGAAGTATAACTAAGGGAGATGGCCTGCCATTCATCTTCTGGTCTTTTCCATTCATAGTCAGCATCACCCTTGGATAGAAATTCTTCATAGGTCCATTCCCCCAACCTTTCTACCTCCCCTTCCTTTAATTTTGCTTGATCATCGATAATATCAATGACTGGTATTTTTTTGCCATATATCTCTAATGCTTTTTTCACTGAAGGAGAAAACTGTGTATCTGTGATAAGAATTTTTGCATCGCTGTGTTCTAAAATATAAGCGATGGTTTGTACATCCAGGCGGGTATTAATGGTATTAATTACACCGCCCGTCATCGGAATGGAATAATGGGCTTCCAACAGCTCCGGCGTATTGGCGGCTATAATCGATACAGTGTTCCCAAGACCAATTCCTTGTTTCTCCAAGGCGCTGGCAAATTGAGTGCACCTATTATATGTTTTCAACCAAGTATAAGTGCGATTTCCATAAATAACCGATTCATAATCAGGGTAAACATCTTTTGTGCGTTCAATAAAAGTGAGGGGGGTCAAAGGTATATAATTTGCCCGATTTTTATCTAGATGTGCTGAAAAATTATTCAGTTTTTCCCTCCAAAAAAAATTATTTTTATCATTATAAGAAAAACATTTAATTTACTAATGGTTTCCCTGTTTCCAAAGTATGCTTAATTCGCTCCTGTGTTTTTGGCATTTGAATTAAGTTCATAAATGCATCCAATTCCAAAGCATACAAATCATCTTCGCTTAATTCTTTATCCAAATTTGTATTTCCCCCACTTAAAACAAAAGCTAGTTGCTTCCCAACTTCCAATCCATGATCCAAGATTTTTTTATCTTTATATAAAGTCTCTAAAATTTCATACATCTTATCCCGTACATTTGCCCCAGATAATTTAAATGTGGGTTCTGCTGGAGGCTTATAATCTTTGTTAATTTGTAATAATAATTTTTCAGACTCATGAAGTAACATATCCCTATTGATTACAACTCTATCTTTATCTAATAAAAATTTATTTGGAATTGCTTCATTTGGTGATGAAGCAGTTTTTGCATATCCTATTAAATCGAAAACTTTCAATGGAGCAAAATTGAGATCTTTTTTTGATTCATCAGTTTGCATCCATCGCCATAACATTTCTTTACATCCGCCCCCTGCGGGAATTAATCCTACTAAAGTTTCTACCAATCCAAGAACAACATTTGTGTGTGAAACGACATAGTCACTTTGACATACTACTTCAAATCCTCCTCCAATAGCCAAACCAGATGGAGCTGCAATAACTGGAAATTCAGAATACTTTAATTTCTTGCAAGTTTGTTGAAAATCAAAAATAAACTTCTGAATTTTTCTCCATTCTTTTTGTTTTGCAAACTCCATGACATAATTTAAGTTTACTCCAGCTGAAAATTGAAGAGCATCATTTATAATAATTAAATTTTTTTCAGTCGCTTTTGATAAGGCATACATAGAATCAGAATCTAAAGTGTTAGCTTTAGTAGTAAATTCTACAATATTATAACCTTCAGTTTCTGAAGTATAAATTTTTGCAGAATTAAATATCAAATTCTCATTTTTTTTGACATCAGCTTTCAACCAATAAATATTGCTTCTTCTTCTAAGTGTTCTTAAATCATGTTTTAAATATAGTTGTTTATCTGAATACCAATCTATTCGTTTATTTAAATACAAATTATTTAAAAAACGATTAAGTTTTAGATTTTGATCTCGTTCAGCAAAAAATTCTATTCCAATTTTATCAAGTATTTCAAAAGGGCCAATAGTCCAATTGAATCCCAATCTCATTGCTTCATCAATATTATTGTATTCATCTGTAACTTTAGGAATCAAAGATGAAGCATATAAAATAATTTTAGATAAAACTGACCACGCGTATTCTCCGAATTTATCAATTCTATTTATCAGATATATAAAGTCTAAAGTTTCAGTTTCTAAATCAACTTTTTTAGTTTTTGAATATTCTCCTGTTTTTAGATTAATAGATTCTAAAACTTTTTTTTCTCCTTCTTTGTTGATACGATAAAAACCGCCCTTGCCTTTTCTTCCTGTATACCCATCACTAATCAATTTTGTGATAAGTGGTTTTTCTTGAGCTACTTCATGAAAAGGATCATCCTTTGGAAGTTCTTTAATAAAACTTTTTAGAACATCTGACATTAGATCAATACCTATTAAATCATACAAACCAAAGACTCCTGTTTTAGGAATTCCCATTGGTCGACCAAAAACCGCATCTGCCTCTTCTATTGTTAATCCCATTTTAAATGCTTCTGTCATAGCAACTTGCATTGCATAAACTCCAACACGGTTTCCTAAAAATCCAGGTGTGTCTTTGCAAATAATTACTCCCTTGCCAAGTTTTTCATCGCAAAATGATTTTAGAAGATTAATTTTTTCTTTATCATTAATTGGCTCTGTGACTATTTCCAAAAGACCCATGTAACGAACAGGATTAAAAAAATGTGTGATACAAAAATTTTGTTTCATTTCATCAGACATATTTTCAGACAAAACTTTAAGTGGTATTGTAGATGTGTTGGAAGAAATAACTGATTCTGGTTTTCGGACATCTTCTATTTTTTTATAGATGCTGTGTTTGATATCAATTCTCTCAACAACAGCTTCAACTACCCAATCAGCTTCCCCAACCAAATTAAAATTATCTTCAATGTTGCCGACATGAATTAAGTCTATTTTGCTTTTTTCTACCAAAAGAGGGGGGCGTGAATTTGCAATTCTTTCCTTGGCATTTTCGACTATTTTGTTTCTGGTGCCTTCACTTGAAGGTAGGTCCAAAAGAAAGACCGGAATGCCAGCATTGGCTACCTGAGCGGCAATACCGCTTCCCATTGTTCCAGATCCAATAACAACGACTTTTTTGATGTCCATAAACTTATTTATTGGGGTTTATATATAAAAAAATCAAAATCACACTCCTTGAAATTAAATTATTCAAGTAATGGGGTGGAAATTGTTATAAATATCTCTTATTAGGCGCACCGAAATGAAAAAAAGCCCAGCACGCAATGTTCATCTAAAAAAAGGACCGTCAAAACTCTTGGAGAAAATCAATTCCTCCATTGAAGTAGATGCGCGTCTTTATAAAGAGGATATCCAGGCATCCATTGCACACGCACACATGTTAATAAAAACCAAAATTATTTCTGCACAAGAAGGTAAAAAAATAATTGTCGCATTACAGCAAATTTTTCGCAGTATAGACAAAGGTAAAGTGCGTTTTGAAAAAAAGTATGAAGATATCCATATGAATATTGAGGCTTTGTTACAAAAAAAAATAGGGACTGTTGCGGGCAAATTACATACGGCACGCTCACGCAACGATCAAGTTGTTACCGATTTTAAACTTTGGATAAAAAAACATAGCCTTGTCATCGATCAATCTTGTCAAGCTTTTCAAAAAGCACTAATTGGAGTGGCTAAAAAAAATATTACAACTGTTATGCCAGGTTATACGCATCTCCAGATAGCGCAGCCAGTTTCGCTTGCTCACCATTTCCTTGCTTACGTGGAAATGATTGGTCGTGATCGGGGAAGACTAAAAGACTGTATTAAACGACTAAATGAGAGTCCTCTTGGTGCAGGTGCTCTTGCGGGTACTTCGTTTCCGATTAATCGGCACATGACATCTAAAATATTAGGTTTTAATCAGCCAACAAAAAATTCCATTGATAGTGTTTCTGATAGAGATTTTGTCGTCGAGTTTATATTTATTCTTTCATTAATAAGCGTACATCTTTCACGCTTAGCGGAAGAAATTGTTCTTTGGGCTAGTCAACAATACAACTTTATTACATTGCCTGATGAACTTTCCACCGGCAGTTCAATCATGCCACAGAAAAAAAACCCTGATGGTGCTGAATTGGTACGCGCACAAGCTGCTCAAACAATTAGCAATCTTAATACTCTATTAGTTTTGCTCAAAGGATTGCCTCTCACGTATAGTAAAGATCTGCAAGATGATAAAAAATTAACATTTAACTCTTACGATACTGTTCATCTGGGTCTACAGGTAATGACAGAGCTCATCAGGAAAACAACTTTTAATACTAAAGCAATGAAAGATGCTATCGAATCCTCTCATGCGACAGCTACCGATTTGGCTGATTGGTTGGTGCAAAATCTCAAATATCCATTTCGTCAAGCGTATCAAATTACAGGAAAAATAGTAGACTATGCAGTAAAAAAAAATGTTACCCTAGCAAAACTTTCTATACATGAACTACAAAAATTTGATAAAAAAATAACGCAAGATGTTTTTTCAGTGCTTTCGCCTATTCAAAGTATGAAAAATAAAACCAGTTATGGTGGAACTTCACCTCAGGGTGTGAAAAAATCAATACAATATGCTATAAAAAAATATTTATAATGGTACATCGAATTTTAATTCTTATTATACTAGCAATTGTTCCTACCTCTTGTGGTAAGGTTGGGCCACTAAGCCTGCCAGAAGATAAATTGGATAAATCAGTTATTACGTATCCGTGTGATGAAGCCTGCATGGAAAAATTTGAAGCAGAAAAACAACGGCAGCAGTCAGTTACTCTACAAACAGATTAATGACTATTTTTTTCAAAGATAACCAACCTTTTGTTGAAGGTGTTTGTATAAATGATCTTATCAACTCTCAAGCTACGCCCTTTTATATTTATTCACAAGAAGCCATCACAGCAACATATCACAAATTAAAAAAAGCCCTTTCATCAGAAATTTTTTTTTCTGTTAAGGCGAATTCCAATCAAGCAATTTTAAAACTAATGCAGTCACTTGGTGCCGGTGCCGATACAGTTTCTATTGGTGAATTAGAGCGAGCAGTGCATGCGGGGTTTGATCCCAGCAAAATTATTTTTGAGGGAGTCGGTAAATCCCAACAAGATATTGAGTTTGCCATTCAACACAATATTCGATTGATCAATGTTGAATCATTGGAGGAACTTCAGTTAATCAATCAACTAGGTCAATCCCTTAACAAAATAATTAATATTAGTGTGCGCTTAAATCCTGACATTGACGGATTAACATTAGATAAAATTTCAACAGGAAAAAAAACAGACAAATTTGGCATTACCCTAGATCAATTAACAGAAGTTATCCAATTAGTGCAATCTTCTCATCATGTTAATTTAAAAGGCATTAGTTGTCATATAGGTAGTCAAATTTATGACATAGCAATTTTTGAAAAAGTTTTTACTAGAATGAAGAAAACTGCATCATTAATTTTATCATATAACATTCAAATTAATTACGTTGATTTAGGAGGCGGTTTTGGAGTAAATTATGATGACAAGACCAATGAATTAGATATCACAAGTATAAATAAGCTCGTCCATTCAATCTTTGATAAAGAGCCTTATGAAATCTCATTTGAGCCAGGACGTTATTTAATTGCAAGAGCAGGAATCATCATAACTAAAATTTTGACAAGAAAAAAAAATGGAGGGATTCATTATTTGATAACGGATGCAGGAATGCAAACATTAATCCGTCCTGCCTTGTATAATATCGTTCACCGCGTTACGGCTTTACAAAATAATTCTGTACATAATGACGTTTATACCGTTGCAGGACCAATATGTGAAAGTTCAGACATTATTGCAAAAGACATTTCTTTACCCGATCAACAAATGGGTAATCACTTGGTTATCCATGATACTGGTGCTTATGGTGCAGTTATGGCTTCTAATTATAATTCTAGAGGGTTTCCTGCTGAAATTTTAATTCATAAAGAAAAATATTTTATCATTCATCATCCAGAAAAAATTACCGACATTATAAAACGTGATCATATTCCAAGTTGGTTGTAATCTTAGTTTAATATATTATGAATAATTAAAGCTAAATCAGCAAAAATTAATTTAAGATTGAAATAAAATTCCTCTACATAAAATTTGACTAATACCAAGCTATTTATTTCCAATTTTTGAAAAAACCAAAATCCACAAATTATTGCAAATAAAAATACTACAACAAGAATTGAATTTACAATACTCTTTTCTTGTTCTTTGACATATGTGGAAGGAAGATTGGAACTAGGAACACTTGTATTATTTTCACTAGCATTATTTGTTATTGAAGAAGAAGGAATAGAAGATGGTAAAACTTCTTCCTCCACTGAACTTCCCTGATACCATTGGTGACCACAATTAGCGCACTGTACAGTTCTACCTTCAGGCTTTAAATCAGCCGAATTGACGAGATATTTGGAATTACAAGAAGTACATACGATCAACATAATGTATATATAGATGTTAGAAAGAATTATATAAAATATAAATTAATACAATGGTAATACGTTCAATTTTTTTCTATGCATTCCTTAGTGTGTGGACAATTTTCATGGGAATTATTTGTTTGCCTTATCTATTTGTTTCTAATTCACATATTCGTAAACCAATAAATTTTTGGATACTGGGTATTTTTAAATTATTAGAAAATATCTGTAATATTACTCATGAAATAAGAGGGGAAGAGAATATTCCCAACTATTCCGTTCTGATTGCATCAAAACATCAGTCTGCATTTGAAACGTTTGCATTATTTTTTTATCTTAAAAAATCAATTTTCATTCACAAAACACAATTATTTTTTATTCCAATTTTTGGACAATATTTAAAAAAAACAAACATGATTTCTATTAATCGATCTGAAGGCACAGCTGCAATGCGTAAAATGCTTAGGGAGGCAAAATCAAAAATGGATGGCGGTTATTCCATTATTATTTTTCCAGAAGGTACGAGAAAAATTCCTGGCGATAAACCAGATTATAAAACTGGTTTTATAGGAATATATAATGAAACAGAATCAGAAATTTTGCCAATAGCTGTCAACTCAGGCAATAATTGGCCCAAACATACTTTTATCAAAACCCCAGGAAAAATTATTATAAAAATTTTAAAACCAATTCCGGCAAAATTAAAAAAAGATGAAGTTTTAGAAAAAATTGAATCAGTTATAGAAGAAGAAACAAATAAAATAATTTAATTAGGGTTTTTTTTAGGATCTAATCTAAGGAAAATAAGGTTTAATTATTTTTTCTTATTTTCCCTAGGATCAAATGAACCAGCTTGACCCAATTCTTCAATAGTTTTTCTAACTTTTCTGGTGGTACGGAACGTTTCTTCTAGAAAAGTCAAATCGTTGTTTCGAATAGCTTTTTGCAACGTTGAAAGATCTTTCGTAAATTTATTCAACATTTCTAATACCGCATCTTTATTTAAAGAATATACATCGCGCCACATAATGGGATCACTTCCTGCCAAACGGGTAAAATCCCTAAAACCTGCAGCGGAATATTTTATCACCTCATCTTTTAAGTGTGTTTCTAATTCAATTGCTGTTGATACCATGGAGTACGCGATCAACTGCGGGATATGTGATGTCATTGCCAATACCCTATCATGGTGTTCTGCGTCCATCGTTTCAATTTGCATTCCTATTGCTGTCCAAAATCGTTTAATAACATTAATCGTGTCATTATTAGTATTGATCGGTGTAATAATACAAAAACGATTTGCAAAAAGTTGGGAAAAACCGAACTCCGCACCACTTTTTTCTAAACCTGCAATGGGATGGCTTGGTAAAAACTGAATAAAGCTATTCTTCACAGTTTCTTTAAAATCTCTAATTACGCTCATTTTTGTCGATCCTACGTCTGTCACCAATGTATCTTGTGTAATATAAGAATTAAGCGATGCAAAAATACTTTTGTACGTACTTAAAGGGGAGCATATTATAACTAGATCAAATTGTTCTGAAAAACTATCTAGCGAGTCTGCTCCCTTTGATAGAATTTCCAATTCATTACATTTTGCAAGGTTTGTCCTACTTGTATCCAATCCATAAATTTTTTTAGCTAAGTCATACTCTCGTATTGCCCTTGCTAATGATGAACCTATGAGACCCACCCCAATGATTAAAACAGAGTCAAACTTCACTTTACTCATGAAATATTCTCCAAAGCTTTAATTGTTTTTTTCATATCTTCCATCGTTCCAATGGTGATTCGCAAACAATGAGGTAAATTATAGCTATCCAATTGACGAACAATGATTCCATTTTCTAAAAGAGTTTCTGACATTTTCGCGGCATCAGTTTTTGTTGATTCAATAAAACTAAAATTTGCATATGAAGGCAAAAATTTGATATCTAGTTTTGTCAACTCTCCTTCAAACCACTCTTTATTTTTTTTGTTTTGTCCAGTAACCATTTTAATGTGATCTTGGTCATTTAAAGCAATAATAGCCATATGCTGTGCAAGAGAGTTAGTATTAAAAGGACCTTTAACACGACTCAAAATAGAGGCTACTCGAGGACTTGCATAACACCAGCCTAAACGAATACCTGCCAAACCATAGGCTTTTGAGAACGTACGTGTTAAAATAATATTATCAAATTCTTTTACGAGCGAGAAATCTACATCATAATCTTTTTCCATTACATACTCCGCATAGGCACCATCTAAGACAACAATAACATGCCTAGGAATTTTAGACATCAGTTCTCTAATTTCTTTTTTTGATAAATAAGTTCCACTCGGATTATTGGGATTCGCAATATAGATAACTTTTGTGGCCGGAGTTAGCTGATCGCATACAGACTGTACACTTATTTTATAATTGTCTTCTTTTGCTAATTTCGAAATGGCCCCTATAACTTTCGCAATAATAGGATACATTTCAAAACCATGTTCCGCATGAATAATTTCATCACCCGACTGGCAAAAAGATAAAGCTGCAAATAATAATGTTTCATCAGAGCCACAACCAAGAATAATTTGATCTTTTTCTAATTGATGCAGTTTAGCAATTTCTTCACGCAAGGTAATGCCACTAATTTCAGGATAACGATTTAAATTATGATTCCAAGTCGAGGATAATATTTTTTGACTTGGTCCGAATGCACTTTCATTTGAGGATAATTTAACGATATTCGTTTGACCATCTATTCTTTTTGATGATGCAATAGTAGCCTTACCCCCCTTATAGATTTCAATATTTTCTATACTTCTTTTAGTTGTTATAGCCAATGAAGATTGTTCCTGAAGCCTGGATGAAGCCTCAAATAATTCGCGCCAAATACGAATAATGCTATCTTTCGAATAAAGTCCCTGAGATTGACTAAGTAATCGATCTAGTATTTCCTGTTCACGATCACTGTCTACAAAACTTTTGTTTTTATCTTTGAATTTCCTAATCTCAGTTACTATTTGAGATCGCTTATCAATAAGATCTAACATCCTGCTATCCAATTCATTGATCTTGCCACGAAGATTTATTAAATTATTATCAGTCATAATATTGGGGATATCTTTACAAATTATATTATCATAAATCAAAAAAACTGTCATTTATTGATTTAAAAGAACAATTATTGACTAAGAAACACGTTTAATTTAAAGGGTTTCTATAACACCGATTTGAAACAGCTTGCGGGTGTGTATCTGATAACAGCTAAAGCGATGATACACCCATTAAACCAAAATTTCGGTAAAAGGAAACACAATGGGTAAGACAACAGCACAAATACAAAAAAATGCTTCATTAGAATGCGATATTGCTGTTTTTTCCAATATGGATTGCAAACTAGATTCCGGATTTAACTTAAAGGATTTTCAAATAGCTTTCAAAACATTTGGAAATCTTAATGCCAACAAAGATAATGCTATTTTAATTTGTCATGCTTTGACAGGTGATCAGTATGTTTCAGAAACTAACCCTATAACAAAAAAAGATGGATGGTGGTCACGTATGGTCGGAGTGAACAAACCAATCGATACAAATAAGTATTATGTTATTTGCTCAAACGTTATCGGAGGTTGTGCAGGAACAACAGGGCCAAAAGAAATTAATTTTCAAACTAATGTTCCTTATGGCAGAGAATTTCCAGCAGTTACAGTTCGTGACATGGTTAAAATTCAAAATTATTTGATTGAAACACTTTTTATTGAAAAATTATTTGCCGTTGTTGGTGGCTCCATGGGTGCAATGCAAGCTTTGCAGTGGACAATAGATTATCCACAAAAAATTCAAAATGTCATTCATATTGCTGGTGCGTTAAAACACTCAGCACAGAATATTGCTTTTCATGAAGTAGGGCGGCAAGCAATTATGAATGACCCTAATTGGAATAAAGGGGGATACAACAAGAATAATGTCATTCCTGAAAGAGGACTGGCAGTTGCGAGAATGATTGCCCATATTACATACCTTTCTGATGATGGAATGCACAGAAAATTTGGACGGAAGCTTCAGTCACGTGATATTATTTCTTTTGGCTTTGATGCTGATTTTCAAATAGAAAGTTATTTACGCTATCAGGGTCGCTCATTTGTTGAAAGGTTTGATGCAAATAGTTATTTGTATTTAACGCGCGCTATGGATTATTTTGATTTAGAAAAAAAATTTTCTACTGCAATCGAATTTTCACCAATACCTAATCAGCATATCAGATACTTAATTATATCTTTTACCTCTGACTGGTTATTCCCAACAAGTGAAAATAGAAAAATAGTTAAAACTCTAAATTATTTCACTCGTAATGTGAGTTTTACTGAAATTGAAACTGATAAAGGCCATGACAGTTTTTTATTGGATGAACCTGAGTTAGACTCAATTATTAAGGGTTTTTTAGACAATAATTATAATAAAATAGGATCCCATGAATAAAATGCAAAGCATTCGAAAAGACTGGAACCTGATTGAATCCTTAATTAGTAGGAGCGCAAAGGTTCTTGATATTGGCTGTGGTGAAGGTGGATTAATCAAGCAATTGGAGGAAAATATTCAAGCAAATACTCGGGGTATTGAGTTAAGTCCTGACTTGGCACGAAAAGCAATTGCAGACGGATTAAGTGTTGTTCAAGGAAACGCAGAAAAGGATTTAGACCAGTATTCTAATCAAAGTTTTGATTATGTTATTCTCAGTCAAACATTGCAAGCAATGGTAAAACCTCGTGATGTGCTATTGGAATTACTTCGCATCGGAGGAAAGGCAATTGTTTCATTTCCAAATTTTGGACATTGGAAAATTCGCTTGCAGCTATTACTAACTGGGAAAACACCAATCACAGAAGGTTTGCCTTATGTGTGGTATGAAACGCCCAATATTCATTTTTTTACAATAAAAGACTTTCAAGATCTCTGTAAACAATCCAATATTATCATTGAAAAAGGTATAGCCTTAACAAGTAAAGGAAGGCAATTTGAAATATCACAAGGTATATCAGGTGCAAATTTATTTACAAGTGAAGCAATATTTTTATTAAGCTATCAAAATTTTGCGCCCATCAAGTTGCAATCAAAACAGAAAACATTTGTTAGCAATTCAGCTCTAGTTAATTAATGACCGACCCACAAATAAAAGTTAAAATTATTCCTCAACTTAAAGACAATTATTCGTATGTTATATATTCAGATGAAAAGAAATTGGCAGCTATTATTGATCCCGCTGAATCTACATCTATAATTGATTTTATCCAAAAAAAAAGTTTAACAATTGAAACTATTATCTTAACACATCATCATGATGATCATACGGCAGGTGTTCAAGACATACTAAATTTTAGTAGTGTATCTGTTTATAGTCCAGATAAAAAAATTTCGAGAACATCCCAAGTTGTAAGAAATAATGACCAAATCAATCTTGGTTTCCTTTCTTTGAAGGTATTCGCTACTCCGGGTCACACCCTTGATCATCTTATCTTTTATGATGAACATAATAAAATTCTTTTCTCCGGTGACACGCTTTTTCGCTTTGGTTGTGGAAGAGTTTTTGAAGGTACATATGAACAAATGCAATTATCTCTTCAACTACTTGTAGGATTAGATAATGCAGCACAAGTTTATTGTGGTCACGAATATACTCTAAAAAATCTGGAATTTTTACTATCCATCTTTCCCGACAATGAAGAATTAAAAATTAGCAAACAAAGAATTAATGAACAGATTAATACTACAGGAAGCTCCATTCCCTTTAATTTAGGAGAAGAAAAACGACTTAATCCCTTTTTAAATCCAAGATCTTCTTATTACCAAGATTTCATGAAAAAAAATAAATTTAACGATTTAGCAATGTTCTCATATTTAAGAGATTTAAAAAATAAATATTAACCAATTCAACCAGATTTTAGTGAATTTAGCTGTTAATTTTGTTTGACTATTCTGATTGAACATTATAAATCCCAGTTTTTCTTGGAAAAACTATGTTGGCAGTATTTAAAACAGGTGGCAAGCAGTATTCCGTAAAATCCGGACAAATACTCAAGGTGGAGAAATTAAATGGCAGTCAGGGAGACAGCGTTTATTTTAATGATGTCTTGGCAGTTAGTGATGATTCCGATCATACGATTGGAAGTCCACTTATTAAAGGGGCTATTGTAGAAGCTAAAATACTAGAACAAATTCGTGATAAAAAAATTATTGTTTTCAAAAAACGTAGAAGAAAAAACTATCGTCGTACCCAAGGACACCGACAATACCTGACAGTATTACAGATTGAGTCAATTTCTGTGGGAAATAAGAAATCTAAAACTCCAACAAAAGAAGTAAAAAAACAAGATAAAGTTGCAAAAAATTCTTCAAAAGAAGAAATGAAAAAAGCAGCACCAAAGAAAAAAGCAGCACCAAAGAAAAAAGCAGCAGTAAAAAAAACAACTGTTAAGAAAAAAGCTGTAAAAAAAATAGGATAACTCATGGCACATAAAAAAGCAGGTGGAAGCTCTAGAAATGGTCGTGACTCCGCAGGCAGAAGACTGGGTGTAAAAAAATTTGGTGGTGAAGTTGTAATATCAGGCAATATCATCGTACGACAAAGGGGGACTAAATTTCACCCTGGAACTAACGTGGGCTTAGGAAAGGATCATACTATTTTTGCAACAAAAGATGGCAAAGTATTTTTTAAAAAGACAAGAACCAGAACATTTATTTCTGTAGTTCCCGCTTAATTATTTAGGAGTTAAATACTCCTTATTCATTGTATGAAATTTCTTGATCAAGCCAAAATTAATATTGCTTCCGGTAAGGGAGGTCGCGGATGTGTGAGTTTTCGCAGAGAAAAATATGTTGAATTTGGAGGACCTAATGGTGGAAACGGAGGAAAGGGCGGTGATGTTATTATTGTTACTGATCCCAATTTAAATACACTAATAGACTTCCGCTACCAACAACATTTCAAAGCAAAAAAAGGAGAAGGCGGTAAAGGTAAAAATAAAACCGGTGCTGGTGGAAAAGATTTAATAATTAAAGTGCCACCAGGTACAGAAATTTATAATGAAGACAAAACTGTTCTTCTTGCAGATTTAATTAGAAAGGATCAAAGAGTTACCCTCGCCCATGGTGGTAAGGGAGGATTGGGAAATACAAGTTTTAAATCATCAACCAATCAAGCACCTCGCCGTTTTACTTATGGAGAGAAATTGGAAGAAAAGTATCTATGGCTTTCTTTAAAATTATTTGCAGATGTTGGTATTATTGGCAAACCCAATGCTGGAAAATCAACTCTACTCTCCAAAATATCCGGAGCTACGCCCAAAATTGCAGATTATCCCTTCACTACACTTCATCCAATTCTTGGTGTGTTAAGACAATTCGATAAAGAACTCATTCTAGCTGATATCCCTGGTTTAATTGAAGGGGCTCATGAAGGAAAAGGATTGGGCTACCAATTTCTTGCACATATTGAAAGATGTAAGGTTCTCCTACACATTTTAGATTGTTCTGATGATAATATTTTAGATAATTATTTTACTGTTCACAGTGAACTGAAGAAATATGGAAAAAATTTAAATAAAAAAACTGAATTAATCGCAATCAGTAAAGTAGACTTGATAGGAGATAATCAAGATGAAATTTCAGAATTAATAGAAAAGAAAGTTGGTTCAAAACCAATAGTTTTCTCCAGTTTTTCGAAAGATGGTTTAGAAGATTTGACTTCAGCACTTTTTAGTCACTGCACAAAAACAAATGATTAATAAATTTAAAAAAATAGTTATTAAGATTGGCTCTTCATCAATTGTAAATGAAAGAACAAGAATAATTAAAACGAAATGGCTTCGTGCCATATGCAGGGACATTGCTTCTTTACATTCAACTAAAAAAATTATTGTTGTTTGTTCAGGAGCAATCGCACTTGGATCGAAATTTATTAATGAAAAAAAACCTATTCGCCGATTAGAGGATAAGCAGGCTGCAGCAGCTGTTGGACAAATTATGCTTGCCAATCATTGGCAGCAAAGTTTGAAAAAAAATAAAATTAATACCGCACAATTATTACTTACCTTAGAGGACAGTGAAATTCGTCGCCGGTATCTCAACGTTAGGAAAACAATTTACTCTCTTCATAAAAAAAACATTATTCCTATTATTAATGAAAACGATACAGTAGCCACTGAAGAAATTAGATACGGTGATAATGACCGACTAGCAGCACGCGTCGCACAAATGATCGATGCTGACTTACTTATTCTACTCAGTGATATTGATGGACTTTATTCCATGAGTCCTAATAAAAACTACAAAGCCAAAAAGATTAAAGATATATACAAAATAGACACATCCATTGAAAAAATGGCTGATGATCAATCTTCTTCCGTAGGTAGCGGAGGTATGGTAACAAAAATTTGGGCTGCAAAAATTTGTATGAATTCTGGATGTTCTACAGTGATCACAAATAGTGATAAAGCCAGACCCTTAATTAATATTAATAAGGATAATTCAACATGGTTTCATGCAGTAAAAACCCCGCGATCATCAAGAAAACAATGGCTTCTTAATCATTTACACTCTTCTGGCACTATAATTATTGATGAAGGAGCTCAAAAAGCAGTGCTTAATAACAAAAGTCTGCTTCCAGCAGGTGTAATAGACATTAAGGGAAAGTTTAACCGAGGTGATGTGATTAGCATAACTAATACAAAAAATATCAAAATAGGAATTGGGGTGATTGCATATAATGCAGGCGATGCAAAAAAAATTATTGGAAAAAATAGTAAAGACATTAAAAACATACTTGGATATGAAGGACGTGATGAACTAATTCACAAAGATGATCTGGTTAAAGTAAAATTATGAACACTAAAAATTCAATTAAAGACTTAGGAGTGAGAGCCAAAAAAGCAGCTGGTTTGTTAGCTAACATATCTAATGATCAAAAAAATAAAGCCCTCAATAATCTTAAAAAAAATTTAGAATTTTATTCAAATGAATTAATTGAAATAAACAAAAAAGATATTGATAATGCACACACAATGAAATTATCCGTTGCAATGATTGATAGACTTACTCTTAATCAAGATAGAATTAAAGGAATGATGAAAAGTTTGGATGATATTATGAATTTACAAAATCCAGTCGGCAAAATTTTATCTGAATGGGAACGTCCTAATGGATTGCATTTTAAAAAAATATCCGTTCCCCTTGGTGTCATTGGAATCATCTATGAATCTAGACCCAACGTAACAGTCGATGCTTCAGCAATTGCCATTAAAGCGGGTAACGCTGTCCTTCTCAGAGGAGGTAAGGATAGTTTTCATTCTTCGCAAAAACTAAACGAGATTATTAGTAAATCTTTTGCTACTGCAGGATTGCCAGATAACTCAGTTCAAATGGTAGCAACGTCTGATCGACAAGCAGTAGATGAAATGCTCAGGCTTGATTCCTACATTGATGTAATTATTCCTCGTGGAGGAAAAGGATTGATAAAACATGTCAAAGAGAAAAGTTCCATCCCAGTCATTAAACATTCAGCTGGAATTTGCCATATATATGTAGATAAAGAAGCTGATTTAAACATTGCCAAAAAAGTAATTTTTAACAGCAAAATGCGACGACCTGGAATATGTGGAGCAACTGAAACTGTACTAATCGATAAAACACTATCTGAAAACACATCGGATCTTTTGCAGAACTTAATAGAGGCAGAGTGTGAAATTAGAGGTGATGATTATGTTAAATCTTTAAACACAAACTTTAAAAAGGCCTCTGAAGAAGACTGGGGTACTGAATATCTTGATAAAATTATCTCAGTAAAAATAGTTGAGGGAGTGCAAGAGGCTATTCATCATATCAACCATTATTCATCTGGCCATACAGATGCTATCATAACTCAAAATTCTAAAACATTTCAAACGTTCCACCAACAAATTAACAGTGCAATCATTTTACAAAATGCATCTACACAATTTGCAGATGGTGGAGAATTTGGTTTTGGAGCAGAAATAGGTATCTCCACAGACAAATTACATGCCAGGGGGCCTATTGGTGCAGAACACTTAACGAGTTTCAAGTATGTTATTTATGGTAATGGACAAGTGAGACCATAATTGAAAAGTATAGGATTGCTTGGTGGTTCGTTTGACCCTCCTCATAAAGGACACCTATATATATCCCTAGAGTCAAAAAAAATCCTTAAACTTGATGATGTGTGGTGGCTTGTTACACCCCGAAATCCTCTCAAAATATCAAAACCAGCAACATATGAGGAAAGAATTAAAAATTGCCACAACATCACAATAGGCAAGCCAATTAAGATTGTTGAAATTGAAAAAAAGATTAATTCAACTTACTCTTATCAATCAATAACTTATATTCAAAATCACTATAAAAATATAAAATTTTTTTGGATCATGGGGGCCGATAACTTAATTAATTTTCATCGTTGGGAAAAATGGCGTCAAATTTTCAATAACATTTCTATTGTAGTTTTTAAAAGACATGGATATAATCATAAAGCATTGAAAAGCATTTCTTCAAAAACATTTTCTAATTTTCAAATTATTTCTAATTCTATTCATCAAGTACATTTTGATCAACTTCCCTCTTGGACATGGATTAAAAATTGTGAAATCAAAATATCCTCGACAGAAATACGTGAACAAAGACAGCTTCTAAGAGGTAAACATTAATACTAATATCAATCTTGTCGAAAAAGTTACTGCCATCCTGGATGATGCAAATACAAAAAACATTAGTGTTATTTGTCTTAAAGACAAAACATCTATTGCTGATTATTTTGTAATTGCAACTTGTCGGTCAAGTCGTCACGCAGATGCGACCGCTGATACAATAATACTTCTATTAAAGAATATTGGTATAAAGTGTCCAAGCCCTGCTGGTCGCCCCCAATGTGATTGGATCATAGTTGATATAGGGTCTGTAATCGTTCATTTATTTCGTTCTGAAATTCGAGAATTGTATAGCTTAGAAAAATTATGGGGAGTGAGTTTTGATTCCCTAGAAAATAAGAGGGCATAGGCTATATATATACAATATGCAATTTTTTCATGAATAAAGTCATATCATTCTTCTTGTTTTGCATCATCATCGCATTAAGTGTGACAGGTAGCACTGCTTCAAAAAATAAAGAAACGTATGAATATCTTGATTTATTTGGACAAATATTTGACCGTGTACGATCTCAATACGTAGATAACGTCACTGACGAAGAACTCATTGAAAAAGCAATTGATGGTATGCTCACTGGGCTAGATCCTCATTCCGGTTACATGGATGAAGAGGTCTGGGAAGAAATGCAAATGGATACACAAGGAAAATTTGGTGGCCTTGGAATTGAAATCACGATGGAAGAAGGATTTGTGAAAGTAATCTCTCCTATTGAAGATACCCCCGCCTATAAAGCAGGAGTTTTAGCGGGGGATTTTATTATACAAATTGATGATGCCCCTGTTTTTGGTTTAACTCTGAGTGAAGCTGTAGACTTGATGCGTGGTGAAAAAGGAGACCCTATTACGATTACAATTTCCCGTGAAGGTGTAGAACCTTTTGAGGTAAATATAATTCGTGATATTATTAAAATTCAATCTGTCAAATATGAAATTTTTGATAACGTTGGATACTTGCGCATAACATCTTTCACTGAACAAACAGAATCGGGGCTTATTAAATACATTAAAAAAATTAAAGAAGAATTAGATAATAAACAAATTGGATTTATCCTTGATTTACGTTCCAATCCTGGCGGACTGTTAAAGCAATCTATTAAAGTAAGTGATATATTTTTAGAACAGGGGGAAATTGTCTCTACACGAGGGAGGAACAAAGAGGATATTCTGCGTTATAGAGCAAAAAAGGGTGATCACATCAATGGTCAACCTTTGATTGTACTTATTAATGGCGGTTCTGCTTCCGCATCAGAAATTGTTGCGGGTGCACTACAAGATCACAAAAGAGCTATCATTGTTGGCACAAAATCTTTTGGTAAAGGTTCTGTACAAACAATTATTCCTTTCAAAAAATCTGGTAATAACAAAAGTACCACAGGAATACGCCTAACAACAGCTAGGTATTACACTCCATCAGGAGAATCTATTCAAGGAAAAGGCATTATGCCAGATATTATTATTGAACAGGGTACGTTTGAATCCAAGGAATTTAAAAGATACTCTGAAGCAGATTTAAAAGATTCTTTGGATAATGAGGATAATGAAAATAAAAATGATGAAAACTCAGATACGGATGAAGAAACAGAAGAAAAAAATCGTCTTGATACTGATTATCAATTAGCACGTGCAGTAGATCTCATCCAAGGCATTGGTATCTACCAAGAAAATTATCAGAATAATTAGTGACGAAACAATATAGAAAATGTGTGGGAATGATGATTCTCAATGACAATAATGAAATATTGGTTGGAAGACGATTGGATTATCCAAGCGGTTTTTGGCAAATGCCTCAAGGAGGCATAGATGATAATGAAAATCCAGAAGAAGCCGTATGGCGAGAAATGATGGAGGAAGTTGGAACGAATAATGCTGAACTGATCAAAATGTCATCACAGTGGGTAAATTATAATATTCCACAAGACACTTTGGATAGATTGCCTTGGGGAAAAAGATACGTTGGCCAAACACAAAAATGGTTTGTCTTTCGATTCACTGGCCAAGAAAGCGATATTAATGTGGGAACAGAAAATCCAGAATTCAGTGAATGGAAATGGGCTAAATTCAACTCCCTTGCTGATAATATTGTTCCGTTTAAAAGGGATGTTTACAAAAAAATCTTAGAAGAATTTAAAAATATTTTTTCATCTTGATTATTTTATTACCAATTCACCTACGGATAAGACATTCACAACAGTATAAGCTATAAATCTCCTGGCACACCGTAGTTTGGTGCTTGACTAGGGTCAATTGCTCGCGAGTTGTAATCCTTCATTTGCGGTTCATACGCACGCCACAATTTTACAAGCTCTGATACTGGACCATCGTCAGCCCAATCTACTCTTAAGTCAACCAATGGCCATGGATGCTGATGAGAAACCTTTAAACCTGCTGAATGCACAGGGCCTTCTTCTCCACCCGCATCAAGCCCTGCCTGAAGTGCCACCAGAAGCCTTTCGGCAAGATGAAGATTGACATGATTGGAAAAGCTATCGGCCATTGCTTGGATAACCTCAACCGAATTTAATAAGTTTCCGGCTGCAATACAGCCCCCACCCTGGGATATCGCATTAGTCCCAAGAGTTTCTGAACCGGTATAACCTGCACTATTACCTTTCGAATCCATCAACACCAGTTGTCTATAATTGATAAATTGGCGGCCTTTAACAACCTTATCGATGGATTGCTGGGCGTTTAAACCTTGCTCTAAATAGTCGAGCATTAGATTGCCTAAACTGGGGTCAGTAACATTTTGAGTAACTGCAGCCCCTACCCTAGCTCTAACCCAAGGACATCTGCTTGCAACACAGATGCTTGATGTTGTTATTGCAACTCCTACCATGTCAGTTTTTTGACAAAAACCAGAAATAGAAAATGTCATTATATTGTCTCCTTATAAATTATTAGCTTCAGTTGTCAGGGATTATAGTTTCAACATCTATTTCCATTACCATTTCTGGTCTCTCTAACCCCTGAACAATTAAACCTGTGGAACAGACATGGATTCCCTTTAGATGCTTATCTATAACATTGTAGACCTCTTCACGATAGATTCTATCGGTGATATAGATTATCGTCTTGCAAATATATTCAAGTTTCGAACCTGCTTCTTCAAGTAAAATTTTAACGTATTGCGTTGCTGTTTCTGCCTGTGCTGCTGGATCGCCTATTCCTGTCATATTGCCATTCAAATCAAAACCTGTTTGCCCACGTAAAAAAATTCTATTGCCTGCCCTTACTGCCATACAAAGATCATTATCCATCCCCTTTCCGGGGTACATTTGTGCTGTGTTAAATTTTCGAATTCGTTGGTGTGTCATAATAGCTCCAATATTAGTTCATTTAAGCCAACATGGCTATTTTTAATGCAGATGAATGTTTTAATTATAGGCGGGATAGCTTTCTTTATTCCGGGGTCATAGTTTCCTATGTCTTGTATAAATTCATGAAGAGAACAATACTGAAATAACACCTCTTTCCCCCTTAATCGCGTATCGATATTGTGGTAGGATGATCGTGATGAAAAAAATATTAGTAATTTTAATTCTATTTTTATCTCTTTGTAATATCTTGTTATTTTCCTAAAAGTGTTTTTAATTAATGAGTGAAAATTTATTGGAAATAAATAATTTTTCCATTATTTTTTATAAATATCAAGATGCTTTTTTTCTTTCATGTGGAATTAAGTATCTTTTTCTAAGCCTTAAATTTTTAGGAGTGACTTCTAATAGTTCATCTTCTTTGATATATGCCATCATTTGTTCAAGGGACATTTTCTTTGCAGGCATTAAGGTTACAGCTTCATCTGTTCCTGAAGCACGAACATTTGTTAGTTGTTTTCCCTTTAACACGTTTATATCAAGATCATTTTCTTTTGTGTGCTGACCAACTATCATTCCTTTATAAACTTTTGTTTGAGAATCAATAAACATTGGGCCACGATCTTGTAATTTAAATAAAGCATATGCCACTGCCGTTCCCGTATCTGATGAAATTAAGACACCTGTTCGTCTACCCTTAAATTGACCTTTATGTAAATCATATGAATGGAAAATTCTATTCATTACTCCTGTTCCTCTAGTTTGCGTTAAAAAACTACTTTGGTATCCAATTAGTCCTCTTGAAGGAACTTTAAAAAACAATCTAGATTTTGCTGCTCCTGTAGAACGCATATCTATCATCTCACCTTTTCTTTTATTCATACTATCTATTATAGAGCTAGCATACTCTTCATCCACATCTATTGTTACTTCTTCTATGGGTTCTAATTTATTATCAAATTCATCATTTTTATAAAGAACGCGAGGTCTAGAGACTGATAACTCAAACCCCTCTCTTCTCATAGTCTCTATTAAAACACCTAATTGTAATTCACCACGCCCACCAATTTCAAAAGAATCCTTATTTTTATTCTCCATAAAAGTAATCGCGACATTAGTTTCTGCTTCTTCCATTAATCTTTTACGAATATTTGTTGAAGTAACTTTTGTTCCTTCTAATCCTGCAAATGGTGAGGTATTTACAGTTATAGTTATTGACATAGTAGGAGGATCGATTGGAGTTGATTTTAAAGGAGTAAAAATTGAAGTATCACAAATCGTATCAGCAACAGACGCTTGCTTCAAACCAGCAATACAAATAATATCTCCTGCCTCAACTCGCTCTACAGGAACTTTATCAGTACTTTTAAAACGAAATAGTTTTGTTAGTCTTCTTTTTTCAATTATTATTCCATCCAAATTTACTGCTTGAACATTTGCATTAACATCAACAAAGCCTTGTTCTACTCTTCCAACTAGGCATCTCCCTAGAAAGGGATCAAAGTCAAGGAGTGTTACAAGCATAGCAAAAGGTTTATCTAATTCAACTACTGGAGGAGATACATACTCAAGTACAAGATTAAACAGAGGGTAAAGATTTTCTCTTGTCTCATTTAATTCTTTTATACACCAACCATCACGACCCGAGGCGTAAAGAATAGGAAAGTCCAACTGTTCATCGTTCGCATCTAAAGCTACGAACAGATCAAATACTTCGTCAACAACTTCTTCTGGCCTTCCATCTTTTCTATCAATCTTATTAATAATAACTATTGGCTTTAATCCTTGCATCAAAGCCTTTCCTAAAACAAATTTTGTTTGTGGCATAGGCCCCTCTGCAGCATCTATTAATAATATTACACCATCTACCATTCCCAATACTCGCTCAACTTCTCCGCCAAAATCAGCGTGACCTGGGGTGTCTATGATATTTATACTTGTATCTTTCCATTTAACGGATGTTGGTTTAGCTAAAATTGTTATTCCCCTCTCTTTTTCTAAGTCTCCAGAGTCCATTAACCTTTCATCTAGTTTTTGATTAACTCTGAAAGAGCCACACTGTTTCATAATATTGTCAATCAGAGTAGTTTTTCCATGGTCAACGTGTGCAATAATGGCAATATTTCTAATATTTGTTGGCATAATTTAATGAGATTGATTTAAAATAAGCTGGCCATAAATTAAAAATTAACTAATTACTACTACTAAAGTTTAATAATTTTTCGAGGTTGGTGGCAGATAATCAAGATGAAAAAAATATTAGTAATTTTAATTCTATTAAATAATATTGCATTTGCAGAAAGCACTTGAAACAGTAATTTTAAATTTAATGGCCAAAAGTGGGATGCAACTTCAACCAATCACATTAAAGAATCAATCATTAGAGACTTAGAATTTAAAAGAGATACTTCTTCAAAAGAAAGTATTCATTATATTTTAGAGACACAAAAATGTGTTCCTCATTCCACTAGTGGAGATTGTGAGAGAGGCATTAGAAGATCACAATTAAGAAATCATAAAAACTATAAACGAAATAAAGATTTGATATTTAATTTCAGTATTTATCAAAAAAAATCTAATACGCCTGGCCATAGTGGGAATCATCAATCCTCAGAAATAAATAAATCAAAAGGCGGAGGATCTTGGAGAATATATTTGAAATAAAACCTAAATTTGATGGTAAAGTTCCAACCAATCCCACACTTGTAATCTATTTAGATCCTAATAAAAAAAAATTACATATCATTATGACAGTTTGTTCCCCTCCATTTGAGGATCCAAGTTGTCATGCTCTTAACAAATTTGATGCAAGTATCCTGGAGACCAATACCTGGCATGATTTTATCATTGAAACACGCCAATCACTCAAAACTGATGGTTATGTAAAAATATTTCAAAATAAAAATTTAATATTTAAAAAAAGTAGTTTAAAAACTTTCTATAAATACAATGGAGGTCTTCGGTTTTGGATAGGGCCTTACATATGGAGTGGGGCACACATAGCAAAAGATGAACCTAATCATGAATTCTAGTATGATAATATCAACGTTCAGATTAAATAATTTAATCTCAACATTCCCCATGGTTGGAGGTAGGATGGATCGTGAAGAATAAATTCTTAATTGGTTTAACAATAGTTATTTTATTAATAATATTAAGATTTTGCTTCCCTAGTAAATATACATCTAATGATGAACTAAATGATCTCCAAAAGTTAGTAAATGATGAAAAAGTTATTAAAAAAATAGAAAACATTTGCCTTGGGAAAGGATTTAAAAATTACACTTCGGAAAATATGGATTTAAAAAAAATGCTTCAACAACAAAGGTTCAATGAGTGCAAGGTTGGTGAGTTGTGTAAAGAAGTTGAAAAATTAATGGATCATAAAATTTGTAATTGAATTTTATGGAATCACATTTGATTCATTAGTTCTTTCTCACAACACCTGCACAACAATTAGCTTAAAAAAAATTAATCAAATTTCTTGATACTCTCCCGACACTCTCACGGATGAGATATTGAGTGCTTGCTCAAAAGAACAACACCTAATCACGACAATCACGCCAACTAAAAACCTGCCCTTTCCCCCGCTTATTTTTCCCCTTAATCCCGTATCGATATCGTGGTAAAAGATTAATATCAAATAACTAAAATTATGAAAAATTTTACCATATCCTATCAAGTTAATTTTACCTATGAAGATCCTAGTGAAAATATTTCAAGATTAATTGATATAACAATGCAATCAAAGAACTTGCATTCTTTACAAAAAATTTTACATGAACATTCTATAGAGGATGATGTTGAAAGAAATGAAAATGCAAAAAGTAAAGTTATCGACATAAATTCTGAATATTTTCTTATTGTTGATCATAAAGGGAAACAAGTTTGGAAAGATTGGAATTTTAAAAAAATATAAATAATTAACTCCTTATATAAGAAAATTAACTTAAATAACCCTAAGTCCTCCCTACAAAGAACAACCACATCAAAACAACGATCACGCCAATCACCAAAGCGCCGTGGATAAGATCCAACAAATCATGTTACCCCCCTTTCCTTAAGTTTCCTAGCCAAGTGCTTGGCTTGTATGTGAAGATATCTTTGTAATGGTTTCAACGTTTTCCAACCCCCTTGCGCTTCCAACTATGAACTAAGGTTTATAAAAGACTTAAAAACAACTTCATTCCATAAAAAATAAAACCAATACCAACAATACCATTAATAGGTCTGTAAAATTGCATATATATTTGACTAGCTAAGCTTGAAGAAAAAACTGTCGCAAAAATAAAGTGACCTGTAAAAGATGCTGTTCCGGCCATTACAGAAAATATAAGTACGTTATACCCATTGCTTGCAATGAAAGGAAATAGAGAAATAACAGTAAGCCATGTTGTCATCACTTTAGGATTAGACATCACAACTAAAAACGCTTGTTGAAAGGCAGTTTTTTTATCAATATTTTGAAGTACAATAAGTTTTTCAGAAGGTGATAATGATTTTCGAATATAACGTTGAGCAAAATATAATAACATTACTCCGCCAAATACAGTTAGGCCTCTATAAATTATAGGAATTTTATAAAACAATAACGCGGCACCAAATAAAGCTACTAAAGCTGATATGAACAAGCCTAATCCACAGGCCAAAGCACAAGCAACCCCTGATGATCGACCAGAACCCATAGAGGTGGCAATTGTATTAAGTACATTTGGTCCGGGAACAAAAACATTGAGTATAAAAAAACCCAATGGAGGAATAAAATTTATTATTGAAATATTTAAATCTAACATTGTTATTTAAGGTATTTATAAGCCTTAAAGATTATAAAAATAAATAAGATTATAATTTTTCGTAAAAAGTTGAATCTAACGCTGCTATTTTTGATTGTGCAATGGCTAATTCTTCTTTTGATGAATCACTAGCACCACTTTCTAATTCCTGAATTTGTTGTTGGATAGAACTTTTATCAAGATCACTCATTTCATTAACGCCTTCTGCTAAAACTATGCATTTTTCAGGGTTAATTTCTACAAAACCTCTTGTGACAAAAAAAGATTTTAATAAATTCTTATTTTCTCCATACACCATGACACGTCCTGGTCGAAGAGAAGATAATACTTTGCTATGCCTAGGAAGTACGCCAATATCACCGTCCTTTCCTGGAACAATAATCATACCAGCTTCATCATTAAAGAGAAGTTGTTCGGGAGAAACTAGATCAAAAGAAATAGTTGCCATCTATGCTGCTTCCGCTTCTAATTTTTTTGCTTTCTCAATTGCTTCTTCAATACCACCTACCATGTAGAAGGCTGCTTCTGGCAAATGATCGTATTCGCCTTTAACCAATCCATCAAAACTTTTAATGGTATCCTCAAGCTCAACGTATTTACCTGGTGTAGCAGTGAAAACTTCAGCTACAAAAAATGGTTGGCTTAAGAATTTTTCAATTTTTCTTGCCCGAGTCACTGTCAGTTTATCATCTTCGGACAACTCATCCATGCCAAGAATAGCAATAATATCTTGAAGACTTTTATATGTTTGGAGAACTCTTTGAACCTCACGTGCAATGCGATAATGTTCATCCCCTACTACTTGAGGGTCCAAGATTCGAGAGGTTGAATCAAGTGGATCAACAGCTGGATAAATTCCCTTTTCAGAAATTGCTCTGTTTAATACTGTCGTAGCATCTAAGTGAGCAAACGATGTAGCAGGAGCGGGATCTGTTAAGTCATCTGCCGGAACGTAAATTGCTTGCACAGATGTAATTGATCCTTTTTTTGTAGTTGTAATACGCTCTTGTAAAGCTCCCATATCCGTTGCCAATGTCGGCTGGTATCCAACCGCTGATGGAATACGGCCTAGAAGAGCTGACACTTCTGAGCCGGCTTGCGTGAAACGGAAAATATTGTCTATAAAAAACAACACGTCTTGTCCTTCTTCATCTCTGAAATATTCTGCTTGAGTTAAACCTGATAAAGCAACCCTTAAACGTGCTCCTGGAGGCTCATTCATCTGTCCATAAACTAGAGCCACTTTTGATTTATCCCCTTCAAGATCAATAATACCTGACTCTATCATTTCGTGATACAAGTCATTTCCTTCTCGTGTTCTCTCTCCCACACCAGCAAAGACTGAGTAACCGCCATGAGCTTTTGCAATGTTATTAATAAGCTCCATAATAATCACAGTTTTGCCAACACCCGCTCCGCCAAAGAGTCCAATCTTACCGCCTCTTGCGTAGGGTGCCAATAAGTCAACAACTTTGATCCCCGTGACCAACACTTCCGTTTCTGTTGACTGATCAACAAATTCAGGTGCTGGGCGATGAATTGGATATTTTTTTGTTGTGTTGATAGGGCCACGCTCATCCACAGGATCACCAATAACATTCATAATACGACCGAGTGTTTCAGGACCTACAGGCATAGAAATAGGGGCACCCAGATCTGTTACTGTCTGACCTCTTACAAGTCCTTCAGTTGAATCCATAGCAATAGTTCGCACGGCATTCTCACCAAGATGCTGTGCTACTTCAAGAATAAGTTTATTTCCATTGTTATCAACTTTCAATGCATTCATAATATAAGGGAGTTCACCCTCAAATAATACATCCACAACAGCTCCTAGCACTTGTGATATTTTTCCTGTTAAATTATTTGCCATATGCCCCCTTTAAACTGATTCAGCTCCTGAAATAATCTCAATTAATTCTTTCGTAATAAATGCTTGTCGTGTTCTATTGTAAACAAGTGTTAAGTTATCAATCATCTCACCAGCGTTACGCGTTGCATTATCCATTGCTGCCATTCTTGCTCCTTGTTCGCCTGCGTTACTTTCTAATAACACTTTAAAAATTTGGATGGATACATTCTTTGGCAATAAATCTTTCAAAATAGTCTCTTCGTCAGGCTCATAAATATAGATAGAGTTATCTTTTTCATCCTTTTCATTTGATATTTTTTTAGGCTGAGATATATCTAACGGAATAAGCTGTTGCTGTGTTACTTCTTGCGTAATAGCTGATACATACTTATTATACACGATAATACACTTATCAAACTGCCCATCAAAATAAAAGTTTTGTAATTTATTTGAAATTTCCAGAGCAATATCGTACCCTGCTCCAGTAGATCCAAAATCTGCAAAACTTTCTACAATTTTGTCTTTCATAATTCGATTGAAAAAATCTCTACTTTTTTTACCAACGGTTAATAACTGAACGGATTTACCTTCACCTTCAAGAGATTTCACAAACTTAAATGTTTCACGGTTAATACTGCTGTTAAAACCACCACATAACCCTCTATCAGCTGTAACTGGAACAATGAGATAACGTTCATCTTTACCTGTGCCTGTTAACAATTGTATAACTCCCTCCCCAGAAGTGCCTGAAGAAGCTAGTGAAGATAACATTTCTTCCAAACGCGAAGAGTAGGGTCGAGCAGCTTCTGCCTTTTCTTGAGAACGTCGCAATTTACTTGCCGCTACCATTTTCATTGCTGAAGTAATTTTTTTTGTTGAACCAACAGATTTGATTTTATTTTTAATATCTTTTAAACTTGGCATAAATTAGTTGCTTTGAAATTTCTTCACAAATGTATTTAAGAGGCCTTTTAACTTTTCTTCGTTCGCAGATGATAATTCTTTTTCATTATCAATTGCTTCTAAAAGATCTCCGTGGCTAGCTCTAATTTCAGAATGTATTTCTGATTCAAATCGAACAACATCTTTCACATCTAGTTTATCCAAGTATCCGTTTACACCTGCATAAATTGAAACAACTTGTTCAGGAACAGTGAGTGGGGAATATTGACCTTGTTTTAAAAGTTCAACCAAGCGAACGCCGCGATCAAGAAGCTGACGCGTAGAAGCATCAAGATCAGAAGCGAATTGGGCAAAAGCTGCCATTTCACGGTACTGTGCTAACTCCAATTTTACAGGACCAGCAATTTTTTTCATGGCTTTAATTTGTGCTGCTGAACCCACACGACTCACTGACAAACCAACGTTGATTGCAGGACGAATACCGGAAAAAAATAAATCAGTTTCTAAAAATATCTGTCCATCTGTAATAGAAATCACATTTGTTGGAATGTAAGCTGACAAATCGCCAGCTTGTGTTTCAATAACAGGCAGCGCTGTTAAGCTACCTCCTCCGTGTTTATCGCTCATTTTTGCCGCTCTCTCCAATAATCTACTGTGAATGTAAAACACGTCACCTGGATAAGCTTCTCGTCCTGGGGGGCGCCTTAATAAAAGTGACATTTGTCTATAGGCAACAGCTTGCTTAGACAAATCATCATACACTATAAGCGCGTGCATACCATTATCACGAAAATACTCACCCATCGTACAGCCAGTATAGGCAGATAAAAATTGTAGGGGGGCCGGTTCTGAAGCTGTTGCGCTTACAACAATGGTATACTCCAAGGCACCGTTATCTTCCAATATTTTAACAATCTGTGCCACCGTTGATCGTTTTTGACCAATAGCGACATAAATACAATACAATTTTACTTTTTCATTATCTGATTGGTTGACTGACTTTTGATTTAATATGGTATCAATAGCAACTGCCGTTTTACCAGTTTGACGATCACCAATGATAAGTTCCCGTTGACCACGTCCTATCGGAACCAAAGCATCAAGAGCTTTGATCCCAGTCTGCATAGGTTCTGTAACGCTTTGTCGGGGAATAATTCCTGGTGCCTTCAACTCAATTCTTCTTCTATCATCTGATTTGATTGGCCCTTTCCCATCAATTGGATTTCCTAACCCATCAACAACTCGTCCTAAAAGTTCTTTTCCAACTGGTACATCAACAATCTCGCCTGTACGTTTTACAGTGTCGCCTTCTTTAATCCCTGTATCATCTCCAAAAATACTAACGCCAACATTATCCATTTCCAGATTCAGTGCCATACCTTTAATACCTCCAGGAAATTCAACCATCTCCCCTGCCTGTACTTGATCTAACCCATAAACCCTTGCAATACCATCACCGACACTTAGAACAGTTCCTACCTCAGCAACATCTGCTTTCGTTTCAAAATTTGATATTTGGTCTTTTATTACAGATGAAATTTCTGCCGCTCTAATTTTCATTACACCCCCTTCATTGCGATTTTGAGTTTATTAATTTTATTAGCTAAAGATGCGTCAATCATTTTAGAGTCAACCTTGACAATTAATCCACCAATAATTTTTTTATCTACCTTAAAGTTAAGTGACAGTTTGTCACCCAAGATTATTCCTAAATGATCTTTAATGTCATCTTTTTGTTTATCAGATAATTTATCAGCAGAAGTAATTTCTGCTAGAACATCACCTCTTTTTTGGGCATTAATATTTATGAATTGTAAAATAATTGATGTTAAACTTGCAAAACGTTTATTTTTAGAAATTACTTTTAAAAAGGTGGTGGTCATTTCGCTAGTTGATTTTTCTTTTGTTAATTTTATTAAAATTTCTAATTTATCATTTGATGCAATTAAGGGGCTTTTAACAAGAAGATTTAATTCTTTATTCCCTTGAATAATTTTTTTTAATGCTTCTAAATCTTTTAACACTACATCAACTGCCTTATTTTCTAATGCGAGATCGTATATCGCAGAAGCGTATCTATCTGCTATTAAGTCCCCTGACGCTAATTGTGATGCCATTAATTTTTCCTTAATTAAGATATGTGAAAGGCTATTAACACATCAAAAAATTAAGGTAAACTGTGAGTTTATGCGGCAAATAGTGTTAATTTAATAAAATAATTGTAGCTGTGGGTAAATTAAACAAAAGAGTAGGGGTCAACATCAACCAGAAGCTTAATTGTGGGAGGGGGTGGACATAATTTAATTATTTTCCTTGTAAACTTATTCAGTATTTTTCTGCTATTTCCTTTAAGTAGGAGCCTAAAACGATATTGTCCGCGTAATAAAAATATCGGTGCTTCTACTGGGCCCAAAACACTTAAATTGTTTTCAATTTTATGGGCCCTAGATAAATTGCCCGCATAAATTTCCGTTTTAGATTTTGAGGATCCGGATATAATTAATGCTGTCATATGTCCAAAAGGGGGGATCTGGAATGCTTCGCGGTCTTTCAGTGACTGCTCTACAAAAGTTTTTCTATCTCTTTTTTGAAGGGATTGAATAACAGGCTGATTTGGAAAGTATGTTTGAATATATGCTTTACCCAATTTATTTGATCGCCCTGCTCGACCGCTTACTTGTTGAAGTAAATTATATGTTCGTTCAACCGCTCTTATATCTCCTCCCATTAAACCTGAATCTGCATCAATCACTCCTACAAAGGATAAATTAGGAAAGTGGTATCCTTTGGACATAATTTGGGTTGCGACCAAAATATCTATTTTTTTGTTATCAAAATCATCAATAATTTTTTTTATTTTATTGGGAGTGTTTGCATTATCACTAGACATAATACCTATACTTTTATTGGAAAATAAAAACTTTAATTCTTCAGCTAAACGCTCTACTCCTGGGCCAATCAATTTTATTGAATCCTCGGCAGCACATTGTGGGCATGTTGATTGAATTTGATAAATAGTTCCGCAATGATGACACAACAACCGTTTTTTATTATGATGCATGACAAGCCAAGATGTACATTGTTCACATTGATGCCGGTATCCGCACTCAATACACAAACTTAACGGAGAATATCCTCTTCTGTTTAAGAAAAGTAGAGCTTGCTCTTTTTTATCTATACAATTTTTTAACTCTGAATAAATTTTACTAGAAATCCATTTATCTTTTTCTAATTTTGTTTTTTGTAAGTCAACTAACTCTATTTTAGGAAGGGCTAATCCAGAAAACTGTGAAGGTAAAAAAACGTGAGTATACTTTTTTTTATTTATGTTATTTTGTGTTTCTAAAGAAGGTGTAGCAGATGATAAAATAATGGAAAATTTTTCTATACCGGCACGTACAACAGCTAAATCCCTTGCTTGATAACGAATATTATCTTCTTGTTTATAAGAAGCATCATGCTCCTCATCAACAACGATAAGACCAAGATTTTGGAATGGCAAAAATAGAGAGGATCGGGCACCAATGATAATGACTGGCTTACCATGATAACAGTGATGCCATATACTTTTTCTCTTTTTATCAGAAATTTTTGAATGCCATACGTCTGGTAAAAAACCAAAACGCTGATGAAATCGCTCTTCCAATTGTGGTGTCAATGATATTTCAGGCAACATAATTAATGCTTGCTGCTTTTTTTTAATAGCTCGTTCTATTGCATCAAAATAAACTTCAGTTTTTCCTGATCCTGTCACACCCTCCAACACAATAGGCGCTGTTGATTGGGAAATAAACTTATTAATTGTATCAGCAGCTTTGGTTTGATCTTTGTTTAATTTTACTGGGTTGGGATTAAATAAGTTGTCATCCTCTGTTACATAATTATGTGAGATAATTTTGTCATTGATTACAAAAAGTTTAACAACAAGACCGATGGGTGCAAGTGTATAATCGCTAACCCATTTTATAAATTGAATAATATTCTTATTTAATACTATCTTGTCAAAAATATAGCCTATTTCTTTAATTGCAAAAGTTTCACGCTTATCAGGTTGATTAATTAATTCATACACCATACCTAGTTGATCCTTTTTTTTACCAAACGGAACACTTACAACGCTGCCTATTTTAACTTTTTGGTTGTTCTTTATCCTATAGGTGAATACATGATCAAACGGTCGAGTAACTATTACATTGCAATACATCATCATTAGTAAATCAAATTTAGTTTATTTCTTAATTTTTTAAATATTACTTTTATGTTATACATAAGTATATGAAGTTTTTTGTGGACACAGCCAACATCAAAGAAATTGAAGATCTAGTTCCCACTGGGTTCGTTGATGGAGTAACTACCAATCCATCGTTAATAGCCAAACAGGGTGATGATATGGCTGAAACTATTAAAGCAATTTGCTCTTTGGTAAGTGGACCAGTAAGTGCTGAAGTAACAGCAACGGAATTACCTGAAATGATTAATGAAGGCAAATATCTAGCTTCATTGGCCAAAAATGTTGCCGTAAAAGTACCTTTAACTGTTAGCGGACTTAAAGCATGCAAAGTTTTGAGGGGGCAGGGAACAATGGTTAATGTAACTTTATGTTTTTCTGCTGCACAAGCTTTACTTGCCGCAAAAGCTGGGGCTTCTTTTATATCTCCTTTTGTTGGTCGCTTAGATGATATTGGTGAAAAAGGCATGGATTTAGTTGAGGATATTGTCGTTATGTATGAAAATTACGGTTTTGATACAGAAGTACTTGTTGCATCCGTGAGAACAAAGCAACATGTCATTGATGCTGCTGTAATTGGCGCACATGTTGTAACTCTTCCCCCAAAAGTAATCTATGAATTGTATGATCACCCCCTAACAGATAAAGGTCTAAAAGCTTTCCTTGATGATTGGTCAAAAACTGGTCAGTCCATTCTTCCTAAATAAAAATGCCTCCAAAAAATGTTAAGGACTCTGCAGAAGAGCTTGTAATAAAATTTTTAAAAAAAAATACAAATTTTTTCATAAATTATCCTGAAGTCTTAAAAGAATTAAACTTTCCCGATAAAACTCCTGCATCAGAAAAAATAATTGATTTGAGTGCATACCGTTCCATAAAAATATCAAAGGACAATGCGCAATTAAAAAAACAAATGTCAGAAATATTAAAAGCGGGCAAAAGTCACATGATTTCACAAAAAAGAGTTTTAAGGACATCATTAAGAATATTAAATACAAAATCTTTATCAAAATTAATTGATGTCATTGTTAATGATTTGGGAACTTTACTTGCTTGTGATATGGTAAACTGTTTTTTCACGGGTAATACAATTCAACATAAATATATAAGTCAAATTGATAACAAAATAGCTACAAGTTATTTTCGAGACAAACCGCAGACGTATTTAAACCAAAATCCCAAGGGAATACCTTTGTTTTTTCCCAATCAGTCAAAGATTATAAAATCATATATATTGCTCAAAATAGTATACGATTCAGATAGATTTATTGTGGCCATGGGATCAAAAAAAATAAATAAATTTACCAAAGACCAGCAGGTTGATTTGATTGAATATCTAATTCAAGTTATTCAAATAAAGCTTACACAAATGGACTAATAAAATGAAAATGAAGTTTATATTTTTCATTTTTTTGTTTCTCATAATATCTAGCACAACAAAAGCTAACATTTGATTGGCTTTACGAATTCTAAAATATTTCACCAAACTTCAATATTTTCAGTCTTAATGATGATAAATATCAGCAGTGTCTAAAAGGAAAGCTAAGTGAAACAGACTACAAAAAAGCAGTAGAGTTCAAATCTAGTATTACGCAAGCAATGGAAGATGCAGCGGATCAATGTATTGAAACATTATTGGTATCACAGTCAAACCTAGGATTGCAGCAATGTCTTACAAATGAATTGGGTGATCAGTCATACAATAGTCTCATAACAAAACATTTTTCCAAAAATCCAAAAAAGAATGATTTTAAGGCATTTCATAAATGTCTTTCTGAATTAAAAATAAATACTGCTGTTGCTAATAGTAAGCAATATAATGAATTTAACTCATGTCCAGAGGGTTATTTATTGAAAAATGATACCTGTCAATTTGATAAATCAAAAAAGAAAAATTCTAAACAACAAAATGAAAAAATTCTAAGTGATGAAGAAGCCTACGGATCAAATAAATTTTACGCTAACATGTGGTTAAAAACCATGGATGAAATCAGTTCTCTTCTATTGGAATCTCAAATTAACAATAAACAAAAATATCTGAATATTGTTAGCAATGCTATTTCTATTTTTAGAAGAATGGAAAAGGCAACCCCTGATCAGCAAAGATCTACAGGAAAACAAATGGTTGAAGTAATAAATTTATTGGAAAAAAATTTTAAAGCACACAAAAATGTTGAAAAATACAAAGATGTTTTAATGAAAATTTCTGGGATTATGACTAGTGGGAGACCGCCAGCGGATATTTTTATAGCTAACAAAGTCTATGATTGTAAAAGTTATTCGAAGCCCTTTTTTACACATCATGTAACAGATCTTTCAAAAATTAAAAAAATATTAGCTTGGGGATCAGTAAGAACAGGAGGTAGAGCTACAGATTCTTTAAAATCACACACCTATATGGTTATTAAAAAAGTTGGATCAGAAGTATTAATACATGTCCCTACTGACTCTTATTTGATAGGTTATGAAGCATCTAGACTATATGAATTTAGAGATACAGTTCATCACACGTTGCATTTTCAAGCAAGCTGTGAGATCGCTTATCGGTTTGGTCATCTTGATATAATTGAACCATCACTCCAAGAAAATATAGGTACTTTGGTTATTCAAGAAATTCAACATAAATCAAAAATAGTGCCCATTAGGCCTCCAATTTTTATTAAAGGTGGCACGCTGGTCGCAATTACAAAAGGTGTGCCAATATCAGGTTGGTGGGACTTTGGTCTTTCCAATAAAAATAACAATAATCAATTACCTAAACGTTTATTAACTTACAAAGGTAAGATAGAAGAAGAATCTTTTCGTTTTGCAGATTGTCCGTATGATTATTTTGTAAAAGATTTGAAAAAAGCTTATTATAAAAAAATCAAGAAAAAAAGATGCGGCCCTAAAGAAATTAAAAAAAATAATTAATTTATAACGAAAGTTTTACAGATGGAGTTTTTTTCTTTGCGTCTATGAAAGGAATTTCTGATGTAACTCCTTTCAATTTTCCATCTATTGAATGAATTTCTAATTCAATACCTGGAGAAGAATACTCTGTTTGTACCCAAACATAACCTATATTTTGGTCTAATCGCGGCGACCAAGCAAGATCCGTTATTTTCCCAATATGTTTTCCATCTTTATATACAGGCCAAGCGTCTTCCATCCATAACGCTGTTCTTTCCAATGAAACTTTTATACCCACCATTCTTTTTTTGACCCCTTCTAGTTTTATTTTTGCAAGAGGTTGTTTGCCTATGTAGTCTGCACTTTGATCTTCCACTAATCGCTCAAAACCCATTATTTCATAAGGGTTATTTTCAATATTCATACTTTGACCGTGGTTTAAAATTCCTGCTTCAATTTTTCTAGCCTCACAGGGAGCAATTGGCCTTATATTGTGAGGCTTGCCAGCCTCCATAATTCGCTCCCATAATTCATTCCCCCGTGAAGGGTCGCGAAGATAAATTTCATAACCCATTTCTCCCGTCCATCCCGTTCGACTAATAATAATAGGAATACCATCAAGATCAGTTTCGAGAGTCCAATAATATTTTACTTGTAAAATTTTATCTCCAAATAATGTTTGCATAACCTTGATTGATTTAGGACCCTGGACCTGAAGTGGGTACACTTCTGGTTCTGTTACTTTGACATTAAACTTGGAATTAACAGCTGCTCCAAGTGCATAAAGCCCTGCATCATTGTTTGCAAGGGCCATCCACCATTGGTTTTCTCCAATACGCATCAGTACAGGATCATTTACAATGCCTCCATCGGGAGCAGTAACCAACATATATTTTCCTTGTCCCACAGCACACTTGGTTAAATCTCGACAAGTTAAATAGTTCGTAAACTCTGAAGCATCAGGGCCTGTTATTTCCACAATTCTTTCAACACTTACATCCCACAAAGTAACATCATTAACTAAAGCCCAGTATTCTTTTATAGGATCATCGTAATATATAGGCAAATACATATGACAGTATATGTCATATGCCTTTGCTCCATATTTTTGAGTTGATTGAAAAAAAGGAGACTTTCTATTCCACGTTCCAAAATATAATTTGGTAAAACTATTATTTTCGAGTCGTTTTTCCATTATAAAATTTATAGCATTTAATCTTTAAAAAATATTAAATATGAATTGATCTTCCATCAACGTTTAATGCCGCTTCTTTGACGGCCTCGCTTGTTGTTGGATGTGCATGACAAATACGGGCTATATCTTCTGCGCTCCCGCCAAATTCCATAGCCGTCACAATCTCTGCAACCAACTGCCCTGCATCATGTCCTATTATATGTGCGCCTAATATTGCATCTGTTTTTTTATCCGCTAAAATTTTGACAAACCCTTCTGATTCTGAAGTTGTAAGGGCACGGCCATTCGCCATAAAAGGAAATTTTCCAACTTTGTATTCTGTTTTTGATTCTTTTAGTTGTTCTTCTGTTTTACCAACAGAGGCAACTTCAGGATTGGTATAAACAATCGCAGGTATGGTATCATAATTCATGTGGGTTTTTTGACCATTAATGATTTCCACACAAGCAACTCCTTCTTCTTCTGCTTTGTGTGCTAGCATGGGACCTGGCGCCACATCACCAATTGCATAAATATTATCAACGCTTGTTTTATATTGTTGATCAACTTCAATAGCTTGTTGATCATTTAGTTTAACGCCAATTTTTTCTAGATTTAATTCTTCCGTATTAGGCTTTCTTCCAATCGACATCAGGACAACATTGAATTTATCTTTTACTTGTTTTTTATCTTGTTCGGATTCCATTGTTACTTCAACATCTTTTGATCCAGATTTAGTTGCAACAACTTTATGTGATAATTTAAATTCGAGTCCTTGCTTTTCTAATGATTTCATAAATTCTGTGGCAATTTCTCCATCCATTGTTGGTACAATGCGGTCCAATTTTTCAACAACTGTTACTTTGGTTCCCAGCCTAGACCATACAGATCCCATCTCCAAACCAATGTATCCTCCACCAATTACCAACATGGTTTTTGGAACCGCGGACAAGGATAAAGCGCCTGTTGATGTTACAATTTTTTTTTCATCTACAGTTATGCCCGGTCTTTCCATAGAAGAAGAACCCGTCGCAATGATAAAATTTTTTGCAGATAGTGTTAATTCTTTAGTAGATTTAACTTTGATGTTTTGTTTATCAACAAATGATGCTGTTCCATTCAAATACGTAATTTTATTTTTTTTAAATAAAAAACCAATTCCTGCTGTTAGTTGTTTAACAATTTTATCTTTGCGCTGCATTAAAGTAGAAAGATCTAAAGCAACCTTTCCCGTTTTAATGCCGTGTTCTTCAGCATGAGTTTTTAATTCTATATATTTTTCAGATGAATTTAATAATGCTTTAGATGGGATACAGCCAATATTTAGACATGTACCACCCAAAGTCGGTTCTTTTTCCACGCATGCCACTTTCATACCAAGCTGAGCGGCACGTATGGCAGCAACATATCCTCCTGGTCCGGAACCAATTATGATTAAATCATAATCAACCATTTAAATACCCAAAATAATCGCAGACGGACTTTCTAGCAACTCTTTTAATTTTAGCAAAAAACCAACGCTTTCCTTGCCGTCTATTATGCGGTGATCGTAACTAAAGGCCAAATACATCATCGGACGTATAACAATTTCATCATCAACCACCACAGCCCTTTTTATAATATTGTGCATTCCCAAAATACCTGATTGGGGATAATTGATTATAGGAGTACTAAGCATGGATCCGTAAACCCCGCCATTAGAGATGGTAAAAGTCCCCCCAGACAAATCATCCATTGTTAATGTTCCTTCTTTTGCTTTGGTACTTAATTCAATAATTTGTTTTTCAATATCTCCAAATGTCATTTTATCTGCATTTTTTAAAACAGGTACAACAAGACCTTTTTCAGTACCAACAGCTATTCCTATATCAAAATGATTTTTATAAATAATATTTTCATCTCGAATTTCTGCGTTCACCGCAGAGAACTCCTGTAAAGCCATTACACTAGCTTTGACGAAAAATGACATGAAACCAAGTTTTACATCGTAACGTCCGATAAAATCTTCTTTTTTTGCTTCTCGCACTTTAATAATTTCAGACATATCAACTTCATTAAATGTTGTCAGAATGGCTGCGGTATTCTGTGCTTCTTTCAATCTGGTGGCAATGGTACGTCTAATTTTTGACATGGGAACAATTTTTTCTCTCTCCACAGTTGATTTTTTATTATTTTGGGATAGATTTTTTAAATGTTCCATAACATCAGCCTTAGTTAACCTTCCATCCTCACGAGAAGATTTAACTTTACTTGAATCTAGATTATTTTCCTCAAGTATTTTTTTTACAGATGGAGAAAGTTTAGAATCTTTTTTTAAATTATTCTGATTATTTTGATCTGGTTTAGTTTTTGTTTTTTCTTCCTTAACAACTTCTTCTTGTAATTGCTTTTTTTCTTTAGATGGAGTCACTCCATCAGATTCTCCAATGATACCAAGTACACCCCCGATATTTACATCATTTCCTTCTTTTACTTTAATTTCTGATAACACACCTGCTCTTGGGGCTGGAACTTCCACGGTTATTTTATCTGTTTCAATTTCCACCAAAGATTCATCGACCTCGAAAGATTCTCCAATCTTTTTTAACCATTTAGTAACAGTTGCCTCTGTAATGGACTCGCCAAGTATTGGGACTATTAATTCAACAGACATTTAGATTTAAACCTTATGTACCACTTTAGGAAATTTATTCAATTGGGAGTTGATATTTCACAAGAGAAACTCCACTCCACATATTTAAAATTTCTTTTTTCTCTGCTTCTACAGCCAATCGCAGAATATTTTTTTGATTAGCCAAATGGCGATCAAAAACACCAGTTGCAGGAGAAGCTGCGGCTCTTCTACCTATATATAATAATTTTTCCTGTTTCATGTTTATTTCTTTCATCACACTTTCAATACGTCTTTTTACAAAACCATAAGCACCCATATTTTTTGGTTCTTCCTGGCACCAAATTATTTCACACTCAACAAATCTTTTAAATTCTTTAGAAAAAACATCATAAGGAAAAGGGTATATTTGTTCTAATCTAAGAATGAAAACATTTTCTTTTTGTAATTTTTGAATATAATCTTGGAGTTCAAAATACAATTTACCGGAACAAATAATTATGCGGTTTATTTTTTTCTCTTCTTCTTTAGTTATTTCATTTCGAAGAACCCTATGAAAAGTTGATCCATTAATAAAATAATCTATACTTGAAACATTCTTTTTATGACGCAAAGTTGATTTAGGTGTCAAAATAACAAGAGGCTTTCTAAATTTACGATGAAGTTGTCGTCTCAATATATGAAAATAATTTGCAGGACTTGTACAGTTTGCAACTTGAATATTATCTTCAGCACACATTTGTAAAAATCGCTCTAAACGGGAACTTGTATGTTCTGGACCTTGGCCTTCATGACCATGAGGTAAAAGTAAGGTTAAACCTGACATCCGTAACCACTTTCTTTCTCCAGTAGTAATAAATTGATCAATGATGGTTTGTGCTCCATTTGCAAAATCTCCAAATTGTGCCTCCCATACAACAAGTGTTTTAGGGTCAGATTGTGAATAACCATATTCAAATCCTAGAACTCCATACTCAGATAAAAAACTATCAATTATTTCAAAGTACCCTTGTTGTTTTATGAAGTGTCTTAGGGGAACAAATCTTTTTTCATTAGTTTGATCGTATAGAACAGCATGACGTTGGCTAAATGTCCCTCGCCCAGTATCTTGCCCAGATAATCTAACTCCATAGCCTTCTTTTAATAAAGTTGCAAAAGCTAAAGCTTCAGCTGTAGACCAATCAATGGCTTTGCCTTCATGAATAGAGCTTTGTCTTTCCTCATATACTTTTTTTATTTTCTTATGAATATTAAAATCCGTAGGTATTAGATGAATTGCTTTTGCAATTTCTTGTAATTCATTTTCTTTAACCGCAGTCACTCCTTTTCTAGCATCAAAAGATGCTGTAGATAATCCTGTCCAATCTCCCTCAAGCCAATCTGCCTTGTTAGGTTTATATGATTTTGCGGACTCAAATTCCTTATCAAGAAATTTTTTAAAATTAGTTTGTATTTTTTTTAACTCTTCATTAGTCAAAATTTTTTCTTCTAATAATTGTTTTTCATATATTTTTACTGTTGATTGGTGCTTTTTTATAGCTTGATACATTAAAGGTTGGGTAAAAGATGGCTCATCTGCTTCATTGTGACCTGAACGACGATAACAGAACATATCTACGACTACATCTACTTTAAATTTATTTCTGAACTCTGTTGCTATGCGACAAACATGAACTACAGCTTCTGGATCATCTCCATTAACATGGAAAATAGGCGCCTGAACCATTTTGGCTATCTCTGTACAATAAGGGGCTGAACGTCCATATTGTGGCATTGTTGTAAATCCGATTTGATTATTAATTACAAAATGAATAGTTCCTCCAGTTCGAAAACCTACTAGTTGCGACATAGCAAATGTTTCAGCAACTATTCCTTGTCCAGCCATTGCGGCATCACCATGAATTAGAAGACCAAAAACCTTATCATTAGTTTTATCTTTTAGTTGTGTTTGTTTTGCCCTAACTTTTCCTATAACAACTGGATCAACAGCCTCTAAATGAGAAGGATTAGGAACAAGAGAGATATGTATTTTTTTTCCTTCAAATTCTCTATCACTAGAAACACCTAAATGATATTTTACATCTCCTGATCCCATAACTTCATTAGGATCATTTTGGTAACCTTGAAACTTAGATAAAATGCTCTTATACGGCATTCCCAACACAGTAGATAATAATGTCAATCTTCCACGATGGGCTGTTCCAATAAAAATATTTTCTACTTTTGCAAGGCAGGCTTGTTTTACAATTTGTTCTATTCCAGGAATCATGGATTCTCCACCTTCAATTCCATAACGTTTTGTTCCAAGAAATTTTTTATCTAAATATTGTTCAAATAATTCTGATTCAACTAAACGATTATAAATTGCTTTTTTCCCTTCGTGAGTAAAAATTGTTTTATTGCGCACTTCTTCAATACGCTCTCTTATCCATTTTTTCTGATCCGGAGATTGTATATATAAATATTCTACTCCAATAGATGAAGAATAAGTTTCTTTTAAAATTTTTATTATTTTATTAAGAGGAGCGCTTTCTAAACCAAAGCTCCCATCTATAAAAATTTCTTTATCTAAATCATTATCCGTTAATCCATAAGACTTATAATCTAATTCTGGATGATATTCCTTTTTACTTAGATTTAATGGATCAAGATTCGCAGTTAGATGTCCATTCATATGATAAGCTCTAATTAAACGAAGTGCTCTTATAGAATCTAATGTTGATGTTCTAAATGAATCAACTTTAATATTTGGAACTAGTCTGGTAGCTTTATCAAATGAAATTCCATCTATTATATTTGATGGTCTTTTTTTCCATTCTGGTCCTCCAAAGTCGTCAAGAACTGATAAATCGTTCTCATTTAGAGAATTAAAAAAATTTCCCCAGCTACTATCTACTGAGTTTGGATCTTGACTATATTTATAAAAAAGTTCTGCAACATATGGTGCATTAGCACTGTTGAGAAAATTATCATTCATTATGAAATAACCTATATACCCCTTGTTTCACTATACTATTTATATAATTAAATTTTAATTATTCGATTTTTGCATAGCTTTAAGTATCGTTTCACCCAATTTAGCTGGTGAAGGGGCAACTGAAACACCTGCATTTACCAAAGCATGAATTTTTGATTGGGCGGTACCCTTGTTGCCAGAAATAATGGCTCCGGCATGACCCATTCTTTTGCCTTTTGGAGCAGACAAACCAGCGATAAATGCTGACACAGGTTTTTTAATCGATGATTGTGCTAAAAATTCAGCCGCATCTTCTTCTGCAGTTCCACCAATTTCACCTATCATTAAAATTCCTTCCGTCTCAACATCTTTCAAAAACAATTCCAAACAGTCAATAAAATTCATGCCCTGGACAGGATCGCCACCGATGCCAACACAAGTTGTTTGACCCAATCCTACTTGGGATGTTTGCCAAATAGCCTCGTAAGTAAGAGTTCCAGACCTGCTTACTATTCCAATTTTTCCTTTTTTATGAATAAATCCTGGCATTATTCCTATTTTACACTCTTCTGGTGTTACCAAACCTGGACAATTAGGGCCAATAAAAAAAATTTTCTGTTTAATAATTCTTTTTTTTATTTCTACCATATCCAAAACTGGAATTCCTTCAGTAATGCATGTAATAATTTTTATTTTGGCATCTAGGGCTTCATGAATAGCCTTTGTTGCAAATTTAGCTGGAACATAAATCACAGTGGCATCGGCCTGAGTTGCATCCACTGCTTCATGTACTGTATTAAAAACTGGTAGATTTAAATGTATCTTCCCACCTTTGCCTGGAGTTACTCCACCAACCATTTTGGTTCCGTACGCAATTGCTTGCTCTGAGTGAAACGTTCCTTGGGATCCTGTAAACCCTTGGCAAATTACTTTCGTATTTTTGTTTATCAATATAGACATTGTTATTTTGCTAACTCGACAACTTTTTGTGCTGCTTTTGTAAGATCGTCAATTGAGGTTAAATTAGAAAATGACTTATTTATTATATCTCTTCCTTGAGAGGCATTGGTTCCTTGAAAACGAACAACAATAGGCAATTTAAAATCTAGTTCTTTAATAGCAGAAACAATGCCATTAGCGATCATATCACAATGAATGATGCCACCAAAAATATTGATTAACACTGACTTTACATTGGGATCAGATTGAATGATTTTAAATCCTTTGATTGCCCTATCTTTGTTGGCTGTTCCCCCTAGGTCTAGGAAATTTGCTGGTTCTTGGCCAAACTGCTTAATAATATCCATTGTGGCCATTGCTAAACCAGCGCCATTAACCATACAGCCTATTGAACCATCCAGTTTTACATAATTCATATTATTTTGTGCAGCCTCCAACTCTAATGGGTTTTCCTCTGTTATGTCTTTAAGACTTTCCAGCTCAGGATGACGGAATAGTGCGTTATCATCTAGACTGAGTTTGGCATCTAGTAGAACAAAGTCGCCTACTTTATTAAGAACCAAAGGATTTATTTCAATAGTTGAGGCATCTAAAGAAACAAAAGCTTTGACTAATTTTTTTGTAATGTCAAAAAGCTGATTAAATTGATTGGAATTGATTTCTAATTTTTTTTCTAAAGAATTTTGAAGTGTGATTTTTTGTAAATCAGGAAAATAAATATTATGAATTTTCTCTGGATGTGTTCTGGCAACATCTTCTATATCCATACCGCCTGCTGATGAAATCATCATCATCAGCTGGGACGAGTTACGGTCAATTAACAGACTTAAATAAAATTCTCTATCTACCTGGCATCCTTCTTCAATAAAAATACGGTTAACTTTTTTACCCTCATCTCCTGTTTGTTTTGTGATCAAAATATTGCCCATCATGGATTGGGAGATTAAAGTTACATCTGATTTTTTTGTCACTAATTGAACACCTCCTTGATCATTAAAGGCATTTTTAAAATATCCCGCGCCTCTTCCGCCTGCATGTATTTGTGATTTTACCACCCAAGGAGGTCCTTGCAAATTATCAAGGTCTGCATCCACATTATCTAACTGATTGATGTAGGCTTTACCCACTAGTAAAGGGAGATTGAATTGTCGTAAGAGTTCCTTTGCTTGGTACTCGTGAAGATTCATTATTATTTATTTTTTTTAATTAATTTTGCTGCAAGATTGGTTAAATTTCGTACTGCTTTCACTGAATTATTGAATTGCTTTTTCTCTGTTGAGTTTAATTTTAATTCTACAATTTTTTCAACACCCTTTTTGCCAATTACTACTGGAACACCAACGTACAAACCCTTAACGCCATACTCACCGTTAAGATAAGCCGCACAAGGTAAAACCCTTTTATTATCTTTTAGATACGACTCTGCCATAGCGATAGCTGATGATGCAGGAGCATAAAAAGCCGAAGCGGTTTTCATTAGGCGGCCAATTTCACCGCCTCCGTCACGTGTTCTCTCAATAATAGCATCAATTTTTTTTTGTGTAGTCCATTTAAGTTTAATTAATTCTGGCACTGGAATACCTGATACAGTTGAGTAACGAATAAGAGGGACCATTGTGTCACCGTGTCCTCCTAAAACAAAAGCATTTACATCCTGAACAGAAACACCAAACTCATTAGATAAAAAATATTTTAGGCGAGCACTATCCAGTACACCGGCCATCCCCACACACATGTTTGTTTTTAAACCAGCGTGTTTTTGTAAAATACTCACCATGGCATCCAGCGGATTAGTGATACAAATGACAAATGCTTTAGGACAATATTTTTTAATACCTTTTCCTACTTGTTGGACAATTGATGAGTTTTTTTCTACTAAATCATCACGCGTCATCCCTGGTCGACGCTGAAATCCTGCTGTTACAATAACAACATCGGCATTTTTCATCTCTTTATAATTCGTGGAACCTTTTATGCTAGCATTAAAAGATTCAATTGTTGAGGATTGAGCAAGGTCTAGTGCCTTTCCTTGAGGCATACCGTCCGCTACGTCAATAAGTATAATGTCTCCTAATTCTTTTAAACCAATCAAATGTGCAAGAGTTCCGCCAATATTTCCTGCTCCGACGAGAGCAATTTTTTTTCTCATGTTGCTTCTATATATAAGAATTATTTTTCTGTAACAATAGACTTCTTAATATCAGCAATAGCTTTTGCAGGGTTTAAGCCTTTGGGACACGAACGAGTGCAATTCATTATAGAATGGCAACGATATAATTTTAACGAGTCATTAATTTCTTCTAGTCGCTCTTTTCGTTTTTCATCTCGACTGTCATTGATCCAACGCGAAGCTTGTAATAAAACTGCAGGCCCAAGATATTTATCTCCATTCCACCAATAACTAGGACATGATGTAGTACAGCAAAAGCACAGTACGCACTCCCAGCTGCCATCAAGTTTTGCTCTATCCTTTGGATCTTGTTTTTTTTCCTCAATAGGGTTGGTGTTTGAAATAGAGGGTGTATTTTCATCTCTCTGCAACCACGGTTTAATTGATTCTAATTGCTTGTAGGCTTCTGTTAAGTCTGGAACAAGATCCTTCACAACACGCATATGTGGTAAAGGATAAATTTTAATATCATTCTTTACTTCACTCATTGGTTTTATGCATGCAAGTGTATTCACGCCATCAATATTCATTGCACATGAACCGCACACACCCTCTCTGCAGGATCTTCTAAATGTCAAAGTAGTATCAACTTCATTCTTAATTTTTATCAACGCATCAAGAACCATGGGTCCGCATTTTTTTTGATCAATTTCATATGTATCAAGACGAGGATTATTGTTTTTATCCGGATCCCAGCGATAAATTTTTAATTTCTTTGGTGCTTTTACAGTTGTTGATGATAAATGCGTAATACCTTCAAGAATCTTTGAATTTTTTGGAAGTGTAAACTTAACCATATAAATTAATATACTCTTTTTTTTGGAGGAATAGATTGTACATGATTTGTCAAAGTATTCATATGAACAGGTCGGGCACCCAGCTTAACTTCACCCTTTTTAGTTAACCACGCTAATGAATGTACAAGCCAGTTTTCATCATCTCTTTCACTATAATCCTCTCTTGCATGAGCACCCCTGGTTTCTTTACGGTTTAAAGCTGAATGTAAAGTAACTTTGGATTGAGCCGTTAAATTATATAACTCCAGAGCCTCAGTTAAATCAGTATTAAAAATTAATGATTTGTCTTGAATATTAATATTTTCCATAGAATTTTCCGCTTTATCAAATTCCTCTATTCCGCTTTTAATTAATTCTTGAGTCCTAAACACACCGCATTTTTTTTGCATAATATGCTGCATAACCGTACGAACTTCACCTGTTTTTAAATCTCCCTTTTGATGACGAATTTTATCAAAACGATCTAAAATCTCATCAGTAGCTTTACCACTCATTGCAATATTTGGTGAATTAGGTTTTACTTTTTCTTTAGCCGTAATACTAGCAGTCTTTCCAAATACAACTAGATCAATAAGAGAATTAGTTCCAAGTCTATTAGCACCATGCACCGAAACACAAGCGGCTTCTCCTACTGCCATAAGCCCTTCACAAACATTTTTAGGTTTATCAGCAGTAGGTTGCAAAACTTCGGTACGATAATTTGTCGGAATGCCTCCCATGTTATAATGAACGGTCGGTAAAACAGGAATGGGTTCCTTTGTTAAATCCACTCCGGCAAAAATTTTTGCTGTTTCAGAAATACCAGGTAATCTTTTGCGCAAAGTATTGGCATCTATGTGCTCTAGATGCAACATAACATGGTCAGCATTTTGACCGCAACCTCTCTGCTCATTAATTTCGATTGTTATAGCTCGGCTCACAACATCACGAGAGGCTAGATCCTTCGCATTTGGGGCGTAACGCTCCATAAATCGTTCTCCATCACTATTCGTTAAGTAACCTCCTTCACCTCTTGCCCCTTCTGTAATCAGAACCCCAGCTCCGTGTACACCGGTTGGATGAAATTGAATAAATTCCATATCTGATAAAGGTAGATCTTGCCGAAGAGCCATGGCATTGCCATCTCCTGTGCATATATGTGCGCTCGTTGAAGAAAAATATGCCCTTCCGTATCCGCCTGTTGCCAAAATTGTTTGATGGGATAAAAAACGATGCATTGTTCCATCTTCTAGACCCCACGCCACTACTCCTTTACAGTTACCGTTATCATCCATCAATAAATCCAATACAAAATATTCAATATAAAATTCCACATTATGTTTTAATGATTGCTGATAGAGGGTATGGAGCAAAGCATGGCCTGTTCTATCAGCAGCTGCACAAGCGCGCATAGCCGGCACTCCTTCACCATTGTTAGTTAAATGGCCCCCAAAAGGGCGCTGATAAATTTTACCATCTTCCGTTCTACTAAATGGCATTCCATACTCTTCTAATTCAATAACTGCTTCCGGTGCTTTGAAACAAAGGTATTCAATCGCATCTTGATCTCCTAACCAATCTGAGCCCTTTACCGTATCATACATATGCCAGCGCCAATTATCTTCCCCCATGTTACCCAACGCAGCACCAATACCTCCTTGCGCTGCAACGGTATGGCTTCTTGTGGGAAAAACTTTTGAAATACAAGCTGTTTTTAAACCTGACTCCGCAACACCCAATATGGCACGCAATCCCGAACCACCTGCGCCAACAACAATTACATCGTAGTGATGATCAATAATATTGTAAGCTTTTTTCATTTTATAATATACCTATCCATACAATGGCAAAAAGCGATAAGAGTAATGACATTAGTGTAATAAAATTTATTATTATTTTAATTGTTTTTATTAAACTTGCTGACGTTACATAATCTTGCACAATAGTCTCGCAGCCAAGTTTTGCATGTATCATCATCACAGTCATCATAATCAGAAATAAAAAACTATTAATATACGACTGAAAAAAATAAATAACTTCACCATAACTCATTGATTGAAAAGAAATGCATTGATAAATAAACCAAAAAGTCAAAGGTATAAGAATGAGTGCGGTAACTCTCTGCAAAATCCACTTGGATGCATAATTACTTTTCATATTTGCAGCATCCACACAAATAATGTTGATAACACAGTTAACAACAATATGAGATAACCAGAATTATAGACTGTTTTTAAACCCATTCCCAATCCATAAGACCAAAATAAATATCGGACTCCGTTAAACATATGATAAAAAATACCTAAGGTCCAAAAGAACAAAATGATTTTAAAAACAATACTTGCAGCGATAATTTCAAAGAACAAGAAATATTGAGGCCCCAAAGCGACTAAAAAAATCCATATTGCGATTAAAACAGAACCGATGCTAAGTGCGATTCCTGTGATGCGATGAAAAATAGAGAAGACAGCAGTTAATATTTTCTTGTGGATACTAAGATGTGGGGATAAAGGTCTATTATCAATCATTTAATGGAAAATTAATATATAATTATACCTTTTAATTATCCTTTTTTTGCAGAAATACAAAAAAAATAAACTTAATATTAAATCTGTTGCAGAATATACAACTGTGGAAAAACCTGTGGATATATTAGTTTTTTTTAGTAAATATTAGGAAAACATTGGAATTCCTTTAACATTTATTAGCTTATCTATTGATATTTAAGCCCTTTCACATTAACTTGGTTTCAAGCCGGATAATAAACTCATTTTCTTAGCTTCGGAGGAACGCCAAGGAATATTTTACGTTCATTCCCGCCGGATGATGTATAGGAGTTTTTTCTTAACTGGAGAAGTGTCTGCCAAGGTACCAAACTAGTGAAGATGAGTCCGGCTTTTTTATTTACTTAAATTGGTTTCAAAAAATTCCTTCATTCTCAAGCTGTACTCTTCTGGATACTTAAACATTGCATCAACGTGGTATGAATTTTCAGCAAGCCAGAAATCAGCCTTGATTTTATGTATGCTTGCATATTGTTGTAAAAAATTAAAATGATGTTTTAAAATTCGTAAATCTTTGTCTCCGTGTGTAAAAAAATAATGCTGCTGAGAAGTAAGGGCGAGGGCAGGTGATAATTTTGTTGGATCAATGCCTGTTAATATTTTACCAGCAAAGCTAACGGCCGGACCAAAATCATGAGGCATGCCATATCTTGCTATTTCATCTCTTAAAATCATCTTGAATTCTGCTAGAGAACTGTCAAGCCAGACTGCTTGGATAGCTGGTTCTTTTTCTGCTGCAAAAATAACAGATGTGCCCCCTAAAGATATGCCATGAAGGCCAATCTGATTTTTTTTAAAACCCACTTTTTGTAAAAAATCAAAAGCTCCCAAGACATCGGCATACTCTGATAAACCTAAATGTTCATATTCACTCACTGTTGCACTTTGACCATAGTTGCGTAGATCAATTGTCAGGGCATTAATTTCATTTTTAATCAACAAACTTGCAATTAAATTCGACTCAGGTTTGCATTTTCCATTAGGAAATATACCATGCACAACAACAACAACGGGACGATTAGGAAAATAATTAAACAGCCATCCGCTAATTTTGATATCTTGATCTCTAGAAGGAAAATACACTTCTTGCCAATCTTCTAAGTGATAATCTTCAACTGGAAAATTTTTTCTAAGCTCGCTCTGTGCCAATACAGAATATTCGTGATGATCTGCTTTAGTAGACCAAGTATTGGGAAGAGATCCTTCATGCAGACCGCAAGTAGGATCAATGCGTAAAATAGTATACGCTAAATAAAAACCAATGCCAAAATATACAAAAACAAAAATAACAACAATGCTTGCTAAAGTATAAACTAATTTTTTTTTCATTTTTTTTGAGTTATTATTGTCATTTCATACAGCCGACTTGCCGTACGTTCAAACTCTTTGGACAATTTATTTATCTGACATAATTGATTAATAGGAAATTGTGCCAAAATTACTACAGAGCGCTGTTCATCATACAGCATATCAATTAGACTGATAAATCTTCTGCATTGATCTGATTCAGAATCAGTAAATTGAGGAATAGAATCAACAAAAATAAGACTGAATGCTCTTGCTATGTTGCCATAATCTTCGTGTGCTAAATTTGCTTCGCATAATTCCTTAAAGGTGCAATAGGCAATATTGGACGTGCATTTTTCAAATCTAATGGCCCTGCTTTTAGTTTGTATTTTTCTAATATGGATTTGACTGGAATCTACAAAACGCTCAAAAAGATTGTTAAATTCCAAACGAGTTGTAGGGTTGATGGGTGTAAAATATGTTTTAGACTGGTTAAGCATTTGGCGCCGGTAATCCTGCATCTGATCCAGATGTAAAACTCTAAAATTTTCTTCAATCAATTGTATAAAAGGAATAAAATCATAACGCTGCAATCCATCTTTATATAATTCGCTAGGATGAAAATTGGATGACACTAAAATAAAAATTTTATATTTTTGAAAAAGTAAAAAAATTTTCTTTATCAATAACGCATCTACAATATTAAAAATATGTAATTCATCTAAAAAAATAATTTTGTATCTTTTTGAAATATCTCTAATATATTTATCAAGCGCAGTTCCTTTGTCTTTGGCATTATTAATGTATGCATGAATATTGATCATGAGGTGATTAAAATGATATTTTATTCCTACGGAAACATTTTGTAGGAACAGATTCAAGATAAATGTTTTCCCAATACCTACCGATCCATAAACATATGCGCCTTGGTATTTTTTTAATTTCGAAAAAAAATTAATTTTTTTTCTTTTTTGCCACTCTTCATCAATACTCTTTAATGCTTCAATTTGTTTTACATCGTACGAAATAAAATTATTGGAAACAAAATCCTTATAACGTTGCTCTATATTCTTAGTCATTCGGCTTACCTATAAAAGATGCGATCTTTTTCAAAGCTTCTTTTTCTTCTTTTGAAATTGTTTTGTTTTGTTCCTTTAATTTCAGGCGCTTATACTCAGCCAATAAAAAACTAATGCTATCATTGATTTTATTTTTCATTCTATGTGCTTATAAAAAATGGGCAAGGAAGTGGAAACAATTATTATTACCAAACTGATCACGCTAATTGCAACAATTCCAAACCCCGCATCAATAATATAGCCAAAAATTACCGGGGAAAGGGCGCTCGCAAAAACACCGCAAGCATGTAATAATGCCTTCACACTTCCAAGACTCTCCAATCCGTATAACTCCGCCCATAATGATCCAATAAAAGGAGCGGTAATACCTAAATTAAGTCCCAACAAAGACATGTAAACAAGCATGGAATAATAACTATCAAAAAATATTAATGTCAGCACCCCGAGGAAAAGGGGCAAAAGGGCAAACAGGATAATTTTTTTAGTGTTATATTTATCAATAATGGGACCCCCAAAAATTAAGCCTATAATAGAAAAAATGCCCAAAAAAACATAACTGCTCCCGAGCATGTCCATGGTCCATCCTTTCTGATTAATAATAAATATTTGGTGAAAGGTTAAGCCCGTACCAATAAAGGAAGTCGCAATCGAGAGAGGCAGGTAAACATAGAATTTTTTATCAACAACAACCTCTCTTGTTTTCCACCTTTTGCTTTCCTCATTATCTTTAATGGATTCAGTAAAATTAGAGTGCCTGATGTTTTGATCTTGCAGAGACAAAAAAAGCAGGGGTAAAAAAAATATTAAAATGCTTAAACTGGCAACCAACCAAACATGTTGCCATCCTATAATTTTAGTAAAATACACAACTATAAGAGGTAAAATCATTACACCTATCATGCCTCCAAATGTACCGACTGATATGGCTTTGCCTCTATTTTTTCCAAAATAACGGGCCATGGTTGTTTCTCCTGCATGGGACATGGCCCCT